>Ga0180086_1000037_pt1 | contig 13901 bp, 6 predicted proteins | sample EasRiv760_16_10D_FD_121778 | JGI IMG/M metagenome (GOLD analysis project Ga0180086, IMG submission 121778) | Soil microbial communities from meander-bound floodplain in the East River, Colorado, USA - East River metaG ERMLT760_16_10D | ecosystem: Environmental > Terrestrial > Soil > Floodplain ... | reverse complement strand
TTCCATGAAAAGATGCAACGCCTGTGATGAAGAGTTTGAAGACAAGTTTAGTTTCTGTCCGGTCGACGCAACACCGCTGAATAAACTGGCAGCGGCCGTCGTCGGAGGAGGTCAGAGGTCAGAGGTCAGAGGTCAGAGGTCAGAAGTCAGAGGTCGGAAGGCAGAGGTCAGCAGGCGCGAGTTTCGTGTGACCATGATCGACAACACGAGCTTGCTGGAGCGACTGGCAAGCGAACTTCGCTTCCTTGTCCATCAGCTGAAGCAAGCCTGGCCAGCCGTGAAACGGGATCCAGTCGGATTTGGCAGACGCGCAGTCGTAGAAGGTAGGCTGCGGTTACGTCGCGCGCTGGCTGCGCCAAACTCCCTGGCGGCGATTACGACCGCGCTGTTGCTAGTGCTGTCGGCTGTCATGATCTTTGTCTTAAGCGATAGGCTGGCAAAGGAAAAGCCCGAGCGCGCTGATAATGCGAGGGAAGAGCCGGCGCAGATCGTTACGTTCCTGCCGGATTCGAACGCGATCCCTGAAGGTCAGGGTGTCGGTGCCGGCTCGCATGGACGAGTGGGTTTTGCCAGTGGCAAGGGAGAAGGTTCAGCGCTCGAGCCAAAGAAATCCACTGGGGGCGGCGGTGGCGGCCAGCACGATCCGTTGCCTACGCAGCATGGCGTAGTTCCGCCACCGTCGCCTATACCGGCGCCCATTCCCAAGTTTCCTCCCGTTCAGAAACAAACGCTGCCAGTGGCGGGGATCGATATCGATCCTGCGTTGTGGCGGAACCTGCCAATGGCCGGGTATGGCGACCCACGATCGAAATCGACGGCACCCTCAAACGGACCAGGCGACGGCGGCGGAATGGGGACTGCGAACGGCACCGGCATTGGCGAGGGGAGCGGTCCAGGGTTTGGACCGGGTAAAGATGGCAACATCGGCGATGGACCAAACGGGCCCGGTGGCGGCGGCTCAGGCGGCAGTCAGGGAAACAATGCTGTAGATCCCGATCGAGTTTATCCAACTACGCAGGTGACAGAGCGTGCTCGCGTGATTGCGAAACCAGAACCACAGTACACCGAAGACGCGCGCCGGAATTCAATCATGGGCACGGTTGTGTTGCGCGTCGTGTTTTCGCGGACTGGCGAAGTGACAAACATTCGTGCGATTCATGCGCTTCCTTTTGGTTTGACTGAAAGGGCCATAGCAGCGGCGCGGCTGATCCGATTTCGCCCGGCGACAAGAGATGGGCGCCCGGTGAACGTCAATATGCAGTTGGAATACAATTTCAATCTTTACTAAATATGGTCTTTGGTCTGTTCTTTGGCCTTTGTTCTTTTGATTTGGCTCCCACGCGGGGCCAACCCTTCTACGAGTCAAAGACCCAAGGCCCAAGGCCCAAGACCCAAGACCTAAGACCAAAAACTTTGCAGCCATCGCAAGAGCGATGACTGGCATCCATGTTGTAGTCAACTGCAAGCTCTCCCTCTTTTCGCGTTCTATCCCCAGAGCAATCGGGAACAGAGGCTGAGGTTAGGGTATCTAATTAACCTCAGGAACGGTTTTTACTTTCAGGTCGCGGCGAAGTGGCGGCGGCCAGATCGAAAGCGCGCTCGAAGTGTGTTCCCCAACTCAGGACAGGTTAGCCGATAAGGAGCAGACCCATGCATCGCAAGTTTTTTCTTAGATCCCTCGCTATGTTGATGACCTCAGCCGCTGCGATAGTCGCATTCGCCGCCTTAAAAGATTTACAGACAACCACCGCGGCGCCAGCAACGGAAACTCAAGGCTCGCTACAGGTGCTCGATGAGAGCGGCAAGCCGAAGGCCCTCTGTCCGCTCAAGCACACTGACGTCAGAGTTGAAATCAGCGGTTTTCTATCGCGCGTAAACGTCACCCAGGAATTTGAAAACCCATTCAAGGAAAAAATCGAAGCCGTTTATGTATTTCCTTTGCCGGCAAACGCGGCGGTGGACGATATGACTATGCTCGTCGGTGAGCGCACAGTTCGCGGAAAGATCCTGCGCCGCGAAGAAGCGCAGGCTGTCTATGAAGCAGCGAAATCCGGCGGGCAGGTGGCCAGTTTGTTGAATCAGGAACGGCCCAACATCTTCACCCAGTCAGTCGCCAATATCCTCCCGGGTGAAAGAATCAAGATCACAATCAGTTATGTCGAGACGTTGAAATATGAGGCGGGTTCGTATGAGTTTTCCTTTCCCATGGTCGTTGGGCCCCGCTACATGCCCGGCGCCGCGACTGGCCGGCAGGCGAGCGGGTCTTCGCCTGATACCACCCAGGTTCCCGATGCCTCACGCATTTCCCCGCAACCGGTACCGGAGGGAATGCGCGCCGGACATGACGTTTCGCTCGACATCATGCTGGATGCTGGTGTGCCGATCGATGGCCTCAAGGGAAAATCTCACGAGGTCGAGCTTGAGCGCCTCACTGCACACAGCGCCCACGTGCGTTTGAAAAGCAGCTCGATGATTCCGAACAAGGATTTTGTTCTTAGTTATGACGTTGCGGGAAAAAGTATCCAGGACGCGTTGTTGGCACACCGGTCGGACAAGGGTGGTTATTTCACTCTGATTCTCCAGCCACCCGAGCGCATCACTGTTGCAGACGTAACGCCTAAGGAGCTGGTTTTCGTGCTCGACACTTCAGGCTCGATGAGCGGTTTTCCGATTGAGAAAGCCAAAGAGACTATGAAGCTCGCGCTCGACGGCCTCTATCCTGCCGACACTTTCAATCTGATCACTTTCGCAGGTGATACGCGGATATTGTTTCCTGGACCAGTGCCGGCCACTCCGGAAAACCTGAAGAAAGCCCAGGCGTTTCTCTCGACGAGCTCAGGCTATGGGGGCACGGAGATGATGAAGGCGATCAAAGCTTCACTCGATCCTTCGGATTCGCAGGACCACGTGCGCATCGTCTGCTTCATGACCGACGGCTATGTCGGCAACGAAATGGCAATCATTGCTGAAGTGCAGAAGCACCCGAACGCGCGCGTCTTTGGGTTCGGGATCGGTAGCTCGGTAAACAGATTCCTGCTGGACAAGATGTCTGAATATGGTCGCGGGGAAGTGGAGTATGTTGCGCTTAACGATGATGGATCCGCGGCCGCGCGGCGTTTCCACGAGCGCGTGCGTAATCCGTTGCTGACGGACATCTCGGTTGATTGGAACGGACTGCCTGTACAGGACGTTTACCCGCAGCGCATTCCGGATCTGTTTGGCGCCAAGCCGGTGATTCTCAACGGGCGTTACACGGCCGCCGGTCGCGGCATCATTCGCTTGAAAGGAAAAATGTCAGGACGAGAGTTTGTGCGCGAGATCGCAGTGGATTTTCCCGAAGCTGAATCGCGGCACAATGTGCTCTCATCGCTCTGGGCTCGTTCGCGCATCGACGCTTTGATGGGCCAGGACTACAACGGCATGCAGCAAGGCGCGATGAAGCCTGAATTGAAGGAGACGATTACGAACCTTGGGCTCGAGTATCGCTTAATGACGCAGTTCACCTCTTTCGTGGCAGTGGAGGAGATGATTGTGACTGATGGCGGTCAGCCGCGGCGCATTGATGTGCCGGTGGAAGTGCCGGAAGGTGTGAATCGTGAAGCTGCAGGCGACACGTTCAGCGCGAGTTATGGCGCTACCGGAATGTTCTACAGTCTGCCCGTCAACGGACGCAATGCATCGGTTGCCAGGTTAAGTGCTGCAACGGCGAATACCGTTACGAAATCAGGGACGAATTCAACTAAGTCAAAATCGCGACGCCCGGCTGGCGGAGGAGGGGGTGGTGGCACGGGTTCTGGATCAGGTGGTGGCAGCGGTGGTGGCGTCGGTTTGGCAACGCCAAATGCACCTCCAGCGATGGCGTCAACCGTGATGGTTGCGGATGCTGCTGAGCCATTGAGAGTGGTGTCGCCCGAAGAGCGGCAACGTGAAGAGCTACGCGCCAGGCTTCATCCGTCAATTCTTGCGGTAATTGACCGGTTGAAGAACAAGGGCGCTAATGCTGGCGCCGACGAAGCAAAGTTTATTCGCAACGGGAAAGCCGAGATTCAGATTTGGCTAACCGACAAATCAACAGAGACTTTGGGAAAACTCAAAGAGCTCGGCTTTGAAGTTGTGCTCGATCCCAAGAGTGCAAAGTTAGTCATCGGACGTTTGCCGATTGAGAAACTCGCAGTGCTGGCGGAGTTGAATTTCATTCGCTACGTGGCGCCGCAATTTTTGCAGGACCAGGCGGTGGGCATCGGCGAATCTGGAAAATAGGCTACTGGAAGCTCTGAACAAAGTGCTTTCGACGCTCTGCGTCGACGACACATTGAAGGAACAGATGATCAGGTAGGGAACGGTTGATGGTTCAGAGGTGAGTGTTGGCAAACCAGCGGGGCAAGGGCGGGGTCCCCAGCGGGGCAGCCCCGCCAGGGTGCTAGTTCCACCTTCCCAACCATGAAATGATCCGAGTTGAGGTCTGATTCTTGATTGAGGGGCATTGAAGAGACCCGCACCAGCGTCACCCGATCAGAGATTCCTGACATTAGTGCTCACCACACTATCTTGCCTGAGTTGGATTGGTCGCCAGGACCTTCATGCGAGCGCGATCGTACGCCCGTAGCATGTGCATAAACCGGCGAGCGACAATCGAGTGCAAATCGCCAGACCCATTCCCGTTGTACCTTCCAACCAAATGACTTCCTTCTCCGATGGACATTGATGCGTTGGGACGATGCGGTAGAGTCCCTGGGACCCTTTTGCACCTTGTCGCCGCCCAAAAGATCTTCGGAAACAAAGCCAACACTCTTCATGGCCTTACCTCCTGGAACCGGGCGCTGAAGTTCGGGGGCCGCCATCCACCTACCATGAGGGTCAACGTGATGCCCGCAGGCAGCCCGACTAATCCAAAATTCTGGAATTGAGGATAAGATTTTGGACAAGAATCTCGACTCGCGTTGCCAAAAAGGCTCGCGACAACAAAATTGCTCCGACTTATCAACAACCAAATGCAATCACTCTGATGGAACGATATATGCGTGAATTTTTCGAGATTTTTCGAATTTGGGTTAATGGTTTTCAACCGGATGACCGAGAACACTCTCAGTGACATCATGGATTGCAGAATCTGCTCCAACCCGATTCTCTTTCCTCAAACAACCACAGCCGGAGGCCATATGAGAAGAACATTGTTTTCGAAGAGCTTTGTTGCGTTGCTGGCGATACTGATACTCAGCGGCGCTGCCCACGCGCAGACTGGAAGAGCGACGGTAAAGGGAACTGTCAAAGATCAGCGGGGAAATGTCGTGGCTGGCGCGACCGTAACCCTCGCAAACGCGGACAAGAATTTTAGTCGCACTCAAACAACCACCGAGAATGGCGCCTATATCTTTACGACAATTCCTCCAGGCACCTACAAGCTCGAGGTCGAAGCCGCTGGTTTTAAAAAGGTGGCCATAGCGGATGTTCACGCTCTGGTTGACACTACGATTGAGCTAGATGCCGCCCTCGAGGTTGGTTCGGTGTCTGAAACAGTCAACATTACGTCAACCTCTGACGCGCCACTAAACACCAGCGATGCCACCCTCGGCACCCCTATCGAAAGAAGACGGATAATTGATCTTCCGCTCAACGCCAACAACGTCGTCGGCCTGCTCTCACTTCAGCCAGGCGTCACGCGCACTGGTTACGTGAATGGCGGCCGCGCCGACCAGGCCAATGTCACCCTGGACGGTATTGACGTAAACGAGCAGCAGCGCGGGCTTGATGTCGTGACCGATGAGGCTTTCGCCAGCGTGGTACGTGTGACCCGCGATTCTCTGCAGGAGTTTCGAGTGACCACCACCAACGCGAACGCGGACGCTGGTCGCTCCTCTGGCGCACAGGTCTCGCTGGTTACGAGGTCTGGCTCGAATGACTTTCATGGCTCGCTATTTTATACGCACAGAAACACCGTCACCTCGGCTAACGATTTTTTTAACAATGCGGCAGGCGTTGACCGCCCGCAGCTTCTGCGCAATATCTTCGGCGGTTCGATTGGTGGTCCTGTCAAACGCGATAAGGCATATTTCTTCGGCTCCTATGAGGGCTTTCGCGAAGCAACCGGCACATCGGTAGTGCGCGAGGTGCCTCTGCCATCGCTCGGTCAGGGAATAGTGCGTTACTTTACGGACAGTGGCGCCAGCGATCCTGGATGTCCGGCCGGCACTCCGGCTGGTGTTGCTTGTCTCACGCCTGCTTTGATCAATGCGGGTTATATTGCCGCCAACGGCGTCTCCCCTGGCGTTAATCCTTCAGCCCTTTCCGTGCTTGCCGCAGCTGCGCAAAAGTATCGGGCAAACGACAGCACTGTCGGTGACGGGTTAAATACGGCCGGTTTTCGTTTTAACGCCACAACGCCGACGGAGCTGAACGTCTATCACGCAAGATTCGACTTTAATCTCACTGATCGGCAGACCCTGTTTGTCCGTGGGGCTTATCAGAGCGACCTGATCACTCAAGTAAGACGATTTCCGGACACCATTGCCCCATCGTTTTGGAACCATCCCAAGGCCATCGCGGCGGGCCACACCTGGACTGCTTCGAACAACTTCGTTAACCGTTTTACCTACGGTCTGACGCGCGCCTCCTTCACGGACGGTGGCGACTCAACAGAGAATTCGGTTATTTTCCGCTTTATCTTTGAGCCATTAACTTTCTCGCGCACGCTGAGCCGCACCACGCCGGTTCACAATTTCGTCGACGACGTGTCGTGGATTAAGGGCAACCACACCTGGGGTTTTGGCGGCAACGTCCGCCTTATCCGTAACAACCGCACTACCTTCGCAGGTTCTTTCGACGAGGCTGTTATTAACCCGTCGTTCTACGACTTCTCCGGCGATGCCGTCATTTTCGATGTCTACAATACCGGCGATCCGATCTTTCCGGATGTTATCAGTGGCGGTGAGACCGATCTGCGCGACGCCCTCTCCTCTGTAATCGGGCGCTTCTCGCAATTTGCGGCCAACCTCGTTTACGATAAAGGCGGCGCGCTCCAACCTTCCGGCACGCCCACCAAGCGCACCTTTGCCACGCAAGAGTATGAGGTTTACGGGCAAGACTCCTGGCGCATAAGGCCAGATTTTACCCTGACTTATGGCTTGCGCTGGGGGACTTCAACACCCGTCTACGAAACCGGGGGAATACAAGTGAAGCCGACGGTGAGCCTGGGTGGGTACTTCGACCAGCGGCGGGCGAGCGCTCTCAACGGCGTTCCCTTCAATGATCCCATCACTTTCGACCTCGCCGGAAAGGCGAATGACGCGGCCGGCTATTACAAACAGGACTGGAACAACTTCGCACCGGCGATTGCCTTTGCCTGGTCCCCCGACCTGGGCGATAACGCTTTTTCACGGCTAATCGGGCGCAATGGCAAAAGCGTTATCCGCGGGGGCTGGCGCATGACTTATGACCGCATCGGTAGTCAACTGGCCGTTAACTTCGATTTGAATTCGGTACTCGGCTTCACTGGCAGCCAGGGTAATGCCGCCAACACTTTCAATGTGAGCGATCGGCTGGGACCGCTCTTTACGGGACCGAATCCGAGCGTTCGCGGCAATGTTGGAACTATCGCGACATCGTTGGCATTCCCCTTAACGATATCTTCGAACGAGGACCAGCGCATTGAGCAATCGCTGGATGACACCCTAACGACGCCTTACAACTACAGCTTCAATCTGTCCTATGGGCGTGAATTAGGGAGAGGGCTGACGTTGGAAGCCAGTTATGTTGGACGCTTCGCGCATAATCTGCTGGCCTCGCGCGATATCATGCAATTGAACAACCTTCGAGATCCGCAATCGCAGGTAACCTTTTACGAGGCAATGGGCCAGCTCGTTGACCATCGGTATAGAAACACGCCGATTACGTCGGTCCCGGACATTGCGTACTTCAACAACCTGTTTCCCTTTATGCCTGACTGGTGGGGGGATCCGTCGCTGACACCGACCCAGGCGGCTTATGCGTTTATCGCTTTCCCCGCCCTCGGCGGCGCCGGCATCACCGACTATACATTCGTGCAACTGCTGTGGGATGACAGCCCAGTCTGCACGACGTGTCCGTTTGGAGGCGGCCCAGCCAGGTTCAACAATATGTTCTACCAGCCGCAGTTTGCGGCGCTGTCGAGCTTTGGGACCTTCGCTCGCTCAAACTACAATGCCTTTCAGTTAAGCCTGCGACAACGGCTGGGTAATGATGTCTCCTTCGACATCAACTACAGCTTGAGTCACTCCCTTGACAACGCCTCAGGCTTGCAAGCTTCAACTGCTTACGCGACGGCGTTCGTGGTAAACGCCTTAGATCCGGACCAGAACTACGCTACCTCAGACTTCGACGCTCGACATATCGTTAACGCGAACTGGGTCCTTGGTCTGCCGTTTGGTCGCGGCAAGAAGTTTTTCGGCGATTCGAGGGGGATTGCAGATGGAATCTTAGGAGGTTGGCAGCTAACGGGTGTTTTCCGTTGGAACAGTGGTCTCCCATTCCAGACGCCGTTTGATGCCAGCCGTTGGGCCACCAACTGGAACGTGCAGTCAAATGGTGTTCGAGTCAACCCGCTTCAAGCAGCACCGACGCGCAGCGGCAGTCCCAACGTCTTCATCGACCCGAAAACAGCGTTGGCGGCTTTCCGCAACGCTCGCCCGGGCGAGGTTGGCGATCGCAACGTACTCCGCGGTTCTCAATATTTTTCACTAGATACTGGTCTCTATAAGACCTTCAAGATGCCCTGGGAGGGTCACACGCTCCAGGTCCGGTGGGAAGTTTTCAACGTGACAAATACCCAGTTTTTCGATTCCGATTCCATCGCCGACCTGGGTTTACCACGAGATCCCTACCTCCGTAATCTTGATCCAACTCCGGATTTTGGCAGATTCACTGCCACTCAGGTTCCGCTTAACGAGACCAAGGCTGGTCGTGTGATGCAATTTGCCTTGCGCTACCAGTTCTAGTTTGCAGTAAAGCGCGGACGTTCCTGTGGCGGGCTGGAGAGCGATCTTCAGCCCGCTTTTTTCAACTTCTGTGGCCTTGCGGGTTCTGTTGACGCCAGATGGAATAAACCCCAGATCGAATAAACCAGGGTCAAGCAAAGCGACAGCCAGGCCAACCCTTCCGCCATTGCGCCCAGCACGTCACTCAGGTAATGAGCGCCGAGGTATATCCGGCTAAAACCGACGAACGCAATTAGCAAACTTGCCGAAAGAATAATAAGCACGCGCCAGCGCCAGTCCGGCGTTTTTGTCAATAGGTATGCAGCCACGACGCCATAGAGGACCGTCGCCATCATTGTGTGGCCGCTGGGAAAGCTGTAACTGGTGAGCGTCAGAATCGGATCGTCGAAATGAGGGCGGGGGCGATGAAATGCATACTTCAAAAGTTTGTTGAGCAGCGCCCCACCAGCAACGGATGCCGCCAACGCCCCGAGCCAATAGAAGCGTCGTCGCCAAAGCAAATAGAGTCCCAGGGCAACTGCAATACAGGCCACCGTAACTGTAGAGCCGAAAGACGTGGCCACCAACGTCGCGCCCGTTAGAAACGGCGACCCGTGCGAGTGCAGCCAGGTGCTGAGTTGGGCGTCTGCAACCGTCAGTGGTTCGTGATTGATAACGTCTTCTGATATCTCGCCAAGGGTCAGGGTCATGGTGGCGAAGACCAGGATGCCGGCAATAAGTTGCAGACTCAGGAGACCCTTGGTGTAAGTCTTTTTCTTCACGAGGTCGCTGTAGGACAGACATTCCTGTCTGTCGGATTAATGTCAAGATTACAAGCCGCCGGGTACTGGTTCAGTTTGCATTTCTGACGTTTCAGTCACACCGCGGCTTCAGCCGGGTGATTCACGATGGGCCGTGAACCGGGAAACCGTTTAAACGGTTTTCGCGATCCGCTTTGGGCGGCAGCCACCTCGCTAAAGCTAGGTGTGATGAGACGCCCGACAGCAACATTTCGACACCCGCGTTCTTCCTAATCAGAACCGGGAGCGGTAGCGACCGGCCAAGGACTCAACCTTAGATAGTCTGAGTATGCAATCGCGGATCGCAATCACTCGAGTGCTAATAATCACGGTTGAGCACTGTGCCGGTCGCTCGGTTCTGATAGCTGGGCAGATCTAAGTCGATCAGCGGCGGCGAAGTCCTTTTCGACGCAACTCATGTTGGGTGCAAACCAGTAGGTGCTGGTTTTGCTCGACATGACCACTTCACCTGCGTTGCACTGCCAACTTGAATTCGCGATTTGAAATTCTCATTTGTCATTAACTGCTGCGGGTGGTTCTAAATGGAAAATGAAAACTTTAAAATGACAAATGGAAAATCTGTCTTTCAGCCCCGCTCCAATCACAAACGTTAGATTCGGGTCCAGCCGTCGGGCGTGTGGCGAAAACGCTCAGTCGTCATAAGACCAAACTCCCCGCGCGCCGGCTGCCACTCAAAACGCTCAACGGCGATGTGCGGCCTATCGATCCGCAGGACGTTGAAGGAGTTTTCTTCACCGCGACCGTGAGTTGAGGCAGCAGTTCCTGCCTGCACCACGAGCGCGGAATGTCCTTTGATCTTGTAGCGGGTGGCGCTGTGTGTCGTATGGCTAACGTGGAGGTGGCCGGCAAGAAAGAGATCGGCGCCGCAGCTCGCCAACGCTTCCATCGCCATGCGCGCGCGTCCTACCAGTTTTCGTTCGTCATCACCTTCCGGCAGATCGAATGGGTGATGAGTGACCACAACTTTAATAGCTTCAGGGTCAGAAGCGCGGAGCCTTTCACGCATCCAGGCAACCTGTTCTTCGCTAATGCGCCCACCTTTGATCGTCAGCGAGCGGGCGGTGTTTACTCCGAGCACGGCGATTTCTTCGTCATGGTAAAACGGTCGCAGATCGCTGGTAATGTAGCGGCGGTATTTGCGCAGCGGTTGCAGAAACCGCGCGAACACATTGTGCAGCGGAACGTCATGATTACCCGGCACGACAATCTGCGGTTTGGGCAAGCTATCGAGAAAAGCACGCGCTTCCTTAAACTGATGCGCGCGAGCACGCTGCGTCAGATCCCCGGACACGGCTACCAGATCGGGATTGACTTTCCGGACCGCCGCAATCAACGGAGATATGACGTGAGCATGGACGCGGCCAAAATGGATGTCGGAAAGATGAACTATCGAACGCATTACCCGCTTCGTCCTGACATCTCGAATCTGAGATTTCTAATTTCAAATCTCAAATCTGAGATCTCAAATTTCAAATCTCAAATCCAAGGTCAGCCTGCCGAATCATTCGCCGGCGCGCTCGGAGGCGCCAGGACGCGCAACGCCCCCGGCCGCACGCGATAATGAAGCGGCGGCTCAATCATGGCCACTTCGCCATCGAGCGCCACACGCGAACGCTTGTGCTTTGTTCCAATCCAGATTTCTTTCGTGCATAGGGCGAGGAAATCTTTTTCCTGACGCAGCCCGCCCAGGAACGCCCGCAGTGCCAACCGGATCAATCCCAACCGCCCGGTGCGGTTAGTCATGTAAAGACTGAGCTCGCCTTTGTCGAGACATGCGCGTCCGCCGATGTTGAGCGTCTCCATTTCATATTCGTTGTTGCCGATAAAAACAAATGGCGTACGACTTCGCAGTTCTTTCCCGTCAACGCTCACGCGAATGTCCAGAAACGGATAACGGCGCAATACCGCCAGCGCCGCCCAAATGTACGCGGGCCACTTGCCCCAACCGAGTCGTTGCTGCTTCTGGCGTTCGCGAACGATTCTCGGATAAAGACCCAAACTGGAATTGTTGATGAAGATGTGGCCATTAACTTCGCCAACATCAACTCTTACCTCGTGGCCCGCGACTATTGTTTCGACCGCGCCTGCAAGATCGAGTGGGACGCGCAGGTCCTTGGCGAAATGGTTAATGGTCCCAAACGGCAAAACTCCCAGCGCCTTGCCGGATTCGATAACTGCCGCGGCCACTGAACTGATGGTCCCATCTCCACCACCGGCCACAATTGTCTCAGCATCACTCCGGACCGCGCGTTGCGCGAGTTTGATAGCCTCGGCTCCGCTTCGAGCCAGCGAGATTTGCGCTTCTACTCCAGCCGCTTTGAAAGCTTTCGCCAGGTCCTGTTGGAGACTTGCGTTATCACCAGCGCCGGAGCTGGCATTGATAATCACTTCAATTTTCACTCGTTCCATACTAGGGCAAACTTGTTCCAAAGTCGTAGCGCCTAGCCCAGGCGGAGGCCCGGCCGTAAGGGAGGGTCATGTCGTGGTTTCAGTTTTTCTCTGTGCATCCTCCGTGTGCTCTGTGACTCTGTGGTGAATAGACTCTAAGAGAAGGCTCACCACAGAGACACAGCGCAGCCTAACCTGAACCAGACGCTTCAGCTCCAGAGGAGCCGAATGTTTATAGATCCGGAACGTCACCCAAAGACAAAAGCTCCAGAGGAGGGAAATGTTGTAGGCGCCTCAGCAACATTCCGCTCCCTCGGAGCTGCGAAAACTCGATGGAGACCCGCTAACTATAAACATTTCGTCCCGCCGGGACTGTCGGTGATGGTTAGAAACTTTGTTACAAAAACAAGAAACTTCGGACTTGTTACACAGAGAACGCAGAGGGGGCACAGAGAACTCTCAAATTAGGACACCACTGTAAGGGAGGGCGTGGAACTCGAAACTCGAAACTCGAAACTCGAAACTGAACCAACGTTCTTGGCTATACTCCCGCAACTCTCATGACTAAACACGCCGTTCACATTCGACTGCGCCGAATCGTCGCTTTGCCGACCTGGTCACGCAGCGACTGGTCAAGGCAGCCTTAGCGAACAAGTCAACTCCTTACGCCGTGGCGGAGCTTGAACAGATTGCCGATGGAGCCTCTTGAGCCGGCAGCGAGTCGGATTGCAGCAGTGGGTAGTGTGTACTGAGTCGTAAGCGATGCGCTCTGAACAATGACGAAGGAGAAATCTGAGATGGAAAACGGAAAATCTGCTGTCCGAACCCATCTGTCCTTCGGTCATCCCACCAGCCAGTGGACTTGAGTAGTAACCTGCTCGTAAACTGTCCGTCGCCCAAGCGTGGCGGGGTAGCTCAGCCGGTTAGAGCGTGGGATTCATAACCCCAAGGTCGGGAGTTCGAGTCTCCCCCCCGCTACCAATTTCCTCAATTGACTCAACAGCTTACGCGGCGACGGGCTGCCCTTGCCCAGATTTGTCGCCTCCTTCTTGTGACGGCTTTCTCCAATCAGTCTGGTCGAATCCAATTGTTTTCGAGAAATCCAGGGGGTTTACACGACTTCACGGGAACTCTCTGCACGAAATAGAGCCTTGCTCCCACGGTCTCGAGCTGAGGAGTCCTTACATATACAAGACTTACGGTTACGACCTTGGGAGCTCGCATCCCCACGGTCTCAAGTCGGCAAGTCATTAATATATACGGACAGTATTCAGCCACCGTGCGAACAAAGGCTCGCGCTCCCGTTGAAAACTCAATTAAACAATCCCGCTTCAGAAGGCTGACAACAACAAAGGCCCTTGGGTTGGGCTGGAGACAATTTGCGCGCATTTGTAACGAATGAGAGTCCTCGTAACGAATTCTACATTGTGGCCGGCGCTTTCGGCACAAAAGGCAGCCTGGGCAAAACCGGCCGCGGGGTCAACATCCCCCGATCTTTTGGAAGGTAACGTTAGTACTGCACAGTGAAGCAATGATCTAACCCGAATCAACAAGGAGACGAGACCATTGCTGTTTGTATCCCAAATGTGACCGGGATTCGGCGAAAAGACTGGCGAGATTACGTAGCGACGGTTCGAGAGGTGGAAGCCGTAACCGCCTTTGACTTCTTTTCTGAATCATTCCAACTCTCAGTTCAAAATGCTATTGAGAGTTGCCAGAGACTCCGAAGCGACGAAAGCTGGAA
>Ga0180086_1000036_pt1 | contig 13926 bp, 13 predicted proteins | sample EasRiv760_16_10D_FD_121778 | JGI IMG/M metagenome (GOLD analysis project Ga0180086, IMG submission 121778) | Soil microbial communities from meander-bound floodplain in the East River, Colorado, USA - East River metaG ERMLT760_16_10D | ecosystem: Environmental > Terrestrial > Soil > Floodplain ... | reverse complement strand
TTGAGTAATTTGCTGACGAACTCCCGGACTCTCGAGGGTAAGGTTCTCGGTCTGCAGTCGTTTCTCTTCCAGTTTGAAGACGTACCATTTGCCACTGTTGAATCGAATCGGCTCAGTTCTATCACCAGCCTGCATGCTAAAGAACTTGCTGATCAAGTCAGGTGGAAATCCGTTCTGCTTGAGATCGTCTTCCGTCGCAAATCCAATGTCGCCCCCGCGCGAGACACTACTGGCATCCTCGCTCTTTGCTCGGGCCACGGTAGCGAAGTCCGCACCGCCTTTGAGCTGTTGATTGATGTCGTCGATCTTCAACTTGGCTTCCGCATCGCTTTTCGCATCGTTCTGAGTAATGCCCTGACTACTGTTATCCGCCGGGTCAACCGCAATCATCGCGAGGGCGACGCCGCGAGCACTCACAAACCTTTCCCGATTGCCGTTGTAGAAGTCTTCAACCTCTTTGTCGTTCACCGTGATCTTGGAGTTGTACTTGTCCTGAAGCTTCTTGATGGCAATATCTTTTCGCGCTTCTTCGCGCAACGACTCCATCGTCATATTCTGCGCGGCCAGGCTCTTTTGGAAATCATCATCAGTCATGCCGCTTTGCTGCTTCTGCTGGTTTATGATTGCCGTAATCTCGTCCTCCGTGGGCAACAGCTTCTCACGGTCCGCGCGCTGAAGGAGGACTTCCCTTTGGATCAAGTTGGCAAGCATTTGCAGCCGCGCCTGGGCCAGTTCGAGCTGCGAAAGCTGCGCCTGCTTGCCGCCGGATTGCTGACTCACGCCTCGCTCAACCTCTGCCAGCATGATGTTTTTTCCGTTGACCGTAGCTGCAACCATGCTGTCTTTACTATCGGCACTTCCTCCGCTGCTGCAGGCCCCGAGCGCGAAGACAATCACCGCCAGGATAGTTGCTCCAATAATTGGTTTTACCGTTCTTTGCACTTTAGATTGTTGCTCCTTTAGAAAATTGCTTACTACAGCCAGGTCGTGCCTGCTTGACGATCGGGAAAAGCGTTTGTTATAAATTGCGTTTCAATTATTGCCTCTTACTCAGTTCTATGGGCCCGCGGCAATCATTCAAGCTCTGGAGGTATCATAAAAATCATGGCTAAACGTTGCGAAGTCTGCGGTAAAGGCCCTCAGTTTGGAAACAATGTTTCCCACGCAAACAATCGAACGCCGCGGCGGTTTAATCCGAATTTGCAGTCCATTCGGGTGCAACTACCACAAGGCGGCGCCCAACGAATGAAAGTCTGTACGAGTTGCATTAAAGCCGGAAAAATCGCTAAAGCCGCTTAGTTTTCATTCGTAGCTATCAATGAGCCGGTGCCCGGGGATTGACTACCCGTTGCGCCGGTTTTCATTTCCTGGTGTTTAAGAAGCCAGCGCAATTGCTTCGATTTCCACTCTGGCATCGCGCGGCAATCGGGCCGCCTGGACCGTAGCGCGGGCGGGTGGCTCTTCTGCGAAAAACCTTCCGTAAACTTCGTTCATCGCGCCGAATTCCTGCATATCAAGCAAAAACACCGTGGTCTTTACTACGCGATTGAGGCCACTTCCGGCCGCCTCAAGCACCGCAGCCAGATTTCTTAATACCTGCTCAGTCTGCTCCTGAATTCCACCCGTTACAAATTGCCCTGTTTGCGGATCGGTCGGAATCTGACCTGATGCGAACACCAGCCCGTTGGTTTTAACCGCCTGGGAATAGGGTCCGATCGCCTGGGGGGCATGCGCTGTTTGGATGATCTCCTTCACAGTAATGATTGCCTCATTTTTTGGTTATGCAAACAAAGGCGGGATTCTATCAGAAACGTTCAGCGAAGGGCAAAGTCGCCGGTGAATCGTCGAAGATCCAAGAAAGGACAAGTCAATTCAGAACCGAGCGCGGTAGCGCCGGATGCTGGAGGCAACTTCCGTATCATCCGGGTTGCCTGGGTTTTGCCTAAGTAGACTCTTGCATCCGGCGCATCCTCCACCCCAGCGGGGCTGCCCCGCTGGGGACCCCGGACCGCGCTCGGTTCTGTATTGCGTCCGCTTGTTTCCGAAGCCGACTCTGGCATCCGATTCCTGGCTGCGCTTCTGTAATAGCGCATCCGTTCCGCTTACTCCAAACTGGCCATTACCGGAAATGCGAATTACACAGCGCCCTGCATTCGCTCTACATCCAAAACGCCAGGAACACCCTTAATTGAGTTGATCACTCTATCCAGGTGCTTGACGTCAAACACCTCCACCGTCACCTCAACATGTCCCTTCTCGTCAGATCCTATAGAGGCGCGCGCGTCGCGAATTCCAGTCTTCATATCGGAAATTGCGCCGGTGATGCCGGCTATCATGCCGGTGCGATTCTCCGTTACCGCCAGCAGCTTAACCGCGTAAGCCGTCTTTTCAGGCCGGCCGGCCCACTCGACCTCGACGATCCGTTCCCGATTAATCATGAGCGAGGCAACGTTCTTACAACGCTTCTCATGAACGGCCACACCTTTTCCCCGGGTAACATAACCAACAATCTCTTCGCCATGAAGCGGATTGCAACAGCGTGCGCGCGTGACCATCAGATCGTCCACGCCGCGCACCACGATGGAATCGTCACCGAGGCGAATAAGCCGTTTGACCGCGCGAACACCGCTGCGCAAGCGCGACTCTTTTTGTTTGTCGAGGTGCTCAAACTGCTCCGCGCCGAGATATTTTGCGATGACATTGCGCGGAATCAGCTTGCCGTAGCCAATGCCTGCGAGGAGGTCTTCCACGCGTCCATAACCGTACTCGCCGGCGACGCGTTTCATTTCATTGTCGCTGTCACCGAAGAGTTTCTTTGCTGATAGTTGAAATCTCGCAGCCTCTTTCTCGAATAGTTTGCGGCCAATGTCGATCGACTCCGCCCGCTGCTGCTCGGCTACCCAGTGGCGCACTCTATTTTTGGCCCGAGACGTTACGATGAAGTTGAGCCAGTCGCGTGAAGGGTGGGAATTCGCTGACGTCAGGATCTCAACCACGTCTCCATTCTGTATCTGGTTGCGTAGCGGGACGATTCGACCGTTGATGCGGGCACCGGTGCAGGTGTTTCCCACTTCGGAGTGGATCATGTAGGCAAAGTCGACGGGAGTTGCGCCCCGAGGTAACTGAATGACCTTTCCCATCGGCGTAAAGGCATAAACGTCCTTGGGATAGAGATCCAACTTCAAAGAATCCAGAAAGTCGCGCGAATCTTTGACTTCCTGAGTCCACTCCACCAGCGAACGCAAAGCCTGAAACGCATTGTCGTCATCTCGCGCGCCGCGTTTACCTTCCTTGTATTTCCAGTGGGCGGCGACCCCTTCCTCCGCAATCTGGTGCATGTCCTCGGTGCGAATCTGCACCTCGAATGACTGCGCATCATCACCAATCACGGATGTATGAAGCGACTGGTAGAGATTGTCTCGGGGAGTAGCGATCCAGTCCTTTATGCGACCCGGCACCGGCCGCCAGGTGTTATGAATAACGCCAAGAGCCGCGTAACAATGCCGCACTTCGTTTGGGGTGATCACTCGCGCGGCGACCAAATCATAAACTTGATCAAGCTCGATCTTCTGGTTCCTAAGTTTTTTCCAAATGGAGTAAAGCCGCTTTACTCTGCCTTCAACACGCACGAAAGGAACTTCGGCTTCAGTCATCTTCGCTTCAATTCGTTCGGTAACACCGCTAAGAAAAGCTTCATTCTCGGCCCGGCGCTTTTCAAGTTGTTCCGCCAGTTCACGGTAATCCTCAGGATGAAGATGGCGAAACGCGAGATCTTCAAGTTCGCCACGGAGTTTACCCATGCCAAGGCGGTGCGCGATGGGAGCGAAGATTTCCATCGTCTCTTCGGCAATCCGTTTTCGCTTTTCCGGGTTGAGGTATTGAAGAGTACGCATGTTGTGTAGACGGTCAGCCAATTTGACGAGCACGATTCTTACGTCGTCAACCATCGCAAGCAGCATCTTGCGTACGTTTTCTGCCTGTTGCTCTTCACGAGAGATATTGCTTATTTGCGCAATCTTTGTGAGGCCGTCGACGAGATGCGCGATTTCTTCGCCAAAATATTTGCGTATCGTGTCGAGGTCGACGAGGGTGTCCTCGACGACATCATGGAGCAGGCCGGTGGCAACCGATACTTCATCCAGTTTCATATTGGCGAGGATGTTTGCCACCTCGAGCGGGTGAACCAGGTAAGACTCACCCGAGGCGCGCTTCTGGCCCTTATGCTCTCTGGCGGAGAACAAGTAAGCGCGCCGCAACAGATCGAGATTCGCTTGCGGGTGATTACGCGCCACGTTCTCGACAATTTCTTCAATGCGAATCATCTATATGGAGTCGCTCAGTCTGTTTGGGCTGGAAACGACGAGCAAGTAATGTCGAGTATAACAAAAAGGTGATGCCCGACCCGAAAGTCGAGCATCACCAAAGCAGCGCAAACGAAGCGAACTGGCTTACTTTTTTGCCGGAGAGGCTGCCTTCCTGGCTTCCTCTTCTTCCTTCTTCTTTTGATTTGCTTCGCTTAGAGTACTGGTCCGTTTCTGAGCTTCTTCTCGCTGTTTGTCCAGCTGAGCCTTTTGATCCATCTTGCCGTCCATTTCGGCGAGCTTTGACGCTTCTATCAGCAGGTTGGTCTTATAAGACCAGGCGGGTTCGCTATTTGGATCGAGCTTAATGGCGTTTTCAATCTCTTCGAGCCCGCGCTTTACGCAGGCTTGTGCCGAATCGAAATCTTTCTGCTGTTGGGGCTTTTTATAGGAAATTACAGCTCGATTGCCGGCCGAGATGGTGGTCGACTTGTTACTGGGAAGTTCCGTAATCTTGAACGAGCAGTCCCAATTCTTGCTTGCCAAAATGGTGTAAGCCTCGGCTCGTTTTTCAGGCTCTACGCTTGAATCATTCGCGCGGGCAGAAAGCCAGGCAAGCAATTTCTCGTCGTCTTTTGTTGCGCCATAAAGGTAAGCAATAGCTTTGAAGGCTTCTTCGTTCTTGGAATCTTTTTCCAGTATCTTCTGATATGCCTGGATCGCCTCGTTAGCTTTCGCTATGTTTTCGGGAGCCTGGACCCCAGGACGAAACTGCGCGTGGATGGTACGCGCGATGAATAGCGGTGCGCTTTTGCTGTCAGGATCAAGTTCGAGGGCCCTCCGTGAATACTGTTCGGCCTCATCAAAATGCCCTTCGTGATAAGCGCGGGCGGCCTCATTCAACTGATTCTTGGCCCGGATTCGATTAATCAATCCACAACCAGAGGTTGTGACAACAAGAATCGCCAACGCTATGGCGATTCTAGTTTGAGAGAGTTTCATTTATGAGTAGCTCCATTTTAAGTGATTGGGGCCCAACACAACTGGGGCTAGAGCTGTTCGAATGGTGGCGCGGCCGGGTAACTAGTTTGGCAGATCGTCTACCTGCAGTCCGACCGGATTGGCACCAGCTCCTTTGATCGCGTCTATCACCTTGACGACATCACCGTATTTTATCGATCGCGGGGCCTTCACAAAAACCGTTTTTTCGATTCTTTCGTTTTCGGGTACATCGGTGCGGGTTTCCATCCCGAGCTTGTAGGCACGTGTTTCCTTGCGCTGTTGGAATAGTTGAAGGAGTTTTTGGCTCAAAGGAGCGGTGTCGTTAACAGATCCGATACTGTCCTGGTTGAGCTTTAGTTGAAGATCATTAGAAATCGAAACGACGAGCGTCAGCGGGTTAGGTTTCAACTGGCTCAAGTCTTCGTTTGGATCCCTTTGGGTAGGAATATCTGCCTGGAAGCGACTGGGCTTGAGCGGCGTGATCACCATGAAGATGATCAACATCACCAACAGCACGTCGATAAGAGGGGTCACGTTAATATACGGAACCGCTTTCGACGCTTTCGACTTACCTTTTGGACCTTCCATTCCCATGATTTACTCCTTTTAAAGAGACTCAAAACCCTCGCCAAAGTCCGAGTTAGGCAGGCTTAGCGGGCGCCGCCTCTGCGCCCTTTTTCTTGTCGGCAACCAATCCTATCTTGTCCACACCAAGCGCTCTGACTTCATTGATAATGTTGACAACGTCGCCGTAACTGACGCCCACACCGCTCTTGATGTAAACGACCTTATCCTCTTCCTTCTTGATAAGTGCCAACATCTTCTCGACCTTGTCTTTGACCTGCTCTTTGTTAACTCTATCTTTACCGAGGTAGTACTCGCCATCGTTGGGGATGGCAATCACAATCGAGTTGTCCTTGATGATTCTCTGATCTTCCTCAGGGTTCTTAAGGTCCTTCGGCAGGTTTACGGTGACGCCATGTTGCAACATGGGTGTAACGACCATGAAGATGATCAGCAGCACCAACATAATGTCTACCATGGGGGTGACATTAATTTCTGAGGTGAAGCCGCTGTTATCTGTACCCGCTCCCATTGACATAACGAAATCTCCTTTCGAGCCACCGACCCGACACTTTCAATAACCGTTGCTGGGACAGCCAGGCCCCACCGAATTCTCCGTTTGAGCCTGGGGTTATGGCTTCAACTGCTTCGTACGGTTCTTGATAAAGTAATCAACCAGCTCAGATGCCGAGTTATCCATCTCGACTATGAACCCGTCCACCTTGCCGGTGAAGTAGTTGAATAGCCAGACGGCGGGAACCGCGACGAGCAATCCGAGGGCGGTAGTAAAGAGCGCCTCGGAAATACCACTGGCTACTGCGCCAATACCCGCCTGGCCGGCGTCACCCATTGCGCTGAACGCATTAATAATTCCGAACACTGTGCCGAACAGCCCCACGAAGGGAGCGGTTGATCCAATGGTCGCAAGGCCTGATAAGCCACGCTTAAATTCGGCCGTCTTTATCGCAATAGCTCGCTGAAGAGCGCGCTTCGAAGCTTCGATTTCATCGCCTGAAATGTCTGACGCTCCTTCGTGAGCTCGAAACTCCTGCAAGCCACTGCTCACTACCATCGCGAGATGCGACTTGCGATGCTTATCGCTGATATTGATCGCCTCTTCGATGCGATCATTCTTCAGGGCCTGGGCCACGCGCGGTGCAAATTCGCGCGACTGCTTCTTGGCCGCAGTATAGGTCAAGTACCGTTCGACCATGATGGCAATCGAATAAACTGACATGATCAGCAGCACGACCACCACGGAGATAGCAACGGCGCCCATGCTCTTAACCATAGCCATTGGAGAAAAGTGATTAACTCCAGGGGTAGGAGTGGCTTCTGCTGCCTGCCACATGTAGACCATCAAGCCAAACGCTTTCGTTCCTAGAAGACTGGTTAGAATAGTCACGGTAGACCCTCCAAAAGGTTTTTCTTACATTGATAGCTCGCAGGGAACCCGCAGAATGAGCCCGCAGAGGCTCGCACGGCGCTGAACCTCCACAGTTTATTGAGCCACGAAATTGTACGTGATGACCCCTGTCACCTTAACGGGCTGTCCCGACAGCTTGGTAGGTGAAAACCTCGCCCCGCGCGCGGCCGCCACAGCCACGCCCTGCAATAATGGATGACCAGACACTGCATGGGCAGAGATCACGCTGCCGTTCTCGTCGATTGTTACTTGAACGACAACCGTCCCCGAAGCGTGGGCTTGCCTCGCGATCGGCGGATATGCGGGTTTCGGCAGGCTGATGGCTTTTCCGTTAAGCACGCCGCCCGATATAGGCGCCCTCGGTTTTGGCGGCGGTGGGGGGGGCGGCGGTTCCTCGGCAATATTTACCCTCGTCGGTCCTGTCGGAGCCCCTAGTCCACTACCGGGGCCGGCGGCGACCGGAGCAGCCGCATTCGAGGACTCGGTGCCCAGGATCGTGGTGACGCCACGTCTAACGGGCGGAATGTCGCTCGCCTTGGCGGATACCTCTTTAGGTGCAACGCGAGATTCCGAAACGTCCGCAATCAGTTCTTTGCGGACATCAACATTCTGCTTCTCGTTCTGTGGCTTCGCCTCTTCATGCTTCTCCGGCTGAGCCTGCGGCGGAACCGGTACCGGCGCAACCAGGGTTATGAAGTCCAGATCCTGACTTTCCAGAAAGGCCGGCGCGTACATAATGCTGAACACCAGCAGCGTGATGCCGATGACTGCGTAGATAGCCACCGTGCCTAAGAGAAATGAGCCTTTTCGCCCAAGATCCTCTTTGTGCGAACCAGACTCTACAAGGTTTTCGAACATTTTTATCCTCCCTATTCCGGTGCCAAATGGATCAGGGGTGCAAGATAGTCTCGATACTAATTAATTGCTTTCTCAAACGTCGATCTTCCGTCCCGCCTGAGTTCCTACAAATGAAGGGGAAACCGCAGCTCAATGATCTTGAGCATTTCGAGTCAAATTGAAAAGCGCTACGCGAGAAAAAGACTCGCTGGCCCTCCTCAACAGACTGCCGCGCACCCAACCTTCGCTTCAACAACGCGGGTCGACTCTTGAGTTATTTAATTGGCCAGCAACGGCTGCAGTCTATGCCGCATTGCGCGGCAAAGTCAAGAGCAAATCGAGTTATTGAAAGCGAAAACACTGTATGCGTTGATAGTTCCGGCGCGCAAACTTCTAAGCGCGTCCCGCGCCTCGAGAGCGCTTGCCGGCACTGCTCGGCAAGGGTTCGCGTTTTGGCCCGCTCGTAACCCGCGGCACGCGTGGCTCGGGCCGATTTGCCGCAGTCGCAGAGGCCCGGTTCGCGATATCCAAACGCTGTTCCCACCAAACCATAATCGGGCTGGCAATGGCAATCGATGAATAGGTTCCGAATGTGATGCCTATCAGCAATGCCAGTGAAAAGCCTCGCAGCACCTCACCGCCAAACAAAACCATTGCGAGAACAGATAGAAAAACCAGCCCGGAAGTGATAACCGTCCGAGAGAGCGTTTGGTTGATGGAATCGTTCGTGATTTTGTATAACGATTCGCGACGATGCAGTCGGCGATTTTCCCTGATACGATCGAACACCACGATCGTGTCGTTGACGGAAAACCCAACCAGCGTCAGCAGAGCCGCTATGACCGTTAGACTCACTTCCCACTGAAAAATCGAAAAGAATCCCAGCGTTACCAGGACATCGTGAAATACGGCTATCACCGCCGCTGCGCCGTAAGTCCACTCAAAACGGAAGGCAATATACATAAGAATGCCCACCAGGGCCGCCAGGGTTACGGCAATAGCCTTATTGCGAAGTTGCGCTCCGGCAACCGCACCCACCGCATCCGTTCCTTCAATCTTGAAAGCCGCATTGGGATCGGAGTTGAGGTCAGTCTGAGCCGCCTCTGAACCGAAAGTGCTAAGCGCTCCGCCAACCCTGGCCCGCCCAACCTCAACTTGCGCCTCCGATTCAGCTGAGCCCTCGAGCGGGATCTTGATCAGCGCGATGTCAGCCTTATCCGTGACGGGCTGAATAATGGCGTCCTTCAATCCGGCCTTTAAGAGTGCGTCGCGGATTCCCTCAGCCGGTGGCCGCTGCTTGAACCTGACCGTAACAACAGTTCCACCCTTGAAATCCACACCGAGATTAAAGGCTTCGGTGCCGTTCGGATGTTTCCATTGACGAAAAACAGCGGAGCTGAGACCAGCCAGCATTAGCAGGATGGAGACAGCTATAAACTTGCGGCGATTAGCCAGCCAATCGATCTTAACGTCTTTAAAAAATCGAACCATATTAACCAGTCAGCGCATTGAACCGTTTGAATTAACAAACCCTCAACGCCGCGCTCAAATACTTAACGATTCCAACTTCCGCTTCCGACTCAACTCCCACATGAAAATCGTGCGCGAGACGTAGACAGCGGAGAAAAGATTTATCAATAAACCTATCACGAGCGTGACAGCGAAACCGCGCAGCGGCCCAGTGCCGAAAACAAACAGGAACAACGAGGAAACAATGGTCGTGACGTGCGTGTCGATGATAGTCACAAACGCGCGCGCAAATCCCTGCTCAATTGCCGAGGGGATAGTCTTGCCGCTTCCCAGTTCTTCCCGAATGCTTTCGAAGATCAGCACATTTGAGTCGACTGCCATACCAATTGTCAGAATGATGCCCGCGATTCCCGGAAGGGTTAGGGTCGCCTGAAAAAGGATCAGAGCGGCAAGCATCAAAATCATGTTCAGGATTAACGCTACGACAGCATTCACGCCGGCACCGCGGTAATAAACAAGCATGAAAACTACAACCAGGATCAAACCAACCAAAGAGGCCCGCACGCCCGACCTTATCGAATCGGCGCCCAGGCTCGGTCCCACAGTTCGCTCTTCCATGTATTCGATTGGCGCGGGCAAAGCGCCCGATCTCAGGGTAAGCGCCAAATCCTCGGCTGATTGTTTGGTGAATCGGCCGGATATCTCGCCCTGATCGGAAATCTGCGACTTGATGTAGGCGATCGACTTGACCTCGTCGTTCAAGACTACGCCCATATACTCGTTGATATTGGCGCCGGTCCAGGTTCCGAATTTGTCTGCGCCGGTAGGCTTGAGCGCAAATGCAATCTGATAGTCGTCCGCGCCGCCCCGTGACTGAGTCGCACTAGCGCTGCGAAGCTCACTGCCATCAACTACCGCAGGCGACGCGACAACAACCCATTTTTTCTGTTTCTCAGTCCCGTCAGTGGCAGCCTGGTCTGTAGCGCTGGTCGGCTCATTTCGTTCCGCATATGGCAGCACGCGACGATTAGCCGGGACCGTTCCGCCGAGCGAGGCCTTTGCCTCTTCTTCAGTGTTGTAAGTTTGGACAGACTGAGGGCTGGGAGGGCTGATCACGTGGACCAACTCGAGCTTCGACTCGGCCTTCAGCAGTTGCTTCACGCGTTCCGGGTCGTGTATGCCTGGCATTTGAACCAGAATCTGATGCGAAGTCTGTGACCCGTGTCGCTGCACCAGTGGTTCCGCAACTCCGACCGCGTCCAATCGGCTCTCAATGATTCGCTTGGCTTGCTCGGTGGCCTGCTCGGCTAGATTCCCCTGCGCGGTGGGTGGCAACGTCCAACCGATAGTGTTCCCGTTGACCGACGACGTCCAATTCGAAAGATCTATCTTCTTTCTTACCGCTTCCTCTATCTCCGTGAGCTTCGACGCGTCTGTAGCCTCGAGGGTGATGCGATAGTTACCCCCGGTCGTTTCCGGCTTCACTTCCTTCACGGGTAAGCCGGCGTCTTTGGCCGCCTTCTCGATGGCGTTGGCATCGGCCAGCGTGAGATTCTTGAGAACCTCATCGGTCTTCACGCGCATCACCAGATGCGTACCCCCTTTGAGATCGAGCCCCAGGTGAATATTTGCCGCCAGAGTGGCTTTGATGCCGGACCAGGTGAAGTCGTGCAGGGTAGGACGACGACGAGGACCGATAACTATGTAAATACCGGCCAGGGTAATAATGGCAATAATGATTGTACGTTGAAGGAGGTTTTTCTTTTTCATCGCAAAGAAATCTTCACTAAGTATAAAGCGCGGCGACTATTTCTTCTCTTCCTCTTGAATACCGGCAACGGCAGACCGGGCAATTTCGAGAATCGACTTATCCGCACTTCTGATAAGGAAACTCGTGTCCCGCACAGTAGTAATGGTTCCGATTACTCCGCCCGTAGTGACGACGCGGTCGCCCACCTTTAGTTGAGAGATAGTCTGTTGTAACTCTCGCTGCCGTTTTTGTTGCGGCCGGATTAGCAATATGTAGAAGACGCCTATGATCAGGAGAATCGGGAGCATTCCGCCCAGGGCCCCCAGGCCGCCTTGAAATATCATTAATAAAGTTGTCATCAAAGTAGTTTAGTTGTCGTTGCGTAGCTTTTAGGCGCCCCGGAACGTTCTGGCTACGACCGTCACCCCTCAGTACTGCTGAGCGCCTTGTCTTGTTCGAGTGCGTTCAGCCCCTCGGTGAACTCTCGTCGAAATTTGTTGAAATCGCCAGACCGGATAGATTGCCTGACGCGTCGCATGGTGTCAAGGAAGAAGGCCAAGTTGTGATGCGTCAACAGCACGCTCGCAAGCAACTCGCCTGAAAGGTAAAGATGACGCAGGTAGGCACGGGAGTGTCGCTTGCAAACTGAGCAATCGCAAGTCTCATCTAAAGGTCTCGTGTCCACGGCCCATTGCGCGTTTTTCACGTTCATCTTCCCGCGAGACGTAAACGCCTGGCCGGTTCTCCCATTCCTGGTGGGCAACACGCAATCAAACATGTCAACGCCTCTCGATACGGCTTCGACCAGATCCTCCGGCGTACCCACACCCATTAAGTACCGCGGTCGGTCGGCCGGCAGCTCCGGGGCAAGATCGGTAACTACCCGCCACATGACGGTCTTCTCTTCCCCCACGCTCAACCCACCGATAGCGTAACCGTCGAATCCTATTTCGGTGGTTCGAGCCAGGCTTTCGCGCCGCAGATCCAGGTGCGCTCCGCCTTGTACGATGCCAAACAACGCCTGCGCGCCACTAACGGTCTCAGTAGCTTCTGTCCGCCCGGTATCCAACCCTTGTGACTGCAAACTGTCAAACTCCGCGCGTGAGCGCTTTGCCCAGCGAGCGGTTAACTCCATGCTCTGTCGCGAAACCTCAGGCGGCGCGTCTCCCGCCGCACACTCATCAAACGCCATTACGATATCTGAACCCAACGCCGCCTGGACCTCCATCGAAATCTCAGGCGACAAAAACTGGAGGCTGCCGTCAACGTGAGAACGAAACCGCGTCCCCTCTTCAGTGATCTTTCGCAACGCGCCCAAACTCCAAACCTGAAAGCCGCCAGAGTCGGTAAGCAGTGCCCGTCGCCAACCGCTGAACCGATGCAGCCCGCCGCATTTTCGGATTACCTCAACGCCAGGGCGCAACCAGAGATGGTAGGTATTGCCTAGAATGATGCGCGCATCAAGCTCTTCTTCCAGCGCTTCGAAACGCATGCCCTTGACCGTGCCCGCCGTGCCCACAGGCATGAAGACGGGCGTCTCGATAAGCCCGCGGCGCGTGGTCAGGATTCCCGCGCGGGCCTCGCCTTCACGGGCCTGAACTTCGAAGTCGATGGCTTGATCTGTCATTGTTCCGCTCGGACAAAAGGTTGGCAGTATTTGGGATGGGTGCTGAAGGAGACTCAATTGTCGAGCCGCAAGGACTTCGCCGCCCGTTCAAACACGCTGTCGAAAGTATCCTTGTCCTTAACCAGGCAGGTGCCGGTTACTATGAACTTACGACTTTGTCCGGCGGCGAGATAGTACTGAACGGTTCTGATCAGTAGTCCTTGGTGTTCTGTTTCAAAAATCACCTTGTTGCCGGTCACGCCGGAAGCCGTCGCAAAATCGGTCCAGCCGACCAGCTTGATGCTGGTAGCCGCGATTGTTGGAGGATTAGACAGGATTCTCTTTATCGAGTCTGCTACATAACTCGTTAACGACGCGGACGACGATTCATCCCTCAGATTAATGTTGGCGGTAAAAGTTTCCGCGGCAGGGGCGAAAAACGCTTTGAACTTCTGGTCCGCTTGTGTCTCGACACTCCAACCATCCGGCACGCACAACGAGAACCCCGGTTCAACGTAGCGTTTGCAGGTTTCCTGGGCCAGCCCGCTGGAAATCGCGAACAATGATAGCCCGAGCACGACCAGGCTCCTTCTGATGAATTTCATTTTCTCTCCTGTATTGATGACAATCAGACAGTCCGTTGGAGTAGCTATGCTTTTCCGAAGGACCGGCACAAAGTATAGATGGCTTCAATTGAAGACGTGAAGTTCGGGAACAGGCCCCGCAACTATTTCACCGTCTGCCTTTCGACTTATGCCGCTCAACGATCCTGATGGGCGTGGCAAAGAAATCGAATTCTTCGCGCAAACGATTCTGAAGATAACGCACGTAGGAAAAATGCAGGCCAGACTTGCCCCCCGAGGTGAACAGCACAAACGTCGGCGGCCGCACACTGACCTGCGTCATGTATTGCACGTGAAGCCTCGAAAGCCCGCCCTTAACCGGCGCCGGCGCGCTGCCGCCGCGTGGC
>Ga0180086_1000035_pt1 | contig 13967 bp, 12 predicted proteins | sample EasRiv760_16_10D_FD_121778 | JGI IMG/M metagenome (GOLD analysis project Ga0180086, IMG submission 121778) | Soil microbial communities from meander-bound floodplain in the East River, Colorado, USA - East River metaG ERMLT760_16_10D | ecosystem: Environmental > Terrestrial > Soil > Floodplain ... | reverse complement strand
GTGACGAACCCACCGACGGCGGTGACGAGTGTGCCGGCGCCTGTCAGCGGCGCACCAGCGGCGGGGGCCGGCTCACCCGCAGGCGCCGTCTCGGAACTTCCTCCGCTCCGGCTTAGCGGTGTCGCTTCGCCGTATCGCCTGGTGGCGCGGACCCAGGAAGCGACGTGGCTGCGTGTCCGAACAGAGGATGGTCGGTCCACGGAGGAGACGGTTCCGGCCGGCGAGGTGCGCCAGTGGGTCTCGAATCGCCCGTTCGTCGTCACGATCGGCAATGCGGCCGGAGTCGCGCTGGAGCTGAACGGTCAAAAACTGCCCACATTGGGCGGTCGTGGCGTGCCCATTTTCCGGTTGGTCCTTCCGCCCCCCGAGCCATGAAATTCTTCAGCGGGCTCGGCGAACGGCTGCGTGCGGGGTTACAGCGCTCGCGCGACTTCCTCGGGGCGGAGCTGGCGGCGGTGTTCGAGCCCGACCGCCCCATCGACGAGGCGCTCTACACGGAGCTCGAAGAGGTCCTCATCGCCGCGGACCTCGGCGCGGCCATCGCCGCCGACTTCACGAACCGCGCGCGGGAGGAGGTCATGTTCGGGACCGTCACGCGCGCCGATCAGCTCCGCCCGCTGTTCCGGCGCTTCCTGACCGACGCGCTGGCGCCGGCCGCCCAGCCATTGGCCCTCGACCACCGGCCCGCCGTCGTGTTGATGCTCGGCGTCAACGGCTCGGGCAAGACGACGACCTGCGCCAAGCTCGCCGCGAGGCTGCGGGAGCAAGGGAACGAAGTGCTGCTGGCCGCCGCCGACACGTTTCGCGCCGCGGCCATCGAGCAGCTCGAAACGTGGGGCGTGCGCGTCGGCGTCGACGTGATCCGGCAGGCCCCCGGCTCCGATCCCGCCGCGGTGGTCTTCGATGCCGTCAAAGCCGCCACCGCGCGGGGCGTCGACGTGCTCATCATCGACACGGCGGGGCGGTTGCACACCAAGTCCAACCTCATGAGCGAACTGGTGAAGCTCCGGCGGGTCATCGAACGCCAGCTCCCGGGAGCGCCCCACGAGAGCCTGATGGTGCTCGACGCCCCGACAGGCCAGAACGGCTTCGCCCAGGCGCGACAGTTTCACGAGGCCGTCACGCTCTCCGGGATCGTGCTCACCAAGCTCGACGGGACGGCGAAGGGCGGGATCGTCGTCCGGATCGTCCGCGAGCTCGGGCTGCCCATCAAGCTCGTCGGCGTCGGCGAGCGCGTCGAGGACCTCCAACCGTTCGAGGCCGCGCCGTTCGTCGACGCCTTGGTGCCGGCCAAGTGAGCACCGAGCGCGACGCGCGCTTCATGCGCCGGGCCCTCGGCCTGGCCGAGCGCGGGCGCGGATTGACGTCGCCGAACCCCATGGTGGGAGCGGTCGTGGCGCACGGCGAGGAGATCGTCGGCGAGGGCTTTCACGAGCGCGCCGGAGGCCCCCACGCCGAAGTCGTCGCGCTCGCGGCGGCCGGCTCCCGAAGCCGTGGCGCGACGCTGTACGTGACGCTCGAGCCCTGCGCGCATCAGGGCCGCACGCCGCCGTGCGCCGCCGCCGTCATCGCCGCGGGCATTCGTCGGGTCGTCGCCGCGTCCGTCGATCCAAACCCTCGCGTGAGCGGACGCGGGCTGGCCGAGCTGCGGGCCGCCGGCGTGGAGGTCGCGGATCCGATCCTGACCGCGGAGGCCCAGCGGCAGAACCGGGCCTTCGTGACCGCGATGCGGCGCGGCCGCCCGCACGTCACCCTCAAGGCGGCGATGACGCTCGACGGACGGATCGCGGATCTCCATGGCGAGTCGAAATGGATCACCGGGGAGGCGGCGCGCGCCACCGCGCACCGCCTCCGCAGCGAGTCCGACGCGATCGTCGTGGGTGTCGGCACGGTCCTTCGCGACGACCCCGCGCTCACCGTGCGGCTCGATCGCCCGTGGCCGCGCGAGCCGTATCGCGTCGTCCTCGACACGGGGGCCCGCACGCCGGCCGGCGCGCGCGTGATCTCCGCCGGCACGCCGGCGCGCACGCTGGTCATCACCGGCCAGGACGCCAACCCGGCGCGCGTCGCCGCACTCACGGCCGCGGGGGCCAGCGTCGTTCCCGTCGCCGCGGCCGACGGCCACTGCGACCTTCGCGCGGCCCTCGCCGCGCTCGCGGAGCGTGAGGTTCGGGCGGTGCTCATCGAGGGGGGCGGCGAGGTCCACGGCGCGTTTCTCGACGCCGGCCTCGTCGATCGCGTGGCCGTCTTCGTCGCTCCGCGTCTGCTCGGGGGGCGCGAAGCCATCTCGGTGATCGAGGGTGCGGGTCATCCGCTCAAGAGCGCCCCCCACCTCACCGCCTTCGACGTCACGATGCTCGGCGATGACCTGCTCATCGAAGCCGACGTCCAGCGGGTTGACGTCGACCGGCGGAACGGCTGATGTTCACAGGCATCGTGGAAGAGATCGGCATCGTCCGGACAGTGACCGGCACCGGCGCAACCCGTCGACTGGACGTCGCGGCGTCGATCACGCTCGAGGGGAGCGACCTCGGGGCGAGTGTGGCCATCAATGGGGTGTGCCTCACGGTGGTGGAGCGAACGCCCGACGGGTTTGCGTTCGACGTCGGACCGGAAACGCTGGAGCGGACGGCGCTGTCGCGGCTCGTGACGGGCGATCGCGTCAACCTCGAGCGCCCGCTGCGGCTCGGCGCGACCCTCGGCGGCCACCTCGTTCTCGGGCACGTGGACGGCGTGGCGGTCGTGACGGACGTAACCCGTGTAGAATCTACGGCGCGGGTACGCTTCTCGCTGCCCGGTGCGGACTTGGCCCCGTTGCTCGTGCTCAAGGGCTCGGTCGCCGTCGACGGTGTCAGCTTGACGATAGCGGCGCTGGATGATGCGGGCTTCGAGGTGATGTTGATCCCGCATACACTAGAGGTCACGAACCTGGGGCGACTCGAGCGCGGACGGACGGTGAACATCGAGACCGACGTGATCGGCAAATACGTGCTCCGGTCGCTTACCCTTAGGGGGGCGGGATGACGGTGTTCTCCGCGGTCGAAGACGGGATCGAGGAGATCCGCCAGGGGCGCATGCTCATCGTCGTCGACGACGAGGATCGCGAGAACGAAGGCGATCTGCTCATGGCGGCCGACCAGGCGACCCCCGAGGCCGTCAACTTCATGACGAAGTACGGCCGCGGCCTGATCTGCATCCCGATGACGGGCGAGCGCCTCGACGAGCTGCAGATCCCGATGATGGTGAGGGACAACACCGCGCCGATGGGCACGGCCTTCACCCAGACCGTCGACGCGCGGCAGGGGGTGACGACGGGGACGTCGGCCTACGACCGTGCCGTCACCATCCGCGTCTTGGTGGCCCCCGGTACCAAGCCCGACGAGCTGACCCGTCCGGGCCACGTGAACCCGCTGCGCGCCGCGCCGGGCGGCGTGCTGCGCCGGGCCGGTCACACCGAGGCGGCCGTCGATCTGGCCCGCTTGGCCGGCTGCTATCCCGCGGGCGTCATCTGCGAGGTCCTGGACGACGAAGGCCGGATGGCGCGCGTGCCCGAGCTGGCCGTCGTCGCGCGGCAGCACGGCCTGAAGATGATCACGATCAAGGACCTCATCGAGTACCGGCGCCACAAGGAGAAGCTGGTGCAGCGCGTGGCCACCACGAGGCTCCCCACCGAGTTCGGCGAGTTCACGGCGATCGCCTACGAGACCACGGTCTACCGGCGCGAGCACATGGCGCTCGTCATGGGCGACGTGAGCGGCGACGAGCCCGTCCTCGTCCGCATGCACTCCGAATGCCTCACCAGCGACGTGTTCCGCTCGCGACGCTGTGATTGCGGCTCCCAGCTGGAAAAAGCCCTCTCGATGATCCGCGCGGAAGGCCGCGGCATCGTCGTGTACCTCCGACAGGAAGGCCGTGGCATCGGGCTGCACAACAAGATTCGCGCCTACGAGCTCCAGGACAAAGGGCAGGACACGGTGGAGGCCAACCAGAGCCTAGGATTCAAGGCGGATCTCCGCGACTACGGGATCGGCGCGCAGATCCTCATCGACCTCGGCGTGCGCAAGTTCCGCCTGCTCACCAACAACCCGAAGAAGATCGTGGGGCTCGAGGGGTACGGGCTGCACTTCGTCGAGCGCGTGCCGATCGAGGTGCCGGCGACCGACGACAACCGAAAATACCTGAGTACGAAGCGGGACAAGCTCGGCCACCTGCTGTCGTCGCTGCCGGACTGATGGCCGGGCGAGCGCCCGCGCCGCGGCGCGTCCCCGCGGATCACTCCGCCCGATACGCGGTCGTCGCCGCCCGCTTCAACGAGCCGATCAGCCGTCGCCTGGTGGAGGGAGCCCTCCACGCCTTCGCCGCCGCGAAAGTCGCCGAGGATCGCGTGGAAGTCCACTGGGTCCCCGGGTCGTTCGAGTTGCCGCTGGCCGCGCAGCATCTGGCCGCCACCGGCCGCTACGCCGGCGTCGTCTGTGTCGGCGTGGTCATCCGGGGTCAGACCCCACACTTCGAGCACGTGGCCCGCGAAGCGGCGTCGGGCATCCGACACGTCGCGCTCACCACGGGCGTGCCGACCGGCTTCGGGGTCATCACCACCCTCGACGAAGACCAGGCCTGGGCGCGGGCCGGCGGTGCCGTCGGCAATCGCGGCGAAGAGGCCGCCGCCGCCGTCATCGAAATGGCCGCCTTCGTCCAGCACGTCGCACCCGCGAAGCGCAAGGGGCGGTAGCGTGGGGCGCCGGCGCAAGGCGAGGGAAGTCGCCCTTCAGTTCCTCTACCAGCTCGATCAGCACGGCGAGACCGATCCGACGTCGCACGAGGCGGAATTTTGGTCGCGGCATCCCGTCGACGAGGAGACACGGGCGTTCGCGTCGGCGCTCGTCCGCGGGACCACGAGCCGGCACAAGGAGGTCGACGAGATCATCGCCCAGTACACGGAGCACTGGGATCTCGACCGGATGGCCGTGGTCGACCGCAACATCCTGCGTCTGGCCGTCTACGAGCTGCTCGACCCTCGGGCCGTGCCCCCCAAGGTCGCCATCAACGAGGCGATCGAGATCGGAAAGAAGTTCGGGACGCAGGAGTCGAGCCGGTTCATCAACGGAGTCCTCGACCGCGTGCACAAGGAACTTCGCGCGGCCTCCTGATCGGCGGGGCCGTGCGCTACGCCATCCTGTCCGACATCCACGGCAATCTCGAGGCGCTCGACGCGGTGCTCGCCGACGCGGCGTCTCGGGCCGACGCCATCCTCTGCCTGGGGGACATCGTCGGCTACGGCGCCGACCCGGTCGCGTGCATCGAGCGCGTCGCCGAACGTGCGGAGCTGGTGATCGCCGGCAACCACGAACACGGCGTCGCCGGGCTCCTGGCGCTCGACTGGTTCAACGACTGGGCGCGGGCGGCGGCCGAATGGACGCGCGGGCGGCTCGACCTCGACCATCTCTCGTGGCTGGCCGGGAGGCCCCTCGTCGGCCATACGGACGACGCCACGCTCGTGCATGCCTCACCCGACCGGCCGGCGGAGTGGGAGTACCTGGTGTCCGCGGACGACGGCTACGGGGTGTTCGCCGCCTTCGCCACGCGCGTGTGCTTCGTCGGGCATTCGCACCGCCCGGGCGCCTGGTCCCTCGGGTCCTCGGGGCGCGCGCACGAGCCTGACGCGACCGCGATCGAGCTCGAGCGGGGCCGTCGCTACCTGATCAACGTCGGCAGCGTGGGACAGCCGCGCGATCGTGATCCACGGGCGGCGTACGCCCTCTGGGACGTGGACGGACGGCGCGTGACCATCCGGCGCGTGGCGTACGATGTGGCCACCGCGCGGCGAAAGATTCTCGCCGCGGGCCTTCCGAGGTTTCTCGCCGAGCGCCTCGCGATCGGCGCGTGATGGGAGGCCCGTTGCGCGACGCTCTCGTCCACGGACTCCTCGTCGCCGCCGGAGCCCTGGCACTCGCGCTGGCCTTTCCGCGAACCGACTGGTCGGGCGCGGCGTGGGTGGCGCTGGCTCCGCTGATCGCGCTGGCGCTCATGCGGCGGCCTCGGGCCGCGCTGGCGCTGGGATGGTTCGCGGGCTTTCTGTTCTTCCTCATCCTCTTGCGCTGGCTCGACTTCACGTTTCGGGTCTACAGCGCGATTCCGTGGCCGCTGACCTGGCTGCCCACGATGCTGCTCGCCGCGTACTGCGGTTTGTACGTCGGCCTCTTCGCGGGCGCCCTCTCGTGGCTCGCAAGGCGCCGCTCGCCGACCCTCGCCGTCGCCGCCGCCCCGTTCCTCTGGGTCACGGCCGAGTGGGTGAGGGGATGGCTGATGGGCGGCTTTCCGTGGGGGACCCTGGGATACTCCCAGTATCGGCAGCTCGCGGTCATTCAGATCGCGGAGCTCGGCGGCGTGTACGCGGTCTCGTTCGTGGTGATCGCCGTCAACGCCGCGCTGGCGGCGTTGATAGTGCTGTCCCCGAAGCGGTCGGTCGCCGCGCTTGGTATCGCCGGGCTCCTCGCCGCGGCGACCCTGGTCTTCGGCAACGCGCGACTCGGAGAGTCCGGCGCCCCCGGAGAGACGGTCGCGGTCGCCGTCGTCCAGCCGTCCATCGCCCAGCCCCTCAAGTGGGACCCGGATCACGCCGCGAGCACGCTCCGGATCTACGTCGACCTGACGCGCCAAGCGGGAAAGGGTCGGCCCGATCTCATCGTGTGGCCCGAAACGTCGACCCCGACCATCCTGCGCCGGGATCCGGCGCTGTTGACGGTCCTGCGCCGCCTCTCGCGGGAGGTCTCTACACCGCTCCTGGTCGGCTCGCTGGACGTCGATGAGACGTCCCCGCCGAGGTACCGTAACACCGCATTTTTGCTGGACGAAGGCGGCATCGTGAACAGATATGATAAGATCCAGCTCGTTCCCTTTGGTGAGTACGTGCCGCTCTCGGGTGTGATCGGCTTCGTGCGGGGCTGGGCGGAGTTCATCGCTGACCTCGAGCCCGGCTCGCGCAGCGTGGTGTTCTCGGGTCCGCCAGCCCCGTTTGGGACCGTGATCTGTTACGAGGGTATCTTCCCCGCGCTCGTGCGCCGCTTCGTGAAGGATGGTGCTCGTTTCATGGTGAACATGACGAATGACGGATGGTTCGGTCGGACGGACGGACCGCTGCAGCATCTCGGGATGTACCCGCTCCGGGCGGTGGAGCACCGGACGGCCGTGGTCCGCGCGGCCAACACCGGCGTGTCGGCCTTGATCGCCCCCACCGGTGAGATCGTCCGCTCGCTGCCCCTGTTCGTGCGCGGGACGGTCGAAGGCCGAGTTCCGCTTCGCGTCAGGGAGACCGTCTACTCACGCTTCGGTGATTGGCTCGCGTACCTGGCCGTCGGCGTGTCGGCCGTCGCGCTCGCCGGCACCCGAGGGTGGGCGCTCGCCGGAGGGACCCGGTAAATGCTCGGCGAGCTGAAGCGCGACGTCAGCGACCTCGACCGCCGCGTGGACGAGCTGCGGAGGCATCTTTGACATCGCCGGCAAGGAACAACGCCTGGCCGCGCTCGACACCGAGATGGGCTCGCCGACCTTCTGGGAGGACAGCCGCCGCGCCCAGGAGCTGACGCGCGAGCGATCCGAGCTGAGCCGCGCGGTCGCCCGGGTCAAGGAGCTGGGGACCCAGGCGGAAGAGCTCGCAGTCATGCTCGAGCTGGGGGCCGAAGTCGACGACGGCAGCCTCGACGCCGAGATCGGCGGAGGCGTCGACAAGCTCCGGCGTGACCTCGACGAGTTCGAGCTCAAAGTGACGCTGTCCGGGCCGCACGACACCAAGCCCGCCGTGTTGTCCATCCATCCCGGGGCCGGTGGTACCGAATCGCAGGATTGGGCCCAGATGCTGATGCGGATGTACCTCCGCTGGTGCGAGCGGAACGGGTTCAAGGCGGAGGTCGTCGATCTGCTGCCGGGTGAGGAAGCCGGGATCAAGTCGGCCACGATCGAGATCACCGGCGAATACGCCTACGGCTATCTCCGCGGCGAGATGGGAGTGCACCGGCTCGTGCGGATCTCCCCGTTCGACGCGTCCAAGCGCCGCCAGACGAGCTTCGCCTCGGTGGCGGTCGTGCCGGAGGTGGAGGACGTCGAAGTGGCCGTGCGCGAGGACGATCTCCGGATCGACGTGTTCCGGTCCTCGGGGCCCGGCGGGCAGGGGGTGAACACCGCGGACTCCGCCGTCCGCATCACGCACCTGCCGACGAACCTCGTCGTCCAGTGCCAGAACGAGCGCTCGCAGCTTCGCAACCGGGACACCGCCATGCGGATCCTCAAGGCGCGCCTCTTCGAGATCGCGCAGCGGAAACAGCGGGAAGCATTGCAAGAGCTCACCGGCGAAAAGAAAGAGATCGCCTTCGGCAGCCAGATCCGCTCCTACACGTTCCACCCGTATCAGCTGATCAAGGACCACCGGACCGGCGTGGAGATCGGCAACGTCGAGGGCGTGATGGACGGAGACCTCGAGCCCTTCATCAAGGGCTATCTCTTGTGGTCGCGGGGGCGCGAAGCGTGAGTGCCGAGGAGCTGTCGCCGCTGCTCCGCCAGCGCCGCGACAAGCTGGACGCGCTCCGCGCCCGCGGCGTCGATCCGTTCGGCACCCGCTTTCCGGTGAGCCACTGGGCCGGCGACCTCATCCGGCGGCTCGGCGCCGCCCCCGAGGACGACCTGAAGGCCTTCGGGCTCGTGCGGGTGGCCGGGCGCATCGTCGCGCTGCGGCACCACGGCAAGGCCTGCTTCGCCCATCTCATGGACTACACCGGCCGCATCCAGCTCTACGCGCGGGCCGACCAGCTCGGCGACGACTACGCGCTCTTTACGAGTCTCGACGTCGGCGATTTCGTGGGCGTCACCGGCGAGCCGTTCCGCACGCGTACGGGTGAGCTGACCGTCGCCGTCAAGGCCTTCGCGGTCCTGTCCAAGTCCCTGCGCCCGCTGCCCGAGAAGTGGCACGGGCTGCGTGACGTGGAGACGCGCTACCGCCAGCGCTACGTCGACCTCGTCGTCAATCCCGAGACCCGCGAGATCTTCGTCCTGCGCTCGCGGTTGGTGAAGGCGCTCCGCGACTTCCTCGAGGCGCGCGGGTTCCTCGAGGTCGAGACGCCGATGATGCAGCCCATCCCCGGGGGGGCGACGGCGCGGCCGTTCGTGACGCACCACAACGCGCTCGACGTCGACCTCTACCTGCGCGTCGCGCCCGAGCTCTACCTCAAGCGCCTCCTCGTCGGGGGATTCGACCGTGTCTACGAGATCAACCGGAACTTCAGGAACGAGGGTGTGTCGACGCAGCACAATCCCGAGTTCACGATGGTCGAGTTCTACCAGGCCTACGCCGACTACGCCGATCTCATGGAGCTGACGGAAGAGCTGTTCGTCCACCTGGCGCGGGCCCTGCGCGAGACACTCACGCTGCCGTGGGGCGACGACGTCATCGATCTCACGCCGCCGTGGCGACGGCTGCCGTTCTTCACCGGGTTGTCGGAGGCGCTGGGCATGACCGTCACCCCGGAGACCGACGCGGCGACGCTGGCCCGGGCGGCGGCGACCCGCGGCATCGTTCACGACGGCGGCGACGCGGTCTCACTCTGGAAGGACGTGTTCGAGACCCTCGTCGAGCCCACGCTCGTACCGCCCACGTTTGTCGTCGACTTTCCCGTCGAGCTGTCCCCGCTCGCGCGCAAGAAGGGCGACAATCCGCGGCTCGTCGACCGCTTCGAGCTCTTCGTGGGACGGCGGGAGCTCGCCAACGCGTATTCAGAGCTGAACGACCCGATCGATCAGCGCGAGCGGTTCGTCCAGCAGGCCGCCGCGCGCCAGCGCGGCGACGACGAAGCGCACTGGCTGGACGAGGACTACGTGCGCGCGCTCGAGTACGGGATGCCGCCGGCGGCCGGCGAGGGGATCGGGATCGACCGTCTCGTCATGCTCTTCGCGAACCAGCCGTCGATCCGCGAAGTGATCCTCTTCCCGCTCCTCCGCCCCGAGACGTCTCACGACGAGGGCGGCGTCGAGGAGCCGGGATCATCGGGCGCATGAACCGCGGCTTGCCGTTCGAGCTGTTTCTCGCCCTGCGCTATGTGCGCGCGCGGGGGCAACGCACGAACCTGTCCCTCTTCGTGTGGATCGGGGTCGGCGGCGTGTTCCTCGGCGTGGCGGCCTTGATCGTGGTCCTCGCGGTGATGACGGGGTTTCAGGACGGCATTCGCGACAAGATCATCTCCGCCAACCCGCATCTGCTGATCTTCCAGACCGGCGCCGGCCTGGCGGACGCCGACGGCGTGGCCGCGCGCGTGCGCGCCGTGCCGGGTGTCCGCTCGGCCACGCCGTTCGTCCTGCAGCAGGCGCTCTTCACGACCGAGGGTGGGGGCGCCCACGGCGGCCTCGTCCGGGGCGTCGCGCTGCACGATCCCTCGGTGCTTGCCGACCTCAAGCGACAGGTGCACTCGGGCTCGCTGGCGCCGCTCGTCGAGGGCCGGCCGAACATCCTGCTCGGTGTCGAGCTGGCGCGGACGCTTGGTGTCGTGCCCGGAGACGCGGTGACGGTGATCTCGCCCAAGGGCGCGATCACCGCCGTCGGTATGGTGCCGAAGATGCGCCGCTTCACCGTCGCGGGGACGGTGGAGGTGGGCATGTACGAGTACGACTCGTCCATCGCGTACCTGGGCCTGCCCGCCGCGCGCGAGTTCGCCGACCTGCCGGCCGGCGTGACGGGGCTCGAGGTCAAGCTCGACGATCCGTTCGCGGCCAAACGGGTGGGCGCCGCCGTCACCCGGCGCCTGGGCTTTCCGTTCTGGGTCCGCGACTGGATGGACATGAACCGGAATCTCTTCGCGGCGCTGCAGCTGGAGAAGCTGGCGCTGTTCGTGATCGTGACCATCATCGTGCTGGTGGCCGCGTTCGCGATCATCGGCCACCTCGTGCTGCTGGTCGCGGAGAAGCGCAAGGAGATCGGCGTCCTCAAGGCCATCGGCGCCTCCGGGCGCAGCATCACGGTGGTCTTCTTCAGCGTGGGCATGATGATCAGCATCGCCGGCACGGTGGCGGGGAGCGTGGTGGGGCTCGCGCTCATCTGGGTCCAGAACACCTACAAGATCATCCGGCTGGCCGGCGACGTGTATCAGATCGATCACCTGCCGATGAAGCTCTCGCCGACGGACTTCGTGTTGATCGTCGGCGCGACGCTGCTCCTGTCTTTCCTGGCCACCGTCCTGCCGGCCCGTCGCGCCGGCGCCCTGTCTCCGGTGGACGTGCTGAGATATGAGTGAGCGCGCGAGTTCGCCCGACCGTCGGGCGGCGGAGCCCTGCGCAGCCGCCCCGACGGTGGATCACATGAGTGAGCGTCTCTTGCTCGGCGAAGACCTCGAGAAGGAATACCGTGTCGGCCCCGAGGTCGTCCGGGTGCTGCGCGGCGCGACCGTGGAGGTCGGCGCCGGCGAAGTCGTCGCGTTGATCGGCGCCTCCGGCGTGGGCAAGTCGACGCTGCTCCACGTGCTGGGCACGCTCGATCGGCCGACGGCCGGTCGCCTGACCTGGCGCGGCGAGGATCTCTTGGCGGGCGGGGAAGCGGGCCTCGTACGGTTCCGGCGCGAGGAGATCGGCTTCGTCTTCCAGTTCTACAATCTCCTCGGCGAGATGACCGCGCTGGAGAACGCCATGCTTCCGGCACTCCTCAGCCGTCGGCCCGCCCGCCAGGCGCGCGGCGAAGCCGCCGAGGCGCTGGCGGAAGTCGGGCTCGCCGATCGCCTGCACCACCGGCCGGGGGAGCTGTCCGGTGGCGAGCAACAACGCGTCGCCGTCGCCCGAGCGCTCGTCAATCGACCGCGCCTGATCCTCGCCGACGAACCGACCGGGAACCTCGATCCCAAGACCAGCACGGTCATCTTCGATCTCTTCATGCGCCTGGCCGCCGAGCGCCGATTGGCGTTCCTGATCGCGACCCACAACCCGGAACTGGCACGGCGCGCCGACCGGGTCTATCGGCTCGTCGAAGGGCGCGCGCGCGAGATGAGCGCCGGAGAAGCAGCCGCGCCGACGTTAAATCAATGAGTTAGTTGCTCGTGAAGAAAAAGGCTAGCGGGCCCTTCCGCCGGGCGCTATACTGCGTGCGAGGATAACTACTTGTCCGAGAAAGAAAAATCGGCAGCGGGCGGTTCACGAAAGGGTGGGGGAACTCGTGTTTGAGCGATTCACGGAACGGGCGCGACGGGTCATCATCCTCGCACGTGAAGAAGCCGGACGGTTCCGCCACGATTTCGTGGGAACCGAGCATGTCCTCCTCGGTCTGATCAGGGATGGCGAAGGCATCGCGACCGCGGTCCTTCAACGTCTCGGGCTACGCCTGGAGACGGTCAAGGCCGAAGTCGAGCGGGCCCTGGCCGGGTTCCCCAAGACGCTGACGTTCGGCGAAGTCCCGTTTACTCCTCAGGCCAAGCGCGTCCTCGAGCTGTCGATCGAGGAAGCGCGGCAGCTCGGGCACAACTACATCGGCACCGAGCATCTCCTGCTCGGGTTGATGAAGGAAGGCCAGTCGATCGCGGCTAAGATCCTCGAATCGCTCGGCGCGCGCCTCGATGAGGTGCGCCAGGAGACGCTGGCGTTGCTCGGCGACCAATACTATCCCCGTCCCAAGAAGCGCTCGCAGACTCCCGTCCTCGACGAATTCGCCCGCGACCTCACCCAGCTCGCGCGCGAGTCGAAGCTCGACCCCGTCATCGGGCGTGAGCAGGAGATCGAGCGGGTCATCCAGATCCTGGCCCGGCGCACCAAGAACAATCCGGTGCTCATCGGCGAGCCGGGCGTGGGCAAGACCGCCATCGTCGAAGGGCTCGCCCAGAAAATCGTCACGCACGACGTCCCGGACGTGCTCCTGAACAAGCGCCTCCTCCAGCTCGACCTCGGGGCCCTCGTAGCCGGCACGAAGTATCGCGGCCAGTTCGAGGAACGCCTGAAGGCGGTCATGAAGGAGATTCGCCAGTCCGAGAACGTCGTCCTCTTCCTCGACGAGCTGCACACGCTGATCGGGGCCGGGGCGGCCGAGGGGGCCATCGACGCGTCGAACATGCTCAAGCCGGCGCTGTCGCGGGGCGAGATCCAGACGATCGGCGCGACCACCCTCGACGAATACCGGAAGTACATCGAGAAGGACGGCGCGCTCGAGCGTCGCTTCCAGCCCGTCATCGTCAAGGCGCCGTCCATTCCCGAGGCCATCGAGATCATCCGCGGGCTGCGCCACAAGTACGAGGCGCATCACCGGGTGAAGATCACCGAGCAGGCGATCGACGCCGCCGTGCGGCTCGCCGATCGCTACATCACCGATCGCCAGCTCCCCGACAAGGCCATCGACGTCATCGACGAAGCGTCCTCGCGGACGCGCTTGATGGCGCTCACGCCGCCGCCCGAGATCAAGGAGATCGAGAAGGAGCTGGAGCGCGTCATCCGCGAGAAGGACATGTACCTCGAGGCCCAGGAGTTCGAGAAGGCGGCCTCGCTCCGCGAGAAGGAGAAGGTGCTCCGCCACCGCGAAGAAGAGATGAAGCGCGAGTGGGAAAAGACCAAGGGCAAGGGGACGCAGTCCGTGGGCGAGGTGGACATCGAGTTCATCGTGTCCCGCTGGACCGGCATCCCGCTCTCCAAGCTCGAGGAAAAGGAATCGGCCAAGCTCGCGCGGATGGAGGAAGCGCTGCACGGGCGGATCGTCGGACAAGACGATGCCGTGGCCGCGGTCTCTCGCGCGATCCGTCGCTCGCGAGCGGGCCTGAAGGACGCCAAGCGGCCGGTCGGCTCGTTCGTCTTCCTCGGTCCCACGGGCGTGGGCAAGACGGAACTGGCGCGCGCGCTCGCCGAGTACCTCTTCGGCGACGAGAACGCGCTGATCCGGATCGACATGTCCGAGTACATGGAGAAGTTCTCGGTGTCCCGCCTGCTCGGGGCGCCCCCCGGCTACGTCGGCTACGAAGAGGGCG
>Ga0180086_1000034_pt1 | contig 14044 bp, 11 predicted proteins | sample EasRiv760_16_10D_FD_121778 | JGI IMG/M metagenome (GOLD analysis project Ga0180086, IMG submission 121778) | Soil microbial communities from meander-bound floodplain in the East River, Colorado, USA - East River metaG ERMLT760_16_10D | ecosystem: Environmental > Terrestrial > Soil > Floodplain ... | reverse complement strand
TTGCGGCCATCGCTCTGGGCCCAACACAGACTATCCCGGCAAAGGCCACCGCGGGTTTGTCCATCGGGCTAACGATGAACAAGTTCTACACTGCCTACACGTTTATCGAGTCTCCTACTGCACCCATCGTAAAGGGGACGGTGGTCACGCTTACAGCGAAGGCTTACAACGATACCGCACCTACCAGCTATCGAGTGCTCGCTGGACCGGACGGCGCTTTAATTCTTACCGGACCGATCCACGCTTACGGCTACATCGGCAGCAATTACGCCATCGCGGCCCTGACAGCCGCCGAGATGTGCCGCTATGCAAAGATTGGCACGAACACTCGCTTCGGCGATTACAGCCCAACGAATGTGCATCCCAACGTGAATCCGGTCGACGAACCTCCGGACACGATAACGCAGGAGAACATAAGCTACACGCAGTACACCGATATGCAGGGCAATGGCACAGTTCAAAATAGCGCCGCGATGAAGAATCGCCGCATCATGACCGTTCCCATCGCTTCCAACACGACCTACAACGTAGCGGGCAAAACAGTCACGGCAAATCGCCTGGCTGCCTTCTTCATTCGCAAGAAGATGGCGACCGTCCCCAATACGGCGAATTGCAGCCTCGAGGTCGAGTACATCGGCGCGCCGCTGGCGGTTCCCGAAGGCACATATTCACCCGGTGGTTCGCAAATGAGCGAGCTTGCCATTCCCGTCTTATACAAATGAGGTGATGTCATGCGTAAGTCGATCGCTACACAACAACGGGTTCGCCGCTTCCTGAAGAAAGAGCGCGGCACACAGATACTGGAGTTAGCCATTGCCTTGCCGGTGATGTTGATACTGCTTGGTGCCGTCGGGGAGTTTGGCAGGTTTTTCTACACCTACTCGGCGCTCACAAACGCGGTGCGCGCCGGAGCGAGGCACGCTTGCAAGTGGGAACGGAACGCATCCTGGACCATTCCGGAGACGACAAAAATGGTCGTCTATGGCGACTACTCAAATACGTCCAACGGACCGATTCTTCCCGGGCTGACCACCAGTAATGTTGTCGTTCAGGCGAATGGTCCTTCAGTTAACAACATCGATTCGGTGACCGTGAAGATCGTTAATTATCAATACACCCCTCTCTTTGATCTGGGGAAGATGACGGGGATTCCTTCGCTCACACTAAATATCCCTATGAACGCCAGTGCGACCATGCATCAACTTTACAACGGTCCAACGGCAGGATCTTAAAAGAGTCTCGTTTTTACGCGGGACTTGTCCCGCTGCTTGGCACAAATGCCAACTCTAGACAAGTCAGAAAACGAGTTAGGAAAGGAGTCGGAATGAAACGGAGCAGCAGAAACCCCGAGCAGTGTATGGACGGAAAAAACAAACAGCGCGGCGCCGCGCTCTTTGAATTCGCTATCGTGGCGACAGTTTTTCTGACGATGCTTTTCGGCGTCATAGAGTTTGGGCGGTTCTTTTGGACACATAACGCCCTGCGCGATGCAGCTCGCCGTGGTGTTCGCTATGCCACCATCCGCAAGAATGACGCCGCTGGCCTTCAAGCAGTAAAGTACATGGTCGTCTACGGAGACCCAAACGCGAATCCGTCAACGGCTACCCCGGTCGTACCAGGGTTAACCACCAGTAACGTGGCGGTGGAATACCAAAACTACAACGGGGTGCTCTTGAGCTCGCGAGCGACTGTTAGCATCGTCAATTATCAGTTTCGATTCTCGGTTCCATTTGTCGGCGGAACAAAGACGATGCCTGCATATCGAACTTCGCTGCCGGGCGAGAGCGTCGGTTATGTTCCGTGCGATATAGGCATGGGAAATCCGTTAGCCCCCTGCAACATCATCCCCAACTAAAAGCTTGGCAGTTGCGCGCGCTGAGATTACGGCAAACCTAAAACGGAAAAAGATGACGCAATCACTTACACTAGTAGTTCTAAGCACAGGCCTCGACAACTTCAAACAGATTCGGGCGGCGGTGGCAATGGATAGCCGCGTGCAACTCCTCGCCGGCGGGGACGATGTCGAGCAGCTTCACGGCGAGATCGTTCGGCTTAAACCGGCGGCCGCTATCATCACGCTTGGCGCAAACGCTGATCAGGCAATCAAGCTCATTCAACGGCTGGGCTCCGAGGCGCCGAAAACCGTGATCATCTCCGCGGGACAAAACGCTTCGCCGGATCTGCTGCTGCAAAGTCTGCGCGCTGGGGCGCGCGAGTTTCTTCAACTGCCGATTAGCGCTGAAGAGCTGAAAACTGTTTTGGATAGAGTGGCTGAATTTTGCGCCGGCCAGGTCGAAACACCGAAGAAAAAGGGGCGCATGATTGCGGTCTTTTCAAGCAAGGGTGGCTGCGGCACATCTTTCATCGCGACCAACCTTGCTGCGTCGACCAACGCCCGCACAGTCCTCGTTGATCTCAATCTTCAGGCCGGCGACTTGCCGCTGTTTCTCGGCGTGGATCCGAAGTATTCATTCGCAGAAATGGCGGAGAACCGCAACCGGCTTGATGACGCTTTGATCAAAAGCTTCGTTACACCTTATTCGTCGAATTTGTCCTTGCTTGCCGCGCCCAAAGAAGCCGATTCGGCGGATGAAATTGAACCGGAGCACGTTTTTGAAGTGCTGCAACACCTGCGCGAATCCTACGACTACGTCGTACTCGATCCACAGCATACTTTCGACTCAATAACTCTGGCGGCGCTCGATCAATCAGATGAAATCGTGCTCATCCTGACGCTGGACATACCGGCCATTCGTAGCACGCAACGCGCTCTGGAGATTTTCGATCGGCTCGGTTACCCGCGTAAGAAGATTCGCATCGTCGTAAATCGTTGGAGTAAACAGATCGATCTTGATTTGCGGCAGGTTGAGAAGTTTCTCGGCGAGCCTGTCATCGGCTTCGTTCCCAGCGACTATCAGACGGCGGTTACGTCGATCAATCTTGGCCGCCCGCTCGTGCAGTCGGACCCTAACTCCAAAATCGCGCAGGAGATCAGGCGTATCGCCAGGACCATCGCGACTGGCCAAATCACCGTTCACGAGGAACCACAACCTCGCCGAACACTCTGGAATTCGCTCTTCAAGCGCGAGCCGAATCCAAACCAGTTTGAACTTCAAATCAGCAGCACAGACTTTTAGGTCTGCAATTTTGTAAACGCCGAGGATCACAGACTCTCGGTCTGGGTTACCAAAAAACATTATGGCACTGCGAGAAAGATTGATTAGAGAGACGGTCAGCGGTCCCGGTCCCGGCCCCGGTAATGGCAACGCCAACGGCAATGGGCAGGATGGGCATGGCCAGCATTCATTCCAGGAAATGAAGTCCCGGCTTCATCGCGCCCTGATTAACCGCATGGACTTAACCAAGCTGGCTGCATTGAGTCAGGAGCAGGTGCATGCTGAAGTGTCGCGATTGGCTGAGAGCGTGTTGGCGCAGGAGGCCATGCCCCTCTCTACCGCTGAACGTGACCGCCTGGTTAATGACGTTCAGCATGAATTGTTCGGGCTTGGACCGCTGGAACCTCTGCTCCAAGACCCAACCATTTCCGACATCCTCGTCAATTCGCACTCCACCATCTATGTCGAACGCCGTGGCAAACTCGAAGTCACCAATGTTGCTTTCAAAGACGACGAACACCTGATGCGCGTAATCGAGCGCATTGTCTCGTCTGTCGGCCGGCGTATTGACGAGTCGTCGCCGATGGTAGATGCCCGCTTGCGCGATGGTTCGCGTGTTAACGCGATCATTCCGCCGCTTTCAATCGATGGGCCAGTGCTTTCGATTCGTCGTTTCGGAACAGTACCACTCCGCATGGACTCGCTGATAGAAAACAAGGCACTGACACGAGACATCGCTGACATGCTGGAGATGTGTGTCAACGCCCGACTCAACGTGTTGATTTCCGGAGGCACCGGAGCAGGCAAAACTACCCTGCTGAATGCGCTGTCGGCTTACATTCCGGAAGACGAGCGCATAGTGACCATCGAAGATTCAGCAGAGCTTCAGCTGCAACAGCCACACGTGGTGAGGCTGGAAACGAGACCACCGAATATTGAAGGTAAAGGTGAAGTGACTCAGCGAGATCTCGTTCGCAACGCACTGCGCATGCGGCCCGATCGTATCGTCATTGGTGAGGTGCGCGGCGGCGAAGCAATCGACATGTTGCAGGCGATGAATACCGGCCACGATGGAAGTTTGACCACCATTCACGCGAACACGCCACGCGACGCCCTGGCCCGTTTGGAAACGATGATTCAGATGACCGGAATGCGTCTTTCAGATCGGGCGATGCGTCAACAGATCGCGGCCGCCATAAACCTCGTTTTGCAGGTAGCGCGTCTCTCTGACGGCACCAGGCGCGTCACCGCAATTTCCGAAATCACTGGAATGGAAGGCGAGACCATAACGATGCAGGAGATTTTCCAGTACGAGCGAACTGGGGTCGACTCACAGGGGCAGGTGATCGGTCGCTTCCGTCCCACCGGCATCCGCCCGCGTTTTGGCGAACGACTCAAGGCCTGTGGATTACAACTGCCACGAGTCTTCTTTGAGGAGATGTGAAACGATGCTGATCTCCTTCTTAGTATTTCTCTTCGCTCTGTTCCTGGTGCTCGGCGCTTATCTTCTGGCGACGCAAGGCACTGATGCGAAGCGCGCGCGGCTGCAAAAGCGCCTCGCGGAGGCTTTACTCCATTCGGCCAATACGGAAGACGTAGAAGTTGTGCTCGCGCGCAACGAACTGATGAGCGAGATTCCGGCGTTGAATCGAGCGTTGGTCAGTGTCCAGGCGGCCCTGCAGTTGAAGAAGATGCTGGACCAGGCTGACCTGCATATTACTCCCTCGCGTCTCGTAATGTTCTCCGGCATGGCGGGCATGCTGGCCGCGATGGCTTCGTCGGTTGTTAGTGAGTCGATCCTCTTGATGTTTGTCGCCGGCGTTTTGGCCGCGGCAGTTCCATTCGTTCACGTTTGGTGGAAACGCAAAAAGCGCTTCGATCATTTCCTTGAGCACCTGCCTGATGCGCTTGATTTGATGAGTCGCGCACTCAGCGCTGGCCACGCTTTCTCAGAGGCAATGCATATGGTTTCGGCCGAGATGCCGGACCCGATCGCGACGGAATTTCGCAAGACTTATGAAGAGCAGAACCTCGGCCTTTCGCTCAAGCTCGCACTGGAGAATCTGACCCAGCGAATTCCACTCCTCGATCTGCGCATGTGTGTTACGGCTGTGTTGATACAGCGTGAGACCGGCGGCAACCTGGCTGAGATTCTTGAAAAAGTGGCCTACACGATTCGCGAGCGCTTCCGAATCATGGGCGACCTGAAGACTTTGACAACCAGCTCGCGAATGTCTGCCTGGCTGTTATGCGCGCTGCCGATATTCGTCACCATCGTCATCACCGCAATGAATCCTGAATACATGGCCATTCTTTGGAAGGACCAGCGCGGTCATTACCTGATCGCAACTGCAATGATTTTGCAAGTCACCGGCATGTTGATTGTCAGGAAGATTTTGAGGATAAAAATTTGAAACTAGTCAGTTGTCAGTCGTCAGTAGTCTGTTGCAGAAACCGACCGTGACCACCCAACCACCGACTACTTACCACTATCCACTAACCGCCAACCGAAAGAACGGACTACTGACCACTGACCACTGACTACTAACTGACGAATCATAACGACAATGCTTTTACTGATCACCATCTCAACCTTCGTTTGCATCTCGCTGGGCCTGATGGGAGTTTACTGGCTCATGTACAAGCCGCAGAGTGCGGCTACTGAGCGGCTCAAAAGGCTTGGTGAAAGAACCACGAGCGTGGCCAGCATTCCCATATCGCTCGACGAGAATCGGCGCGGGTCGGAACTCGCGGAGCGTCTCGCATCACCGCTCAGTCGCCTGCTACCGCCGTCTGCTGCTGAAGCCAAGAAGCTGCAGAAGCAACTCATGCAAGCCGGAATAAGGTCGAGAAATGCACCGGCAATGTATCGCACCATTCAGCTCGTTACGATGGCCGCACTCCCGGCAATAGTCGCGCTTGCGTGTGCCGTAATGACGCGGCCGGTTAAGAACGCGGTTCTTTACATTCTGTTTGCTTTTATCATTGGATTTTTCCTTCCCCGGTATGTGCTGCTTCGCATGATTCGCTCGCGGCAACAACTCGTGAGGTGGGGACTTGCCGACGCGTTGGACCTCATGGTCATTTCAATCGAGGCGGGGCTCGGCTTAAATGCGGCAATGATGAAGGTCAGTAGTGAATTGAAGGAAGTGCATCCTGACATTAGTGAAGAGTTTGAGTTGGCGAACCTAGAAATAAGAGTCGGGCGAGAGCGTGATGAAGCTTTGCGCAATCTTGCCGATCGAACCGGCGTCGACGATCTTCGCAGCCTCGTGGCGATGCTAATCCAAACGGATAAATTCGGCACCTCAATCGCGAAGGCGATCCGCGCGTTCTCTGATTCGTTACGAACCAAGCGCCGCCAGCGCGCTGAACAGGCGGCGCAAAAGGCAGCGGTCAAGCTGCTTTTCCCGCTCGCGTGTTTTCTGTTTCCGACATTGTTTATCGCGATTCTCGGGCCCGCAGCCCTGCAACTGATGGACACTCTCGGCAAAATGTAAGAAGGAGTTGGACCATGAGCAAACGAAGACTACTCGCCATTTTTATTGCGCTCGTTTTAACTGTCGCTGTCTCAGCCATGTGGAGCGCTTCAACAATCGAGCGTGAGGGCGACGCGGACGCTAATGCCATCGAGGATTCAGGCTCATCTGCAGGTAATGCGAAGGAGCACAAGAAAAGTGGAAACAAGGTAGTAAAGATCCTGGCGGCGCCCTTCAAGGCCTTCGGGCGGTTGTTTAGTCACAAAGACAACAACAGACTTCAGCGCACGACGGAAAAGGATGCGGCGAAGTTTGAGAGTGTGGGCGTTTCGCGAGTCGATGACAGCCGCACGCCGGAACCAAAAAAGCTGGCATTGGCCAACTCTGCGAAGGAGCACCTGGCGAATGGTCGCTCGTATTTATTGAACGGGCAGCTCAACGAGGCTATCTCTGAGCTTTCAACCGCTGCTTCTCTGGATCCGAGGCTCACGGAAGCCCATAACCTGCTCGGCGTGGCGTTCGACAAAAAAGGTTTGGCCGACCGTGCTAAGGAATCTTACGAGCGAGCCGTCAAAGTTGAACCTGAAGACGCGCAAACATTGAACAACCTGGGCTTTTCTCTTTACCAGAACGGGAACTATCGCGCCGCCGTCGATCGTTTGAAGCGGGCCGTCAAACTAGCGCCCACCGACGAGCGCATTCTGAATAACTTAGGCCTCGCGCTGTGCCGTCTGGGAAAGTTTGACGATGCTTATAAGCACTTCGCGCGCGCGGCAGGGCCACTCACGGGAAACCTCAACACCGCTCGCATGCTCGAGAGGTTTGGCCGGGACGACGACGCAATCAAATACTATGAAGATGCTCGTCGTATCGATCCCTCTTCAACCATGGCGTTAAGACGTCTTACCGATCTCTACAAACGAACGGGCAGGCTTGAACAATCTCAGGCGGTAAGCAACACACTGGCTGGTATTTCAGTTTCAAATACAGCCCAGTCTTCTTCGTCGGGAAGGTAGCCTTAGGTAGGGCGGGCATTCCTGCTTGTCTGCAAGGGTAAACGATTCAGGAAAGTGAACATTTGTCATGTCGCAAACAACGATACTTTCTCGCGTTGAAGTGGAATCAATGGGGCCGCCCGCGGCCGAGGAGATAGCCGACCTTGGCATTGGCGAAGGCTTTCTTTGTGACTTGGCGCTCAAGCACGTCGCCATGCTTCCCGAACCGACCACGACCGCCGTGGCGGAACGGCTCCATCTGCCGCGTGCGCTTACGGAAGAAATCCTCGAGAAACTTTATCGAGAGAAGCTAATCGAAGTCCGTTTGCAAACCGCTGTTGGCTCGACACGATATAGCATGTTGGACCGCGGCTGGGACCGCTTGGTGCGATTGCTCGCGGTCTGTGGCTACAGCGGGGCGGCTCCTGTTTCGCTGAACGACTATGCACACATGATGCGTTTGCAGTCGATACCTTCGCATCCAGCATCGTTGGAAACAGTGCGCTCGGCGTTTCATGATCTGATTCTGCCTGAGTCGCTCCTGCAAACGCTCGGCTGCGTAATCAATTCACGGCGATCGCTCTTTCTAACGGGTTTGCCTGGCACAGGAAAAACCGCGGTTGCCGAGCGCATCAACAACGCTTTGCCAGGCGCGATTTGGATACCCTACGCAGTGGAGATCGATGGTCAGATCATCCGCGTCTTTGATTCCCACTGCCACCGCATCGCTTCGCCGGACGTCACTCCGCTGGAGTATGACCGGCGCTGGGTGCTTATCAATCGGCCGCTCGTCGTCGCTGGCGGGGAACTGACACTCGAAAATGCGGACCTGACCTGGAGCGAAGCAGCTAAGTTTTACGAAGCGCCGTTTCAGATGAAATCAAATGGCGGCACGCTCGTTATTGACGACTTCGGCCGGCAGCGTGTCGCACCTCAGGATTTGCTTAACCGCTGGATCGTGCCACTCGAGCGTCGTGTCGACTACCTTGCACTGCACACTGGAAAGAAGATCGAGGTACCCTTTGAGCAGTTGGTTGTGTTTTCAACGAACCTCGATGAAAACGACCTGGCGGACCAGGCGTTCCTGCGACGAATGGGCTACCGCGCCCGCGTTGAACCTCCCACCCCGGGAGCTTATTCAGAGATCTTCAAGCGTCAGGCTTACACGCGCGGCATTCGCTACGAGCAGCCAATCCTGGACCATGTGCTCAATAAATACAGAATTGAGCGACGGCAAATGAAAGGTTGCGAACCGCGTGACCTGCTAGATCGCGCAACGGACATCTGCCTCTTTGAAGAGCAGCCGCTCGAGTTGACGCCGCAGGTTTTGGATATTGCATGGCGCAACTACTTTGGAACATCGCACTCATTCGCGCCTGTCAATAGCGAGGAGACGATGATCGAAAGAACGCTCGCCGATCCGCTTGAGTTGTAGCTCTAGCAGAAGCCTACCGTCAGCAAGGGCTCATTAAGTCCAGTCCACAAACAGTTCCCGTATTTCGGGCTCTGCTTGGCGGAAGATCGAAAAGCTGAGTTTGCCGGTCATTTTATGAAAATCCCCCAAAACGCAATTCAGGCTTTTGTCGTAGGCGCACTTGTGCTGTTTGCTTCCGGCGCTGCCTATGGCCAAAAGAACCTTGACCGCCCGCCGGCCGCGGTGGCGGCAAGTGACGCTTCGCACCAGGTTCGCTTGAAGCTGGCGGATGGAAGCTATATCGCAGCGGACGAAGCGTGGGAGAGTGAGCAGGGGATTTGGTACCGGCAAGGAGGAATGAGTCACCTGATTTCGCGGGAGCGCGTAAAGGCAATTGAGCATGGTGCTACCTCCAAGCCTAAGCTGGAACTTCAGGTAGCCAAAGTCGTAGTAACTGATGACACGGACAATCTCTCAGATGGTGCCAGTGGTTCTGATGACCAACCCGTCTGGATTTATCTCATCGGTGGCGCCCGCTTTGAGGCCGACAGCGTGACAGAGTCTGCGGCGGGCGCCTGGTATCGACGCGGCTCGCTTTCAGTTTTCGTTGAGCGGGCACGAATTGACCACATTGAGCGTGAAGAACTGGAAACTCTGGCCCATTCCGACTCTTCTTCCAAAAAAGCGCGTGGTTGGACTACCGGGAGTCTGAAGATTGACAGCTTGATCAAACAGAGTGGCGCGAAGTATGGCGTCGATCCCTATTTGATTTTTTGCGTGATGGAGCAGGAATCGCACTTTAACGCGCGCGCCCTTTCGCCAAAAGGAGCGCGGGGATTGATGCAGCTAATGCCCGGGACGAGCGCGCGGCTCGGCGTCAGACGGCCTTCTGATCCGGCGCAAAACATTGCCGGCGGCACGCGTTATTTGAAGCAGCTCATCGAGCGGTTTGATGGCCGAATCGATCTCGTCCTGGCGAGCTATAACGCGGGCGAAGGAGCGGTCATGAAATTTGGCCGCAAGGTACCGCCATATCGGGAGACTCGCGCTTATGTGAAACGAATAAGCTATCGTTATCGCCGTTCGAAACCTGTGGTTCCCGCCAAGAGCGAGGTGGCAACAGTAGGAGCAGCCCTGTAAGGTTATTCGTTTAGCCGCAACAGAAACTATCGACGCTGAAGAAGAATGAAAAACATCCTGGTCAGACTCACCTTAACCGCAATCATCTGTTGCGTGGCGTCCCTGTCTTCCCCTGCGCAGCAGATGCCGGAAGCTCCGCTTACCAACGCGGCCGTCATCAAACTCGTGCGTGCGGGTTTCAAAGAGAAGACGGTGATTGCGATCATTCACAACCGGCCAAACCGATTCAACCTCGACCCTGATAAATTAATTGAGTTGAAACGCAGCGGAGTCAGCGAGAACATCATTCTTGCGATGCTGGCCCAGGATGACGCATTTGTGTTCGCAGATGACGACTGGACCGATGACTCCAGGCTTAGAGGAAACAGCGGTAGGCCCGGCGGTGGGAACGCTAATGGACAGTCGGGAGGTTCTGATATTTTTGGAAGCGGCAGCGGCTCCAGGAGCCGGATCAACGGGCGAGGCATGGATGGTTCCAATCAGGGTGAGACCACAACGACGGGTAGCGCAACGGTTCGAATTCTGCGGCCGCCGACAGAGGCGGGGGGTGGCCAGTTAAAACTGGAAAAGACGCCCACCTTAACCAACGACTCCGTGATCAAATTAGTGGAAGCCGGCTTTTCGGAGGGTACGATTATCAAAAGGATTGAAGACTCGCCGGCCGACTTCGATCTATCCGTTCCCAAACTGGAAGAGCTTCGCAGGCGTCGCGTCACCGAGGCGATCATCGTCGCCATGACTGATGCGATGGGCGATGAATCAGGCGCGAAACGAACTGTGCCAGCCAGAACCAAGGGGAAATAGCGCCGTGCGCCCCAGTAGTGTAATTGTTCGGTTTCTCCTGACCCGGTCCGCGGTTCTGCTGTTGCTTTTATTTGCCGCGCTTTCGCCTTCCGTCTCAGCGCAGTCCAAACTACCAACTCCAACACCTCCGCCTGAACAAGACGAACAGGAGATCGATCCCGATGATGTCATCTCGGTCAACACCACTGAGGTGTTGTTGCCGGTTACTGTCCGTGACAGTGGCGGCTTACTGGTTAGTAACTTGACGCGGAAAGACTTTCGCATCTTTGAGGATGGTGTGGAGCAACCGCTCAGCGATCTTAGTCTGCGACAGGTCCCCGTGGACGTTGCGCTAATCGTAGACGCGTCTTCCTCTGTAGCCGAAAACCTTGATGACTTCCGCAAGGCCGCGGAAGGCTTTGCTTCGCATTTAGCCGTTGAAGATCGCGTGAGTCTTATCCAGTTTGATGACCGCGTTGTCCTGCTACAGGACTGGACTGGCAGTTTGGTGCAGTTGCGTCGGGCTCTGAAGCGAATCGTCCCGGGAATGTTTACCCGGTTTCATGACGCCATGCTTTTGGCTTCGCGCGATCAAGTGGCGCGCGGAAATGCCCGGCACGCTATCATCGTGTTAACCGATGGTATCGATAGCGGTCGCGGCTCGACCTTCGATGCCGCTTTGCGAGCCGCGCTTCAGTCTCAAACAGCAGTCTACGTGGTTAGCAACACGCAGATTGAAAGGGCCCGGAAACAGGAGGAACTCTCGACCTTGCTGTCGGGCTCTGATTCCGCCGTACGATTCAACCAACTTCGAATCGAGGATTTGCGACTTGGACTTGCTGCGCTAACCGACAGCGAACTTAATCTCGCAGAGTTAACCGCGGCGACGGGGGGCCGACTCTACAGACCGATTGCCTTCAACGATCTCGAAAGGACTTACGCCGAAGTAGCTGACGAGCTGCGCCATCAATATACCCTCTACTATTCTCCGCTGAACACAAAGCGGGACGGCCAATTCCGCCGCCTGCGCGTGGAAACTACCAATGCTACCCACCAGGTCTCAGCCCGGGTTGGCTACTACGCGCCAAAAAAATGAACGTCGCCCGGCGACCTAACAGCACGCCGTCCCTCGCGGTGACGGATGGCCACATCCACTCAAGGCATCAGCAGTGTCCCTGGCCAAAATGCTACGCTGCGAGACCGTAAGGCGGAGCTTGCGTCTGGTTGACACACAAGCGGAGATGCTGTAATCTCCGCTCGCCAGCTTGCCACGGAGGCTAAGTCCAACTATTTATCCGGTTAGAGGCAATTTGGCAAGGGCGGCATGGTCATTGCCATTGGATCAGCCCAGTTTGCAAGGCTACGCGTGCGTTCCCCACCTTGCGAGCAGCAATTCTACCCAATACAAGAGAGTACCTAGAGGAGACTGCATGCGATTAATCAAGCGCGCCGAGAAGGGCCTCACACTGGCAGCCGGCGGCCTACACGGTGTTATTCAGTCAGTTAATAAGTACAAACCCAATCCGTCGTTTACGCCTAAATGGTCGGACAAGCCTTTGCTGAAATCGTGGCAGAAGAGCAAGCCAACACTGGGCTGGCCGCGAACTACGGATTCGCTCTGCCCAAACTGCGTTATCGAGGCTAGGGAATCGATCATCAGCGGCAAGCAGGACGTGAGTGTTCTGATCAATGAAAAGGTCGGGGAGATCAAAGCTCAGATCATTGAACGCGATGGCGAGGTTTGGATGGTCAAAGATTGTCCGATTCACGGGCACTTTGAAGACATGATGGCCATCGACGTTAAATTTCTGACGCACATCGAAAAGATGTTCCCAGGCCGGGACATCGAATCGCATGCTGACGAAACACTTCATAACCACGGCACCAGCACCATCAAGTATGGCCGCGGTGCGGTCCTGACGGTTGACCTTACTAATCGCTGCAACATGATGTGCGATCCCTGCTTTATGGACGCCAACCAGGTTGGCTTTGTTCATGAGTTAAGCATGGACGAGATCCGTGAGATTCTTGATAACGCGATTTCGATCAAGCCTCGTCGCCAGATGTCAGTACAGCTGTCCGGAGGCGAGCCATCAATTTCGCCGCACTTTATCGAATCGATTAAGTATGCACGCAAAGTTGGTTATAACAGCGTCCAGGCGGCGACCAACGGAATCGAATTCGCCAAGAGCAAGGACTTCTGTCGTGAAGCGGCCGAGGCAGGTTTGCGTTACGTTTACCTGCAGTTTGACGGCGTGGGCAACGATGCCAACGGCCATCGGCAGGTCGGTAATCTGTTTGACGTGAAGATGCGGGCAATCAACAACCTGCATGAGGCGGGCGTAGAGATTGTTTTGGTGACGACGCTGGTGAACGGCATCAACAACGATCAGGTAGGATCCATTATTAGATTTGCTCTGGACAATCCGAAGAAGATTGCCTTTCTTTCATTTCAGCCGGTTTCTTTTACGGGACGCGACGAGGAGATCACCCCTCAGCGCCGGCTGCAACAGCGCTACACTCTTTCGCACCTCGCGCATGATGTTAAGAATCAAGTTGGGATAACCGAGCCGACGCGTGACTGGTTTCCGTTATCACTGATGGGTGCCTTTGCAGATTTCGCGGATCTTGTGCACGGACCGCAGGCTGAATGGGGCCAGGTATCATGCGGCTGCCATCCGAATTGCGGAGTGGGCACAGCGGTGATGGTGGACAAGGAAACCCGCGAGATGCGTCCAGTGCCGGAGTTCCTAAACATCCCCGGCCTGGTGAAGGACATGCAGAAGATCACAGACGCTGCGCGCGGCAAGTGGATGTCGAATTTGATGATGGGATTGGCTCTTCTCAAGCATTACAACCCATACAAATCGCCATCGCAGTTTACGCTTTACGAGCTCTTCAAGAAGTTTGACAAGTCGTTTGGCCTGACCGGCAAGGACTACGGCAAGGTCAGCGGCGATCGTTCGAAGGACGATATTGAGAAGCGTCGCTCGGATCGCTGGAACTTCCTTTTCATTGCTGGAATGTGGTTCCAGGACCTGTTTAATTACGACTTCCGTCGCACCGAGATGTGCATTATCCCTTACGGCACTCAAGAGGGTGAGATTTCCTTCTGTG
>Ga0180086_1000033_pt1 | contig 14056 bp, 11 predicted proteins | sample EasRiv760_16_10D_FD_121778 | JGI IMG/M metagenome (GOLD analysis project Ga0180086, IMG submission 121778) | Soil microbial communities from meander-bound floodplain in the East River, Colorado, USA - East River metaG ERMLT760_16_10D | ecosystem: Environmental > Terrestrial > Soil > Floodplain ... | reverse complement strand
TGTTTGCCCGTTACCAGAAGCCGAGGATTTTTTCCGAGGCGCTTCTTCGGGCGATCGAAGAAACCCAGGAGAAGAAAGAGCAGTCGATAATTTTATTGAACCGCCGGGGCTACTCGAGCTTTGTCCTCTGCCGGTCGTGCGGTGAAAGCGTCCAGTGTCCTAACTGCGATGTGACCTTGACCTATCACCGCAGTGAGCGGGTGATCATCTGCCATTATTGCAACCATCGCGAAGCTGCCCCGCTGAAGTGCCCAAGCTGCGCGGGGAAATATATTTATTACGTCGGCGAGGGAACGCAGCAGATTGAAGAGCTACTCAAGAAACTCTTCCCCTCGCTTCGTATTGCCAGGATCGATCGGGACACAAGTTCGCGGCGTGGTGCGTTTGAGAATTCACTTCTCGACTTCGGTAAAGGCAAAATCGACATGTTAGTGGGCACGCAAATACTCGCCAAGGGACACGACTTCCCAAACGTGACGCTGGTCGGGGTGGTTTCAGTCGATGCCGGCCTGGCATTGCCGGATTTCCGCGCGGCGGAAAGGACCTTCCAGTTGCTCACACAAGTGGCCGGTCGCGCGGGACGGGGCGATCGCGCCGGAAAGGTTTTGATCCAGACGTATCATCCCTATCATTATGCCCTCATACACGCGAGCGCTCAGGACTACGCTGGTTTCTACCAGGAGGAGATCCGGCATCGACAGAATCACACGTATCCGCCGTTTGTCGCGCTGGCGTCGTTGCTGGTTCATGGCGCTGACATTGTTCGAGTCAGATCGGACGCAGTTGAACTACGAAAGGAGTTGGATCGCGCCAACACGGAACGCGCGGCGCGCATTCTGGGTCCGGCTCCGGCGCCGCTGGCCAGATTGAAGGGCGAGTATCGCGTACAGCTCTTAATCAAATGTCGCAATCGGCGTGAATTGCGCAAAATAATCGACGCTGCGCTGAAGGGTCTCAACGAACGAAAGATCAATCTCCGTTCAATAAACGTCGAGATCGATCCGGTCTCCATAATGTAACGCAAACTGTTAGTTTGTGGACGGTTCAGTACCACTGACCTGAGTGTCGACAACCGACGCAAACTAACAGTTTGCGTTACAAGAGAGCGCCAGCTGACAGCTTGCGTTACATTTGCGCTAAACTCCCCGCATGAAACTTTCCGAACTCGCGGCCTTGACCGCCGCCCGCATCGATGGGGGGCCAGCCGACCTGGAGATAACCGGCGCGGCCGGCCTTGATGACGCCCGCGCGGGCCAGGTCACGTTTCTGGCGAATCCACGCTACACACCCAGAGTAAACACGACCCAGGCGTCGGCAATCTTTCTTTCCGAAGATGCGCGGATCGATAGAGAGATTCCCGTTCTGCGCGCCAGGGATCCTTACCTCGCCTACACGCGCGCGCTCAGGCTGTTTCATCCCGAACCGGCGTTTGCCCCATTCGTCCATGAGACTGCCGTGATTGATCCTTCGGCAACGGTTGCAGAGAGCGTCTGGATTGGGGCCGGCGTCGTGGTTGGCCCAGCGAGCCGGGTTGCCGAAGGCGTGCGTATCTATCCGAATGTAACGATCTACGAGGATGTGGCGATCGGAAAGGACTCGACAATCCATTCGGGTGTGGTCATTCGCGAGCGCTCGCAGATTGGCGAACGGGTGGTTATCCACAACAACGTAGTTGTTGGTTGCGATGGCTTTGGTTACGCGAAAGACGAGCAGAAGCGATGGTTGAAGATTCCGCAAGCGGGCCGCGTAGTTATCGAGGACGACGTTGAAATAGGCGCCGGGACAACTATCGATCGCGCCTCGGTGGGCGAATCCCGCATTGGGCGCGGAACGAAAATAGATAACCTGGTGCAGATCGGCCACTCCTGCACTGTAGGCGAAGACACTTTGCTGTGCGCTCAGGTTGGGCTCGCAGGGAGTTCGCACATTGGCAATCGAGTAATACTGGCGGGACAGGCCGGCGTGGCTGGTCACCTGACAATCGGCGACGATGTGGTGCTCACCGCTAAGAGTGCAACCAGTCACGACGTACCGGCAGGAAAAGTCATTTCAGGAATTCCTGCTTTCGACAATCGTGATTGGTTGAGATCAACTGCCGCTTTTCGGCGCCTGGGCGAGATGCAGCGAAGAATCAGGGAACTTGAGAAGAAGCTCGAAGAACTGATTGGACAGAAGAGCGGGAACGAGCCCAATTCCTGACCTCAAACTTGCTTGCCATGTCTCGTCCGTCAAAGCATTCAATGCTTTTCTTCGCTCCATTAGGAGCGAAAGGTTTATAGAAACAGGTCTCCAAACAAGAATGGCTGCGGTAGTTGCCGCTCGGCGGCAACTACCGCAGCCAAAGTTCACTGATAGGACTACAAGGCTTTAAACATTTCGTTCCTACGGAACGAAGCCTACCGAACGAAGCCTACGTAATCGCGCCACCGTCAACGATCACCACTTCCCCGTTCATGAAGCTGTTGCGGTCGCTCACCATAAATGCGGCATACTCCGCGAGCTCTTCCGGGCGACCGAGGCGGCCCGATGAAGCCCAAAAGTGATGCATTTGCAGTAAGCGCTCGGGGAGTGCCTGCGCCAGCTCTGTGTCAAAAATCCCGGCGGCGATCGCGTTAACTTTGACCCCAAAGGTGCCTGCCTCCCGCGAGAGGCATTTTGTGAATCCGATCATCGCAGCTTTTGAAGTCGCGTAGTGAACGGCGGTAGGCAGAGCCCTCATGGCGCCGATGGAAGTAATATTGAGAATGCTTCCCTTCCGCTGCCGAATCATCTGCTTGTAGATCGGCTTGGTTACCGCGAAGAGACTGCCTACATTCGTATCGATCACTTCGTCCCAGGCGCGGTCAGTAGTGGTGGCGAAATTATCGCCGCGATTAATAGCGGCATTGTTAACCAGAATATCGATGCCGCCCCACTTCTCCACCAGCTCGCGCGTCAGCTTCTTCAATCCCAGGCGATCCGTAACTGAAATCTTGAAGCTAAGCGCGCGTCTCCCATGACCTTCAATTTTCGCGCTGGTCTTGGCGGCGAGATCGTCTCGAGTGTTGTAGTTGAAAGCGACGTCGGCGCCTTCGCGCGCGAAGATGTCACAGAGCGCCGCGCCGATGCCGCGAGTTCCACCGGTGATAAAGGCGCGTTTACCTTCGAGCAGTAGGCCCACTGTCTGGTTTGTCTCCTAAAAAGCCCGCTTCGAGGAACGCAAGCGGGCAAGCCTTTAGATCTGAGATCTCAAATGTCAGATCTCAAATCTGTACCTTGAAGGAGATCTGAAACCTAACCGAATCTGAGATCTGAAATCTGCAAATCCAGCCTAATAATTTGAGATCTGAGATCTGAAACTTGATTCGTTTGCCGGAAGATTAAACTCTGAAAACTTGTAACAGTCAACGAGGCAACACGGCAGCAGTTGCGGGGTCCCCGGCGGGGCAGCCCAGCTGGGGTGCCAGGCCGTACAAAATGAGGCGAATGTTCAGACGGAAGCAACCTCGGCCAAAACAACTTGTTCCGTCGCCTCGGTGGAAGCAGGAATAAGGGCGGTGATCTCTTCAACAATTTGCCGAGTGGCATTTGGAATAGCAAGACCAATCGTCGCGGCGCGCATAGCCGAGTAGTGGGCCGTGTCTTCAACCATGCGGCGGACAACCGGCACAATATCGCTGGCCCGTTGCAGCAGCACTCCGGCGCCGCGCTTCACCAGCAGGCTAGCCGTCCCAGCCTCCTGCGGCATCGGTGCGGTAATCCCGTCGGCGATAATCGGCAGGCGGCAGGCGAAGGCTTCGAAGGTGGTAAGTCCACCGAGTTTGGAAATCATAACGTTTGCCGCGCTCATCAACTGCTCAACGTGTTCCGAATAGCCAATGACTTTGATTGGAAAAGAAGCACTCTCTGCAAGCGATTCGGCGTCTGCTCTTAGCTCTTCATTTCTGCCCGCCAGAAAAATCGCCTGGACCTCCAGTTCGCCGCGAACCAACTCGCGGAAAATCTGGGGAATGTTGCCACCGCCTTCCCAGCCCGCATTGACGAATACAGTGAATTTTTCCGGGTCCAACCCCAGCGCTTTTCGCGCGGCCCGCGCGGCTTCTTCACCCGGATAGGCAAACTTATGATGAACGGGCATCCCCGAGATCTTGATCCGCTCGGGCGCGATTCCATAATCCACTAACTGCCGTCTTGCTTCATCGCTCGCCACCAGGTAGAGCGTCACGTCGTCGCACGCCCAGCCTTTCCAAAAACCGTAGTAAGGATCGGTAACTACCGACACCAGCGGAATTCGATCGGCGAGTTTCAATTCTCTGAGAACGCGACCGATGAGATGCTGCGTCAGGGGATGAACACTGACAACTACATGTGGGCACCAGCGCTCAAAGAGTTCAACCACATAGCCAACACATCGCCGGTGGAAGAATTCTCTCGTTTCGGGCCGGAACTTATTCATGCCCCAGTAAACATACTTCATCCAGTGTTGCCTGTTTCTGAGCAGCCAATTGTAAAGCCCAACCATTTTCGCTGTTATGGAATGTGACTCTTCAACTGCCCGGACGACGCGAACGGCATACGACTGGCCGTCGAAAAACTTCTGCACGCCGGCGACGATCGCTGCCGCCGCCGAACGATGTCCGCCACCGGTGTCGGATGAAAGGATCAGAATCTTGGGAATGCGCTGCGACATTGGTTCATTCCGATCTCAGATTTGAGATTTGAGATCTCAGATTGGAGTTTACGCTCGAACCGTCATCCCTTCAGGCTCGGGCTGTAAGCGATCCATCTCTTTCCGGGCTTTCTTCATTTCTTTTTCGAGCTTCTTGATCTGAATCAAGTGGCCGGGATTGAACGGCAGCGACGGGTAGTAACTGTTCGACTCATGCGTACAGAAACAACCGTCCAACGCCTTCTTTCGCCTTTCCTTCATCGCGGGTGACAGCCAGAGTTTTTGGAAGTTCCAATCGAAGTCTCGCAGGTTGCCGATCGGGGCCAGGTTCTCGCAAGACGACACAGTCCCCTCGTCGTAGATCACGCCACCCGCGGTGCCGGCGTAGCACTTCATCTGTGCCTTTTGCGTTTCCTGTGTCTTCGCGATCAAATCATGCATGTAAATATCGATCGCCGCCTTGAAGAAGCCGGCATTGCCGCCGTAGTTGTTTTTGATCGCGGCGTGACGCGAGTCGTCATCAATCATCCTCGCCAGCTTCTTATAGCGGGAATGATCGATGTCGAGTTCGATTGGATCCGCTGAAGGTGGACGAATGTAGTTGAAGTTAACTTTGTCGGGTCTGAGGTCATACTTCAGGAAATCGTACCACTCAAAAATCGTGTCCTGATTCGAGTTCATAAAGCAGGTGCAGGTCTGCACGTCGAGGTTCGGATATTCTTTCTTGATCAACTGAAGCTGGCGTGCGGTGTCGATGGCGATGTCCCAGGAACCGGGCTTTTGCCGAATCTTCTCATGCGGCCCTTTGAGACCGTCAATACCCAGAGCGACTGTCACGTTGAGATCGGGACACTCTTCGAGGATGCGAGTGATGTCGGGAAAGATTCGCTTTTGAATCTGACCGTTCGACATGATGTAAATCGATTCCAGCTTGTTGTTCTCATAAAAGCTCTGTGCTATTTCCGGCAGATCTTTGCGCGTAAAAGGCTCGCCACCAGCCAGAATCAAGACGCCCAGGTTGCCGCCCAGTGTCTCCGAGATCTTTTCAATCTCGTGGGTCTTCATCTGCAACTTCTTGCGCGGCCGGTCGTCCAGCTCCTCTGTGAAAAAGCAGTGGGTACACCGCATGTCGCAGACGGATGTCACCAGAATGTTCAGCAAAATCGGGGAAAACGGCTGACCAATGGCCAGCCTTGCGTATCGCTTTAAAAGCTCTCGTGTCGTGTAGTCCATTTCAACCTCAACCTATTAATACGCATCATTTGATGCCAACAGAGATTAACAGATAAGAACTCTTAACGTAACCCGTCGTCGCTGACTGTAAAAGTTTTGTAATTGCTTTCTTAGCACCCGCAATAACCAACGGCTCTCACCCTACGCACACGACGAGGTAAAGCCACCGCCCGCTTTTCCGGACTACGAAACACCTGCTCGTTCCCCACGATTTTGGATTCCCAGCGCGCGCATCCGGCGATACAAGTGACTGCGGTCAACGCCCATCAGTTCCGCGGCACGCGATACGTTGCCCTCGGCCTCATCAAGCTTTCGTTGGATAAACTCGCGGTGGTATGCATCGGTAGCTTCCTTAAACGAGGGGAACCTGAAGGACGCGGCCGGCGCTTCCTCTTTACCGTGCGGCGGCAAGTCGCCGGCGGCCACTTTGATGCCCGGATTCATGATCACCACTCGTTCAATCGTATTCCTCAACTCTCGAACGTTTCCCGGCCAGAAATAGTTCTGCAGTTCCTCGATGGCTTCGGACATGAATTCCTTCAGGATCTTTCCGTAAGCTCGCGAAAAGTTTTGATTGAAATATGCGACCAGCACCGGGACATCCTCAAGACGCTCGCGCAACGGCGGCAATTCAAATGGAATAACGTTTAGCCGGTAAAAAAGATCAGGCCGAAACTTCCCCTGTTCGATCTCGACATCGAGGCGCTTGTTTGTGGCGGCGATCACTCTCACGTCCACGCGGACCGAAGTGCCGCTGCCAACGGGCTCAAACCTTTGCTCTTCGAGTACGCGCAAAACTTTGGCCTGAACGTTAGCGCTCATATCGCCAATCTCGTCCAGGAAGAGCGTCGCGCCGTCTGCCAGTTCAAACTTACCTTTTTTGGCCGCGGTCGCTCCTGTAAAGGCGCCCTTCACATGACCAAACAGTTCCGATTCGATCAACTCGTCGGGTATGGCGGCGGAATTAACTTCAACAAAGGGTGCGGCAGCGCGCCGGGATTTGGCATGGATTGCGTGCGCAACCAATTCCTTGCCGGTGCCTGACTCGCCGTAGATCAGGACACGTCCATCTGTGGGAGCCACCACGGAGATCTGTTTGCGGAGCGCGCGCATCGCGACCGACTCGCCTACCATCGTGTACTCTTTCGCGAGCTCCGCCGACATTTCCGCGTTGATTAGTTCCAGCCGCTGCTGGCGCAGAGCGTTGCGAACTGTCAGCAAAGTTTTCTCGATCGAAAGTGGTTTCTCGATGAAATCGAAAGCGCCGAGTTTTGTGGCGCGCACCGCAGTTTCCACATTGCCATGGCCGGAGATGATCACGACAGCCGCTTCCGAGCCCGCGGCGCGCAATTGCCGCAAGGTCTCGAGGCCGTCGATGCCCGGCAGCCAAACGTCCAGCAGGATGCAACCATAAGCCCGGCGCTCAACGGCTTCGAGACATTCCTCACCGGTCGCGACGGCGTCGGCACTGAAGCCTTCGTCTTCCATCACGCCACGCAAGGTGGCGCGAATGCCGGGTTCGTCGTCAACTATTAGTATCGAATCCATAATCAGTCGGCAGTCGGCAGGGGCAGTCGGCAGGAGCGGCTGCACGAGAATCGGTATTAGCGGTCACGATCGTCTGCTCCTGCCGTCTGCCCCTGCCGTCTGCTCCTGTCTCTAGGCGTTCATCGCGGGCAGTTCAATTACGAACCGGGCGCCGCGCGGGTAGTTCGCTTCGGCGCGAATTCTTCCGCCGTGCTCGAGGATTATTCGCTGCACAATCGCCAGGCCCAGGCCCGTACCACTGCCACGCGTAGAGAAATATGGTTGAAACAGTCGTTTGAAATCAGAGGGACGAATTCCCTGGCCGGTGTCGGCGACTTCGGCGACCAGCAAACTCCGAACCGGATCAAAACTGGTGGTGATTGTGATTTGCTTTTCGGCATCAACGCTTGCCAGCGCGTTGCTTGCGTTATCGATCAGATTTACAAACACACGCCGCAGTTGTTCTGTATCCAACATTGCCGCGGGCAGGTTCGCATCCAGCGACGTTTCCATTTTCACACCATCGAGCCGACCATCGTACAAAGCGATTGCATGACGTACCACCTCATTCAGATGCGCGACTTCGAGCCGGGCCAACGGCAAACGCGCAAAACGAGAGAACTCGTCAACCATCGCCTTCAGGCCGGCGACTTCGCGCGCGATGGTTTCGGTACACTCGTCAATAATTTCGGTTACGTGGATCTCCTCGGTTGTTCTCTCTCTCGTTCCACTCTGTGCGTTTGCTCCATTCTGGTCGCCGTTTGAGGTGGCGCGCCGGTAGCTCTTGGCGATACGTTCGGCGGAGAGTTGGATCGGCGTCAACGGGTTCTTGATTTCGTGGGCCATGCGCCTGGCAACCTCGCTCCAGGCTGCCACTCGCTGAGCCGCCAGCAACTCCGACAGATCTTCAAGCACCAGCACGACGCCGCGCTTTTGCGCGGAAGAAGCCCGCAGCGCCGTTGCGGTCAGGGCCACTGGCAGCGCTGTGCTGTCAACCGCGCCATCATTGAGTCCCGCCAACTGGGCTTGCTCTGCCGCCTGTCCCGTACGCCGCGCCCGACGGAGCAGTCGATCCATGACCAACCAATCTTCCGCTCCCATTAATTCTCCGAGTCTTCGTCCACTTGTCGGCGTGGCCCGCAGCCTCAACATGCGTGAGGCAGCGGCATTGATTGTCGTAACGCAGTCGTTCTCATCAAGTGAAATAACTCCGGTCGAAAGAGATTCGAGGATGGTTTCGATATAGTCTCGGCGCTCCTCGAGCGTCAGATTTTTCTCACGAAGCGCCGCGGAGCCGGCTTCAATGCGGCTGCGATTATCTTCGAGCTGCGTGGTCATTTGATTGAAGGAGTCAGCCAACAATGCAAGCTCGTCTTCCGCAATCGTGGTGACGCGGTGTGACAAGTTTCCGCGCGCAATTTCTTTGGAAGCTTCGGCGAGCGCTCTGATTGGCGTGGCAATCCCACGCGCCAAATAAATAGCAACCCAGCTGGAAACAAAAAGCAGCATCAGCGTCATCAGACCAAGAGTTTCCAGCCCCAGCAGGCGAACCCTGCGCTGCCGCTCGACCAGTTTTCGATACTCACCTTGCGATCCCGTGATCGTGTCACTCAGGTCGCTACTCGCCCGGCGCAACGGCACTATGATCAGTTGTTGCCCCGACGTCTGCCCTGACAATTGGTCGCCGGCGATAGGAACCACAACCGCGTCGAAATCTTTACCATCGGCGAGACTGTCATCAGTGCCCTTGAGCGAATGCGCCTGCTCCAGCAGACTGTCTAACTCCTTAGCATCCGCTGTAGACAACTGCCCTCTGCTCTGCGCTATGACTCGTCCGCTCGCGTCCACAATTTCCACCGCTGACAGTTGTCCGTGCGCTACGATTCGATCCAAAGTCTGTTGCTTGTCAGTGTCCGACTGCGGCTTTAGCACGACAGCCAGCATCGACGCGGTTTCTCGCAGATTGCGCAGTTGTGCGTCAACGGCCTCGCGTTGAACTTCCTGGGCCTCATTCACGACCCGGGCGGGCAGCCTTCCAAACCACTTCTCGAGGGAGCGATTAAGAAAGAGATAGGAAAACACCGCCATCGCGATAATCGGCAGGAAGCTGATGGCGATGAAATAGACCAGCAGGCGTGTCTTTATCCTGGACCCTAGTTGGCGCTCGCGCCTCTCGCGCCGCAACTTGAGCAGGTTGCGGACAAAGATAAAGGAGAACACTACGAAGGCGACGAAGTTAAGGGTTGAGAGCGCATAGAGCAGCAACGTATCAGAAGCTGTGTCCGGCGGAATTACGGTCCACAACCATAGTTGTTGAGAAACGATGATCGAAAGGAGCAACAGCACGGTTATCCCGAGCGTCCATAAGAGAATCCGCCGGCGCCGAGGCAATCTGCCGGCAACTGACTCTGGCAACGGCTCGGGAGGATTTTCGTGCTGATTGTTCATGAAGCAGTGAAGGCAAGTTTACCATACAGGGGTAGGACAGGCATTCCTGCCTGTCAGTCGCGGAAGGTACTCCCGTCCCGAAATGTCCTGAGGATTTTCCATTTCTCATTTTTCATTTCTCACTTTTCATTTGAAGCCAGCATGCCGGCTTGGGTAAGTGACACAGGCGGCCTGATTAGAGACAGCCGGTCTCACCAAATGACAACCGTTCCTGGCTAAATGAGAAATGAGAAATGGAAAATCTGCTGTATTATTCACCCGCGCTGCTGTTCCCCCAAACCCATGACCCTCAAACAAGTCTTCATCAACCCCGTAGGCCGGCTTCGCAGCGGTTGGCGATTGCTGATCTTTACGTTGGTCTTCGTCATTCTCTCCATCCTGATAGGTATTGCCGGAGGAATCGGTGCCAAGTTGACGACGCACCTTGCGCCCAGCCGCGGGGTGGCCCACTACTTTGAGAATTTCATATTCCGGTTAGTCCTTTTATTGGCCGCACTCGTTGCCGGATATATTTGCACGCGCTGGCTTGAAGGTTTGCCGTGGCGCGCGCTGGGCTTGTGGCTGCATGTGGGATGGTTACGCGATCTTTTCGTTGGTTCGCTAATAGGAATTGCATCGTTAGCCCTGGCAACTGCCATCGCGACCGCGGGCGGCGGACTGAGCTTCACGGTCTCTGGTCGCGCCGTAATTCTTCAGGTGGCCCAGACGTTGGTTTTCTCTGCCGTACTTTTCATCGTTGCGGCTCTCGCTGAAGAAGCACTTTTCCGCGGCTATCCTTTGCAGACTTTCACCAGAGCCAAACTTATCGGGCTCGGAGTTCTCGTTACATCTTTTGCGTTCGCGGCAGTACATATGGGAAATCCGAATATCAGGCAGGGTCTTCCATATTTGAATCTTCTACTGGCTGGAGTCTGGCTCGCAGTCGCTTATCTCCGCACGCGAAGCTTGTGGTTTCCCCTGGGAGTTCACTGGGCGTGGAACTGGGCGCTGGGATCGCTTTTTGGCCTCCCGGTCAGCGGCATAAAAGATCTCGCACCCCACCCGCTGCTGCACGGTACCGAGCTGGGCCCGGCCTGGTTAACGGGCGGGAGCTACGGTATCGAAGGCGGACTCGCCTGCACGATTACGTTGGTGGTTTCGACCATATTCATCTGGCGCACTCGACTGGTTCGCGCCACGCCAGAGATGCATATGCTAGCCTCGCAAGAAAACCCACTTCCAGGTGTTGGTGTCCCTCAAACTCGAGGGACCAGCGATAGCGCCAGCACGCCTCAACGTTCGGCGGGTGTGTAGCCTACAAGCGGGGGCAAGCCCGCCTTCCCGACCTGAGAGCTCTCTCGCTCTCTCGGTGATTCCCCTTCGAAAGCCTTTCAAGCAAGCGTTAGAACTCATCAGTGCTCAGCTCGTGGTCAGCAAGGTGGGCTCGCCCCCGCTGGTTGACTTTTACCCAACCCTGAAGGTATTGAAAACTGAACTGCCCTAACTTAATCAGAGGTGCCGGAAGTCTGAGGGACAATTCAGTTGTTAACACTCTTCCCGTCTGTGCCGTCTTCATCGGTGTCAAGCTGATCAACGACAGGAAAACGTCGAAATGATCGCAATACTCCGAATGAGACAGCGCGATGTATGAGCTCGAAGCCACGGCGGACGTACTTCTCATGACCGCTCAAGCGAAACCTTCAATCGCTGAACGAAGCGTCGCGACCATTCCCGAGGCGGCCCTTGTCGAGGCCGTCCTCGCGGGCAATCGCGACATGTTTGGGCACCTTTATCAAACTTACGCGCCGCTCGTGCATGGCGTCCTGTTAGCGCGCCTGCCAAGAAGCGAGGTTGAGGATATGGTGCAGGACATTTTCCTGCACGCCCTGAGGAAACTGCATACATTGCGCGACACGCGCGCGTTTGGTCCCTGGATCGCGATGATAGCTCGCAATCGAGCGATGGATTTTCACCGGAGATCACGCGAGACAGTCGAACTTACCGACGATCTCCGGAGCGCAGATTCGAGTCAGTCAAAGGCCGAAGAGATCCTCGCGATTATTCGCACGCTTCCAGACGCCTATCGCGAAACGCTTGTGCTGCGGTTAGTCGAAGGAATGACCGGACCGGAAATCGCGGCGCGCACCGGTCTCACGCCTGCTTCAGTGCGCGTCAACCTTCATCGGGGCATGAAACTCTTGCGCGCGAAGCTCGGTTTTAAGGAGGGCTTATTATGAATATCGACGGCGATTACCTGTGGGACAAGACCGGCGAACCGGATCCTGAGATTCAACAACTCGAGGAGATTCTCGGCACGCTGCGCCATCAGCCGCGACCGTTGGAAATCCCGGCGGACCTGAAAACGGATCCCAGGCCAGGTTTCTTTTCTGGACTCGCACCACGTCTCGTGCCGGGTCTCGCAATAGCCGCGACGATTGTAGTCGTTCTGCTCGGACTCGGATTGTGGCTCGGCCTGCAACGCTTGCAACGAGGTCAGCCGCCGGCAGCAGCGAAAGCCCCAAAGACGCCTGCGCCAATTAGTAATCCAGGTTCCACGGCGCCGAACACGCCAAACGAAAAGCAGAACGAGGTAGTTACCTTGCCCGATTCTGATCAAAAGCAAAGTGACGGGCCTCGCCGCCATCCTGTTAACCCACCGCTACTGACTGCGAATGCAAACCGGGCCCGCAACGAAGCTCGCAAAGCTGTAGTTAAGAACCCAGAGCTTGCGGTCAATGAACTGCAAGAAGGCAAAGCCGCCAAGGATCAACTAATGCTGGCGCTGCGCGTAGCGAGCGCGAAATTGAACTTCGCGCAAAAGAAGATGCAAAACCCAAGTCCCCGAGACCCGGTTCACAACCAACACAAGATCGGATGAATGGAGCACTTATGAAATCACTTTCCCACACATTACTGAAACTCGCACTATTGAAACTCGCATCAGTTGCGGTCCTCGTCCTTCTCGGCGCGGCTGCAACCGCAGTGGCACAAAATCCCAGGATCCAAACCAGTCAGCTCGATGCCCTTGCGGCTAAAGCGAGTCAGACAGTTGATGTGAACATCGACGAGCGACTGATGCAACTCACCGCCAGGTTTCTCTCCAGCAAAGATGACGATGAGGCTAAGGTAAAAGAACTCATCAACGGCTTGAAAGGGATCTACGTGAAGAGCTTCGAGTTTGAGGCCGAGGGCCAGTATACGGAGGCGGACCTGGAAGGAATCCGTTCACAACTGCGCAACAATGCCTGGAGCAGGATTGTGGGTGTGAACAGCAAGAGAGAGGGCAGCGTCGAAGTCTACCTGATGCAAAACGGCAATCAGATCAGCGGCCTGGCAGTGTTGGCTACTGATCCGAAGGAAATCACGGTCGTCAACATCGTCGGGCCAGTGGATCTCGATAAGTTGTCGGAGCTCGAAGGAAACTTTGGAGTGCCGGAACTCGGCATCGAGCGATCTAAACCCAAGCGCAAGAATTGAGACTCAGGAAGGGAGTAGCCAATGAAGCGGTCTATTGCCATCGGTTTCATGTTCATCGCGCTCGCAGGTCTTGTCCATACTGCCCAGGCCAAAGGTGACGACTTCGGCGCCGTCGTGAAACTCATTGAGCAGTTCTATCACGTCAAACACAAAGGCATTCCGTTTCTTGCGCGGGCCGGCATCAAGACGACCACGACACTTGCGCGCATTGCCGGCGGACCGAAGCGGCAACTTGCGGAGGCGGGCAGCGTGAAGGTGGCGTATTTCGAAGATCAGGACTTCAACTCCAAAGGCAGCTTCACCGGCTTCAGAGCTTCAATGGGAGCGATGCTCGCCGATAGTTGGAGTCCACTTATCCAGGTCGCATCCCCAAAAGACGATGAGCAGACCTACATCTACCTGCGTGATGCCGGCGAGAAGTTTAACGTCCTGGTGGTAACTATCGAGCCGCGGGAAGCGTGCGTGGTCCAGGTAAATTTATCGCCGCGAAAGTTGGCAATGTTAATGCGGAGCCCGGATGATATGGGCAAAGAGATTACCGTCGATGCCACAACTCATGACCAGGAATAGAATGAGCAGGAGGTGAGACATGAATTCAGAGATTAACGTCAAGCTTGAGATCGATAGAACCACGGTGCGTCTTCTCGTAATCCTGGCCGCGTTGATCGCCATCATAGTAATTGGATCCCGCTCAGTTGCCGCACAGGACGTGGCAGACACAATTCGCATCAACACCCGCGTGGT
>Ga0180086_1000031_pt1 | contig 14498 bp, 11 predicted proteins | sample EasRiv760_16_10D_FD_121778 | JGI IMG/M metagenome (GOLD analysis project Ga0180086, IMG submission 121778) | Soil microbial communities from meander-bound floodplain in the East River, Colorado, USA - East River metaG ERMLT760_16_10D | ecosystem: Environmental > Terrestrial > Soil > Floodplain ... | reverse complement strand
TTCAAACTTCGGCCGGCTCACTTCCATGCCGGCGCGCTCGGCCTTATTCAGAATACTAGTCGATTTGTCGATATTGGCGATGAGCTCATCGATCTGGGAACGCATTCTACCAGCCGCCACAAAGCCTTTGTCTCCCGCAGTGTGACAGTTGATGCACAGGGAATCGCTGTTTGTTCCAATCATCTGATCGCCCGGCTTGGCGATCGCATGATTGCTGTGGCAGGTAATGCATTCGCCAAGCTGCTTCTGATCAAATGCAGCTTTGTGCGGGCTGGTTTGAAACAGCTCAGCCTGGCGCGCGTGACACTGACCACAGACGTTCGCGACCGAAGCAATGCCTGGCGGAGTCGCGCCGTGATTGCCATGACAGTCGTTGCAGGTCGGCGCTGAAAGATCCTGCTTCTCATAGAGAGCGTTCGCATGAACACTCTTTTTATATTTATCGAACTGATCGCTCGGGATTCCGAATCCCCGCATGTAGTCCGCGCTGCCGTGACACCTGGAGCACGTTTCGGCAACGTTTGACGGATAGACAGATGATAGCGGATCAGTGATGCCTCTGATGCCGTGAACGCTGTGGCAACTGATGCACGTCGCGACCCGCGTCTCTCCGCCCCTCAGCAGCTTACCGTGCACACTCGAGTAGTATTCACGCTCCTGATCGACGCGCAGGGAAGGATTGAATCTCTTCATCAGGTTCGCGTCGCTGTGGCACTTGCCACAGTAAGCGGGAATGTCGAGTGTTTTTGGTTTCCCCAAATAGCCTTTTCGTGGATCCTTTGCCCCTTCCTTAGTGTCCGCATTGGGATCGCCGCCATGGCAATCGTTGCACGAAAGTCCACGAGCATGATGAATGTCGTCGTCGAAAAGTTTCGCCGGCGCGCTCAGTTTCGGATCGTCCAGCCGGGCGTGACATTCGATGCACGAACTCTTTTTCTGAGCGGACGCCAAAGTAAATAGCAGAAGAACCATCGCGATCAGCAGAATGGTAGCGGCCGACCACCGCGCCATCACGGCCGCCTTTCGATTAGCGCTCATTTGCCGATCTGTCAGCATAATGTCAGGTGACGTACCCGACGATGGTCATCACCACGATAAACAGAAGAGCGACGACCCCGATCAGGTTGAAGACCAATCTTCTTCGTTTATTTTGTGGCGATCGGTCCACGAATGGCACGATGAATAAGAGCAACGCCAGGACGTTGAAGGCCATGATCCCAATCACTTCGCCGTCGAATCTCCAAATCTTTGCCGGAAGCAACTTCAGCGTCTGAAACATGAACAGGAAATACCATTCAGGCTTGATGCCTGCCGGCGCCGGCGCAAACGCGTCAGCTTTTTCGCCCAGCTCCCAGGGAAACAGAGCGGCAAGCGCCGCCAGCACGCCAATAGCCAGAATCCAACCGATCAGATCGCGGAGAAGAAAATTAGGAACAAACTTCATTTTCTTCACCGACTGTTCCTTGAGGCCTGGGGGCACACTCATCCCATGCAGTTGAACCAGGAGCACATGGATTGCAATGAATACAGTTGCGGTCGCCGGCAGGACCGCCACATGAAAACCGAAAAAGCGAGTTAGCGTGGCGCCGGTGACGTCATCGCCGCCACGCAGAAACCGAAGTATGGGTCGACCGACGACGGGAACGACCCCAGCGATCTCCGTTCCGACTTTGGTGGCAAAGAAGGCCAACTTGTTCCAGGGGAGCAGATAGCCGCTGAAGCCGAAGCAAACGACGATGAACAGGAGCAGGACGCCGCTAATCCAGGTGATCTCGCGTGGCGGGTAATACGCACGGAGAAAGAACACGCTGAACATGTGAATGAAGAGCGTGGCGATCATCAGGTTGGCCGACCAGCTATGAATCGATCGAATCAACCAACCGAACTTCACCTCGGTCATGATGAACTGCACGCTTTCAAAGGCATTTTCGGCGCTGGGGCGATAGTAGAGGAGCAGCAGAATTCCGGTGACTACCTGCACGGTAAAGAGAAACAGCGTCATACCGCCGAAGTAGTACCAGATGGAATGCCGGTGAAGCGGGACTTCTTTCTTGCTCGCCAGCTTTGCCAGCGTACTAATCGACAGGCGCTCGTCAAGCCACGATGTCAAAGCATCCAGCTTCATCTTTACGACCGGCTCACCACAATGTCGTCACCACGCGTATTTACTTTGAACTCTTCCAGAGGACGCGGCGGCGGGCCCCCGATGTTCTTGCCACTCACGTTGTACTGACCGTTGTGACAGGCGCACCAAATCTGCTTCGTGTCGGGGCGATATTGAACGATGCAATCCAGATGAGTGCACACGGCGGAACAAGCTTTCAGCTCGCCCGCTGAGGTACGCACGAGAATTCCAGGCTTGTTTCCGAACTTGAAGATCTTTCCGGAATTCACCGGCACTTCGTTCAGCTTAGCGGCCACGACCGAATTCTCAGTGGATTCGATAACTTGCGGCGGCGACATAAATTTGAAGATGGGATAGACGATCGCGCCCAGAGTGGCGAGGGTGCTGGTGCCGAGCAGGTAGTCAAGAAATCGGCGCCTGCTTGTACCTGGTCGCCCCGGATATAGGCGATTCTCTTCCCGTCTCTCCCGCGCGATGTCACCCATGCGCTTCGCCCTCTCGCAAAGATACAACGAAGAAAGAACTTGGTTTTGAGCTGGGTCGTTCCCAACTCTGTTTCTCATCGTTCGCTACTCGGCATAAAGCAAACTCCAACTGCGGTGAATGTTGCAGCCGGAGTTTGTTACCAAAGCTTAGAAGTGAACCAGCCGGTTCAATACTATTCTCTGCGACCAATATAGAGTCGCAATGATGTGTAGGGCAAATGCGCGCGATAATTCTGCGGCCGTGGACCAACCAGCACGCTTTCTTTATAGTTGTAGTACTGATACCCGAGATTCCAATCCAACCGCCGGTGGATCTTAATCGCGAGCCGGGCCTCGGGTGACTGGAAATTCATCGGGTAGGAATTTATCAGCGTGCCTGGTGTTCCCGTGGGATCCGCGAGTTGGCTGCCCTGTCCATTGTCCTGGTTAATCCGATATGCCGCGTAGAGAGTGAAGCGTGGCGCCAGTTGCGCCGTCGTATCAACAAAGAAGAAGTTATTTCTCATGAAGTACAGGCTGTGGCCGATAGGATGCCGGACGCTATTGAAAAAATAATCAACGACGGCGTCGCTGTTGACCCAGCTGTAGTTGTAGCCGGCGCTAAATGAGACTTTGGAAGTCGGGGCCAAGTCAAGCGATGAAGTAAATACGCGTGATCTTATGTCCACGCCGAAATCTTGTAACGAGACGCCCGCTATCTCCGAAGGATTAGAGTTGTTCCTGGTTATTACCGCGAGGTTGAAAGAGACCTTCTTGCTCGGTGAATACCTGCTCTTGGCTCGAATATTCGTGTAGTCGTAATTTCCTATCCGCGTGAAAACATTGTCCGCCGTACCATGCTCGGCGTCGAAGTAGATGGTCCAATTCTTTGCGGGTCGCGCCCTAAATCCACCAAAGAACGCATTAGTGTGGTTTTGCTCTACTATTGTCTCCGACGTACGAACTGCCGGGGGAGTCAGCGACCCGCTGGAGCCAAAATTGAATCCGTCAAAGCTTTCTTCGATGCGCCGGCTTCCGTAACGATACCCGAAGTGTATCGAGTAGCGCGCATTGAACTGGTAGTCGCCTTCGAGGGTGTTCTGGTATTTGCGATACTTGGTAATCCGGTTGGCGTCCAAATTGCTGAAGCCTACGGTGTCGGTTCTCAAAGTCGGTCCCGCGCCCCGCGTTATAGAGAAGAAGTCGCTAAACACCGCCGAGCCATCGATCTCGAAGTCCTCAACCCGAAACGTATTTGAGATTCGGAGTTTATCGGTAGCCAGAAGAGTCAGTCCAATATCTCCAAGCGTGTTTGGCCGCCTGGTGTTTCCGGTGATGTTGTACTGGCCGAGGTTGAGAGTATTGGGGGTCGCGGCGGGCGGGGTTGGAGGCCATCCGGTAATTCTGGGGTTCCAGTTTCTGCCCGCGAAGCTTTCTGCCAGAACAAAGGTCGATGTGGCATTGCTGTGGACGATGCGGCCCGTGATATCCAGCTTCTTGGCTACGAGCGTGTGGGCACTGAACCGTGTGTAGTCAACGCTACCGCGCGCGGGTTCGTCGCGATTGAAACTCGTCAGGCCCGCGGCCGTCGGGTTTAGGTTGATGCCGGAGGTCGGTCCGAGGTGGATAGAGCTATCGTCACGGAAAAGACGAAAGCCTTGCAGGAATGAAAAATCGATCGGCCCCAGTTTGGCATCTGCCCCGAGGCGGAAGTCGTCAGCACGCGAGCTAAGCTGTGATAGGAAATTAAAATCGTTTCCGCCAGCGTGGTAGTTTGTGAACGCCGGGCCGCTGTATCTTTCGGGCGAGTAGCCGACATTGAACCTAATCGTTTCATTCTTAGGCAGTAAGGTGAGATCGAAATCTCCTAACTGCGTCCGGTTGTCGTAACCGTGCTCGCCTGTGACCGGATTGGGCGGAACACTGAAGCTCGCCGGCGAAAATACCCAGTTCGGGTTAGCCAGGTTGTTAACAAACCTGAAGTACTTAAAACGGCGGTAGGCGCCGTCAAAGCGATACCACTTCGGATTCTCAACACTTATTCGCAACTGTCCGTAGGGATCCGCACCCCAACCGGTCGAAGTCACAAGTAGGGTATCAAACAAACCACCCTTGCCATCCTTTGCCCGCATCAAAAAGCTGGAGTCAAACAGACGCGGTCCCGCCTTGTAATTCAGGTCACTCTGATATTTGTTGAGGTCGCCATCGACTCTCAGGCCGCGATAGCCAACCTCTATGCTGGATATGAAGGTGTAGTCGCCTGAGTCTTCTCCAGCTTCGACGGTGGAACTGGTGGCCCTGGCTTCGGGAGATTGCTTTGGGCTCGGGGGGGCCGGGCTCGGGCTGGGTTGTTGCGCCATTGTGACTAACGTGACTGACGCCAGTACCAACAGACTTAGAACCATTGACGCTAAAATCGATGTGGTTTTGCTCTTCATAGCGATTCTCTAGTCGACTAAGGTAAAGCTCTACCGAATCCTCCTCGAGATACTTTACCTGAAGAAGACAGGGCTTGAACGTGACCCGTGAATCTTCACGTGACAAGCGGTGCAGTCCCTATATTGTGCGTTCTGATTATGTTGAGGGCCAGCCGGCTCGACGGCCCCGACGTCATGAGCCACACTGTGGCATGTTAGACACAATTGATTGACGGCGCTGTACCTCAACAACCGCGGATTAGACGATCCGTGCGGCGTATGACAGGCCGTACACCCTTCAGTCTTCACCGGCGCATGTTCGTATACGAACGGACCTTGCTTATCAGCGTGACACTTAATGCAAGCCGCGTCCGCGCCGGTGGCCAGCCTCGTTTGCTTGAGTTCAAAACCGCCGTGCGGGTTATGACAATCACTGCAGCGCATGGCGCCTTCCAGAACTTTGTGATGGAAGGGCGCATAGAATGCCGGCTTGACCTCGCCGTGGCAACCCAGGCAAAGCTGAGGGTCGTTCATCTTCAACATTCTGATGCTTGAGAAGCCAGGCTTCTGAGCGTTCGCTTTCTCCACAAAGACATTTGAATTTGCCAGGTCGCGGTCTGTGGAGAGGGCGTGCGCCGCGTGACAGTCTGTGCAACCAATATCGTTGCGCCAGTGCTCGCCGCGTCGGAAATTGTTGTGTTCTTCTTTACCCGCGTGGCAGGAGAGGCAGGTCTCGGAAATTTCTTTAGGCGATTTGTTCTTGAACGAGACCATCTTCGCCGGATCGCCTTCTTCGATGTGGGCCTTGCCTGGCCCGTGGCACGATTCGCAGCCAGTTACCTTTCCTTTCCAACTGCCGATCGTGGCAAGTTTGGCGTGCGATGTATGGGAGTAAGCTTTGAACTTATCTTCGTGACAGTCCTTGCAGGCTTCGCTGCCGACGTAATCGCCGTCGCTGTAGGTGGCTGGTTTGGTTTGGCCCGGCTTAACGGAATGAGAAGAACTGCCGGAGGCGAGCCACATGACGGAGGCAACGAGCGAGGCGCAAATTAGCAAAGACTTGATGATTCTGTTTGAATTCAACCCTCGGCCCTCACTTTATGAGAATGAAGATCAACTGCAATTAGGACCAAAAAACCGAGCTACGGATCCTCTACACTGTTCCCTGGAGACTGCTAAGCAAGGCCATTACGACCTTGCTGGGGCTGGGGCGAAAGGCTCAAGCGCGCCCAGAATCGGCCCCGTTTCCTGTCGGATGTCAATAGTCGGTAGTGGCCCTAGGCCATACTTTTAACTTCAGTATTACTTTAGGCACTCGGAAGGACTTCGGTCTGTGCGCTAACACACATAGATGTTAACATTCAAGGTCGCCTACTACCGAATTTTCTTTTTCCCGAGAGCGCCGCCGCCTTGAACATCTCAGTTGAGCAGCAACTCACTCTTACAACGCGGTCGCAAAGAGCAATGAACGTGCCAGCGCCGTGTTGCGCGTTTTCGCTGTAAAGTCGTCGGTTGACTAATTAATGAGCAGAAGCTTCGAGCGGAATATTTCACACTTCTGGCGGACGGTTTGCGAGAGATTCCCCAGTTGTTGATCTCCAAAGTTCGAGTTGATCAGTATGGTATGCTGAGATAGAAGTGTGGGCCACGACAGAGAAGCAGGCAGCAGCGAAGGCTTGATCTAATTCAAAACAAAGAAATGCAAAGCGACCAAATCAAAGCGCGACCGATTCGCAATTTCGCAGGCAAGGGACGAACGGCTGTGGCCCAGGCGCGACTCATTCCGCTCGTCATGGTCAACGTCGGACAGCTCTGGATTCTAGCGGCTACAGTCGAAGCGGCGTTGGCGCATCGCTTCTCAGCGTTGCTGCCGCTCGTCGTCGCTTCCGGCATCTGCTTTGTCGCTATCCTTACGCTGATTTTCTGGTGGCGTCCAACCTCGCGCCGTTTCACCAGTTCCGGCTACTTGAACGGATGAAAAACCTGGGCGAGTGTCTCCTGGAAGACGACCATGCGTCGCTGGGTCAGTTGCTTACCGAACTCGACGCAGAGCTATCAAAGCCTAACATCGCTTCCGCCTTCGAGTTGCTCGATCTCTTCTGGGCTCGGTTGGCAGTTCACATTCGCGCCGAGAACCTGCATCTGTTTCCCGCGCTCGCCAATGCTCCGGCCTCGCGCTTCACCGGGAAAGACGGTTTGCCAACATCTGAAGAAGTGCAAACCGTACTCGGGCGTCTGCGCTCTGATCACGATTTCTTCATGAAGGAACTTGCGCTAATGATAAAGGCTATGCGCGAGATTGCTGGGAGGCAACAGGCGCGTGTCGAAGAAGTTGAGGAATTGCGGCAACGACTGGCTAACGTTAAAGAACGCTTGGAAACTCACAATACGATGGAAGAGGAACGGGTTTACACCTGGCCGTCATTACTCTTCGATGAGAAAACAATCGCCGCACTTCGTGATGGCCTTCGGCATGAGTTGGAAAACCTTCCACCACGGTTTGCCTGATCTTGCTCAAGCTCAGGGTCGGCGCTGTACGCCAACCCTGAGAATACCGGACACAACCTCGTTGGGGTTGTGGTAATGCGGGACGGCCGGTTACCCACGGTAGCTCGTGCCTCGCATCCTGGGCTTTGAGCTTGAAACCCGTTGAGATTCCGGAATCGCCTTCAGCAGCATTTGCGAGTTGGCCTGTGCGCAGAATTCCTCGATCTCACTGTCAATTTTCACAGTTATTTCGTGGAGCTCTGCAAAACGTTGGCGAGCACCAACGGCACACTCATTGCTCAAGCACCTAAAGGATATCCTTGTGCCCATATGGAGGCCGTATTGGAGCCTATGACAACTTTCGCCCCCGGTGAGGGGTTGAAGACTGAGAAGATGCCGGGTCACTGGGTCCTGGCGCGTCTGGGTAAACGCGTGCTCCGCCCGGGAGGCATGGAGCTTACCCGCCGCATGCTGGACGCGCTCGGAATTCAACACACGGATGACGTGGTTGAGTTCGCGCCCGGCATGGGCGTTACAGCTCGACTCACGCTCGAGTTGGACCCGGCGTCTTATACTGCTGTTGAGCGTGATGAGGTGGCAGCGAAGATTGTCAGTGGATTTTTCAAAGGGGAGCGACAGCATTGTGTTGTCGGAAGCGCCGCGGACACGGGGCTTCCTGATCAGTGCGCCACGGTCGTTTATGGCGAGGCCATGCTCACGATGCAGACTGAAGAGATGAAACGTCAGATCGTGCGAGAGGCCTATCGTCTACTCAAGAGTGGCGGTCGGTACGGAATTCATGAGATGTGCCTCATCTCCGACAATCTCGACGAGAAGACGAAGAGAGAGACCGAGAGGGCGCTGACAGGCGTCGTGCATCATGGCGTCAGGCCGCTGGCCGTTTCAGAGTGGCGCTCGCTTTTAGAGTCCGAAGGATTCGAAGTTCAATCAGTGGACATGGCTCCGATGAGCCTGTTGGAGCCGGGCCGACTGATTCGTGACGAAGGTTTCAGAGGGGCGTTGCGCTTTGTCTGGAATCTACTCCGTGATTCTGAGGCACGGCGGAGGGTGCTGGAGATGAGGTCTGTTTTCCGCCGTCAACGGAAGCAACTAGGGGCCGTCGCCCTTGCAGGCAGCAAACGCTGAGCAAGTAACGAGGTGCTTCTGAAAGTCTGAAGTGCGGAATTGTAATTCAATTACTATGAGTGAACCGGATCAAAACTCAGTCAAACCTGCCGAGGTCAAGCAGCTCGTTGACCTGCTGCAATACCAGGATGGCTCTATCGTGAGCCGCGTACTGCTGAAGAACAAGGGCGGCACGGTCACACTGTTCGCGTTTGACGTGGGCGAGGGCCTTAGCGAGCACACCGCGCCGTTCGATGCACTAGTGGTGGTCACCGACGGAGAGGCGGACATCGAGATCGCAGGCGAGAGTTTCAAGGTGCGGCAAGGGGAGACCATCATCCTGCCTGCAAATCTACCTCATGCACTGAGAGCAACTACCAGGTTCAAAATGCTGCTTATCATGATCCGGGCGTAGCATCCTCCTGGAAGCGCTTTGTGGAACGGTAAGGCCCACCTGACTGGGCGCTTTCGCGCAAGAGCCTGCGGAAGTTTTCCAGTATGCTCCATCCCCAATCTCAAATTTACTACCGATTCCCGGCGGATGCGCCCGGCATATGCATTGCTATTTCCGACAGGTGGTTGGATACCGAGATTGAATTAGGCAAAAGCAGCGGCAGGCTGCATAAGCCAGGCCAGGGAGAATTGGAGATTACTGCCATGGCGACTGACGATCGCAACATTCTCGAACTGCTCAAGGAGGAACTCGGTTTCATCGAGAAGGGTGGATACGGTCGTTCGGTCCGCACTCCGTGGATGCCAAAGTCAACCTTTCAGGACTCCCTGACCTGCATCAATTACGGTTACCCATACCGTGCCCATCCGTGCAATGAATGCCATTTGCTTGATTTCGTCAGTCCCGAGCACCACGGCAAAGAGGTACCCTGTCACTACATTCCTTTGAATGAGACCGGGGAAACTATCGAAGACCTGGAAGCTGAGGATAACGAGGCGAAATTAGAGCGAGAGGTTAGAGTATGGCTTCGTGCCAGGATCAAGGAAATCGAGGAGGAACGCGGGACACAAGCAATCGCCCGAGCCGGCAAAGCGGAGGTGAAAAAATGAAAACCGAGGCTTATCTGATAGTCATAGCACTACTGGCTTCGGCCTCCTAATTCGGCGTCAAGTGGCTTGTTCTCGCGCCCTCCCGTGCTTGTCAAATCTGGACGTAGCGCCCGGCCAATGTCTAGTTAGCGGCGTGCTAATGCGATGGTATCGCGGAAAAACCTGCTGCTAGTGTGGCAAACCGTTTGAGGAACTTCACTGGATAGACCACAAACCAGCGCTTCAAAGCCTGAGGACTTGCTGGTGCGATGGAGTGGAGTTCCTGTCGAGAACCTCTCGACGGTGTGGGAAACACACCTACCGGTTTGTTGGAACTATTACATAGCGCGGTCTTTCCGACGGGAACATCCCGACCTGGTCGTCTCCCGACCCTGGCGGTACGACATTCCCGGAGGCGCAGACGGCTCGTCTGCGTCACGTCATCTCTAAGGGCAGGGAGTTGCTCGGGTGGGCGGGTTTTGAATCTCTATTTGAAAAAGTTCGCTGAGAAAGGAGGCCAAAAATGACGCTCGAAACTTTCATGTCTCCTAACATGGGCATTTTACCGTTTGAAATGTTTCGTTCGTTTGCTCCAACGTTCGATGAGCACTGGCCGTTCACGGCCTGGACACCGCCGTGTGACATCTATGAGACCGAGAAGGAGATCGTGCTCAAGATGGAGCTGCCGGAAATGCGTAAGGAAAACGTGCACGTGATCCTTGAAGACAATTTGCTCACTTTGCGCGGTGAACGCAAATTTGAAGAGGCGGTCAACCGCGAGAACTATCACCGCATAGAGCGGAAGTATGGTGAGTTCATCAGGACCTTCACGCTGCCGACAATCGTCGAGGGCGGCAAAGTCGTTGCCGAATTCAAGGAGGGAATGCTCACACTAACGCTGCCTAAAAACGCAGCGGCGATACCCAGGCAGATCGAAGTTAAGGTGACCTAGATCCACCAGAATCAAGTTTTTCGTAGGGGCAAGTCGACTGTTAGGGCATTGAGGCTCATGTGAATAGGTCGAAGAAAGAGGGTGAGAACAAAACGATGAGTGAAACGCCGGGAGCGAAAGCGCTGAGTTGGGTTGCTCGAATCTGGAGCCTCGCGAGTATCGTGTTTGTCCTCGTCTTCCTTTTTGGCGAGGGTTTGAGCGGCCATGGAGCCGAGCCTACCGCGGCAGAATGGATCGGCCTGGCCTTGTGGCCAGGTGGCGTGGTGGTTGGCCTGGCCGTCGCCTGGTTCCGAAACGGACTCGGAGGCGCTATCGCCACAGGTTTCCTGATTGGCTTTTACGTTTGGAATTTGCTGGAGCGCGGGTCATTCCCAAGAGGGCCGTATTTCCTCCTCGTCGCGGCCCCGGGGATTCTGTTCCTGTTATCTTCGCTCTTATCGCGGCCGCCGCAACAGATGCGGCACGCTTAACTCCGAGGCCGCTCATTTTGCTGATTGATTCCTCGGTCGCAGGCGGTTTCTCCCCTGGCCCCTGCGACCGATTCTTATGTCAGGCCCCGCCATATGGGACAAACTTCATGAGTTAGTCGCCTTCCCTTACGTCCCTTCCGCCACAGTAAAACTAAAAGTTTGTCAGATATTTTCGAGGTCTCAGACTTGCTACAAGCACAGCAATCCCCGTGGTTGGTTCAGATAGCAAGGGGACTAAGAACCTTATGGGTGACATTACGCAAGACGAGACGGCAATTCTGGGTGAGATTACGCAGCAATGAATACACAACAAGTAACGATTGACGGCAACGAAGCGGCTGCCCACGTGGCCTATAAGACAAACGACGTGATCGCCATCTATCCCATCACGCCTTCATCGCCGATGGGTGAATTCTCTGATGCCTGGGCAACCTCAGATGAGAAAAACATCTGGGGCATGACTCCGATTGTGCGCGAGATGCAATCCGAGGGAGGCGCGGCCGGCGCAGTTCATGGCACGCTGCAGACCGGTTCTCTCACGACAACGTTCACCTCCAGTCAGGGTTTACTCCTGATGATCCCGAACATGTTCAAGATCGCGGGCGAACAAACCAGCACGGTGTTCCATATCGCCGCCCGTTCGGTTGCCACTCACGCGCTCTCAATCTTCGGCGACCACAGCGATGTGATGACCACCCGTACAACCGGCTGGGCCATGTTATTTGCCAACTCAGTGCAGGAGGCAATGGACTTTGCCTTAATCGCTCAGGCCAGCACTCTCCGAGCCAGGGTTCCATTCCTGCACGTATTCGACGGCTTTCGCACCTCTCACGAGGTAATGAAGATTCAGAAGCTTTCCGATGAAGAGATCCGCGCGATGATCGACGACCAACTCGTGCAGGCGCACCGAGCGCGTGCCCTGACGCCTGACCATCCCGTAATGCGCGGCACCGCGCAAAATCCGGATGTTTTCTTTCAGTCGAGAGAGCGTTCAAATCCTTACTATCTGCAAACCCCTCAGATTGTTCAGGAAACGATGAACAAGTTTGCGCAGGTGACGGGACGGCAATATCACCTTTTCGAATATGTAGGAGCGCCTGACGCCGAACGTGTGGTTGTAATGATGGGGTCCGGTTGCGAGGCTGCACAAGAAACTGTCGATGCCCTTTGTGCCGGCGGCGAAAAGGTTGGGTTGTTGAAAGTCCGGCTCTATCGGCCGTTTTCAGTCGAAGACTTAATAGCGACTCTGCCGCGTTCGGTAAAAGCGCTTGCAGTTCTTGATCGGACCAAGGAGCCTGGCAGCATCGGCGAGCCCCTCTATCAGGACATTGTCACTGGTCTGAGCGAGACCGCTGCGAACGGACCGGCATTGTTCACGATGCCTCGCGTGACTGGCGGGCGTTACGGTTTGTCGTCAAAGGAATTTACTCCGGCGATGTGTAAGGCTGTGTTTGACGAGTTGAAAGAAGCGAAACCCAAAAACCACTTCACTATCGGGATCAACGACGATGTGACGCTCACCAGTATCCCGTTTGATCCGAGTTTCAACACTGAATCGGACGACCAGGTGCGCGGTATGTTCTGGGGATTGGGAGCTGATGGCACCGTCAGCGCAAATAAGAACTCGATCAAGATCATTGGTGAGGAGACCCCTAATCACGCCCAGGGCTATTTTGTTTATGACTCGAAGAAGGCGGGCGCGATGACCGTCTCACATCTGCGCTTTGGCAACCGTCCGATCCACAGCACGTATTTGATCCAGCGCGCAAATTTCGTTGCCGTTCATCAATTCGAGTTTCTCAACTCCTACGATGTTCTGGGCGCGGCAGTCGATGGCGCAACTTTACTGCTGAACAGTCCGCATTTACCGCAAGAGGTTTGGGACTATCTGCCACGCTCGGTTCAGGAGCAAATCATTCGCCGGCGGATCAAGGTCTACACAATTGATGCCTATGCAGTGGCTAAGGAAAAACAGCTCGGCAATCGCATAAATACGATCATGCAGACTTGCTTCTTTGCGATTAGCGGCGTGCTCCCGAGTGATGAAGCAATTGCGAAAATCAAGGAATCGATTCGTAAGACTTATGGGAGACGCGGGGAGCCAGTCGTGCGACAAAACTTTGCGGCTGTCGATGCGGCCCTTGCACATCTGCACGAAGTCTCCGTGCCGGCACAAGCTACGAGCACATTTGTCACCCCCGCGGTAGTTTCGGAGAGCGCCCCGGAGTTTGTTCAGAACGTCACCGCTGAGATCATTGCCGGACGCGGCGACCAGTTGCCTGTAAGCGCGTTCCCGGTTGACGGAACCTACCCGGTAGGCACGTCGCAATGGGAGAAGCGCAACATCGCGCAAGACGTTCCCGTTTGGGAGCCGGAGCTCTGCATCGAATGTGGAAAATGCATGCTCGTTTGTCCTCACGCCACGATTCGCGCAAAGGTCTTCGACGAGAGCGATCTGGCATCGGCGCCGGAAGGTTTCAAGCACATGCCGGCAAAGTGGCGCGAATTACCAGACAAGCTCTACACAATTCAAGTCGCGGTAGAGGACTGCACCGGCTGCCGGCTGTGTGTCGAAGTATGTCCGGCAAAGGACAAGAGTAATGTTTCGCGCAAAGCGCTGAATATGCATCCCCAGTTGCCATTGCGCGAGCGTGGGCGAGTTAACTGGAACTTCTTTTTGAAGTTGCCGGAAGTCAACAGAAACGACGGGCTTACGTTTGGCTCCGTCAAAAACGTGCAACTGCTACAACCGCTCTTCGAGTTTTCGGGAGCCTGCGCAGGCTGCGGCGAAACTCCTTACATCAAACTATTGACTCAACTGTTTGGCGACCGTGCCATCATTGCCAACGCCACTGGCTGCTCAAGTATTTATGGCGGCAACTTGCCTACGACGCCTTATACCACGAACCGGGAGGGCCGCGGCCCCGCCTGGAGCAATTCACTATTTGAGGATAATGCGGAGTTCGGACTGGGCATGAGGCTGGCGCTGGACCATCAGACTGCCTACGCCAGAGATTTGGTAGGCCGGCTGCGTGAGGAGATCGGTGAAACTCTGGCTAACAGTCTTCTCAGCGGGGATCAATCCACCGATGCGGCCATCAACATTCAACGAGAGTTGGTGGCGGACCTAAAGGCGAAGCTTGAAGGTGCAGCGAAGCTTGAAGGAGATTTGCCAAACGAGTCGCGCGATCTGTTGAGCGTCTCGGACGCGTTGGTGAAGAAGAGCGTCTGGATCGTTGGTGGTGACGGTTGGGCTTATGACATCGGTTACGGTGGTCTGGACCACGTCATAGCCAGCGGCCAGAACGTCAACATTCTCGTGCTGGACACGGAAGTTTATTCGAACACCGGCGGGCAGGCAAGCAAATCCACACCGCGCGCAGCAGTTGCCAAGTTCGCAATGGGAGGCAAGGGCCT
>Ga0180086_1000030_pt1 | contig 14514 bp, 11 predicted proteins | sample EasRiv760_16_10D_FD_121778 | JGI IMG/M metagenome (GOLD analysis project Ga0180086, IMG submission 121778) | Soil microbial communities from meander-bound floodplain in the East River, Colorado, USA - East River metaG ERMLT760_16_10D | ecosystem: Environmental > Terrestrial > Soil > Floodplain ... | reverse complement strand
GTCATGCACCTGATCTACACGCGCTTCTGGACGAAGTTTATGCGCGACATCGGTCTTGTTTCGTTTGATGAGCCGGTGAAGAAACTGCTGACGCAGGGAATGGTCACGAATCGCGTTGAGGGAACTGACGAGTGGAAGGCAATGTCGAAGAGTCTGGGCAATGGCGTCGACCCGGACGAAATGATTGCGGCCTTTGGCGCGGACGCGGCGCGTTTGTTCATTCTTTTTGCAGCGCCGGCTGAAAACGAACTGCGTTGGTCCGAAACCGGAATCGAAGGCGCGGTCAGATTTCTGCGGCGCCTCTACACGATGGTCTGGCGTTGGCACGAACGCTTGTCGAACAACGGAACTGCGACGCCGGACGAAGAATCGAGCGCCGGCGCACGAGCATTACGACGCAAGACTCACCAGACAATTGCGAAGGTCACGAGCGACTTTGAAGGGCTGCACCTGAACACGATCGTGGCCGCGTTGATGGAGTTGTTCAATGAGCTTAGCGACTTTAATGCCGATCCGGGTAGCGCTTCAGAAGGGGACGTGTTTGCTGTGCGTGAGGCATTGGAGAGTTTAGTGCTGATGCTCGCTCCCTTTTCGCCGCACATTGCCGAGGAGATGTGGGAGAATTTGGGGCATGAGGGCGGATTGTTGGAGTCGGCGCACTGGCCGCAGGCTGATCCCGAATTAGCCCGCCGAGAAGAATTGGAAATCCCGATTCAGGTAAATGGTAAGCTGCGTTCCCGACTGTTGGCTTCGCCGGAAGTTACAGAAGAAGAACTGCGCACTGCGGCCCTCAACGACGAGAAGATTCGCAGCCTGATTGATGGGCATGAGGTTGTCAAGGTTATTGTTGTGCCGCAACGGTTGGTGAACGTCGTCGTGCGTTAAAATTGTGATCTGGCGGCGTATGCATTGATCGAGTGCTATCGATTTGAATTTGTAGGGGTGGACCTAAGTCTCCCGCCCAGGGCGCACCCGCAGGTGCGCCCTACAATTGATTTGTTGGTTTGCTTGCTCCCCATCCCAGCCGTTAGAATCAATCCGCGACTGCCATCTTTGCGAGTTAGTAGTTGCGGAATCCTTCTTGCCGTCGTTCCGCTATGTACCGGGCCAATAAATGAAAGAATGTCCAGCCTGTAGGCGCTGTTTCCCTGATGAAGTTAACCACTGTCCGCAGGACGGCGATGCCACGACGCCATCGCTGAGCGGCGAACCCATCCTCGATGCGCGCTACCTGTTGGAGCGACGATTGGGCCAGGGTGGAATGGGAGTTGTTTTTCAAGCTCGACATATCTTTCTCAAGACATCTCATGCCATCAAAGTGATCTTGCCGGATCTCGTCGGCAACGATCCCATGCTGGTCACTCGGTTTCGCCAGGAAGCTCTGGCGGCCGCCGCCATCCGCCATCAAAACATTATCGCGGTCACCGACTTCGGCGTCGTGCGGGGCACGATGCCTTTTCTGGTAATGGAGTTTGTTAACGGACAATCGCTTCAGGACATTCTCGCCGAAGAAAAAGTGATGGCGCCCGAGCGGGCATTGGAATTTGCTTGTGCCATCGGCGCCGGCGTCGGCGCCGCACACAAACAAAAGATCGTGCACCGCGATCTGAAGCCTTTGAACATCATGACGCAAAGCGGGCAGCCGATAGCGGAAGGTTTAAAGATCCTCGATTTTGGTTTGGCAAAGATCAAGTCCGGTGAATTGCTGGGTTCTTTTGTGCAAGCGAAGACCAGCGGGATGATGGGCTCGCCTTTTTACATGGCGCCGGAGCAGTGGTCAGACGACGAGCCGGACGCACGCGCCGACATCTACAGTCTGGGAATCATTCTTTACCAGATGCTGGCGGGGGATGTCCCGTTCAAAGGTTCATCGATTCCCTCAATCATGAAAAAGCACCTCACGCAGCCGCCGCCCAGTTTCAGGTCAGCGGGCGTCGAGGTGCCGCCTCGGCTCGAGGCAGTTGTGCGCCACGCACTGGAAAAGGAAATCTCCGCGCGAACGCCGTCCGTTGAGGTTTTTATCGCGGAGCTGAAAGAAGCGGTAGCGGCCGGGGGCTTGACCGTACGGTCCGGACGGGAAACTCGTCCCGTCACACCGGACGAAACCATTTATGCGCCAGCCTCACCTACGGGTGCTCCGCGACAGACAACTTCTGAGTCGGCATTTGACTTGATGGACGGAACCGTTAGCTCTTCAGCTCTGGGCGCTGAGGAACAAGCGAAACTCGCTGCCTCGCGCGAAGCTTATGAGCGCGAGCAAAAGCAAAAGGAACGCGTTGCTCGCGAAGAGCTGGCACGCGAGTCTGAAGAGCGGCGCAAAGCTGAAGAAGAGAAAGAGCGCAAGCGAAAGGAACAAGAGGAACGGGTTCTCAAGGAGCAGCAAGAGCGTGAAGAACGCGAGCGCCAGCAACGTGAACAGATAGAACGAGTCGAGCGTCAGGCGAGAGAACTCGAAGAGCGTCTGGCGCGCCTGGCCACCAGCCTGCCCCCTGCGCCTCAAACCACCGTCATCGATCCCGAGTCCACTCAGGTGCATCAGGGCGTCAAAACGGAAACGGTCGGCAACAATAGTTTTCCGGGCGCTGCGGCCACGCTTCGTGACAGCGTCGCTCCGCCATTGGTAGTCACAATTCCCGAGCAGGCGAAGATCAATTCGAAGTTGATGATCGGAGCCGTCGTCCTGATTGTTTTGCTGATTGGCGGCGGCACCGGCGCTTATTTTCTGATGCAGTCAAAACCGGCAACTGGCCCGGGCAATAACGGAAACAATCCGACACCGGCACCCACCAGCGGAACGGAAATCAAAGCAGAGCTGATCGAGATTCCGGGCGGAACATTTCCGATGGGCCGGAACGATGGAGCGCTGCAGGAATCGCCGGCACACCAGGTTAGTGTTCTGTCGTTTTTCATGGATAAGACTGAAGTAACCAACGCTGAATACGCCGAGTTTGTCCGCGAGACTCATCACGCGTCGCCAAGTGATTGGAACGGCACGAAGCCCCCCTACGGCACGGAGATGTGGCCGGTACTGAATGTATCGCTCGAGGATGTTAATGCTTTTGCCGGTTGGCGTTCGAAGCGCGACAACGTTACTTACCGGCTGCCGACCGAGGAGGAATGGGAATACGCTGCGCGAAATGGTGATCGCGGCGACCTTTATCCCTGGGGCAAAGACTGGAAAGACAATCAGGCCGTGCTGAAGGAGGCGACACCGGAGAAGGTTGGTTCTCATCCTGAGGGAAACAACAGATGGGGTGTGGCGGATCTGATAGGCAACGTATGGGAGTGGACTTCGTCGAAGGTGTCGGCGTATCCAGGGAATCCGACACCCATTCCGAAATCCACGAAGGATTGGATGGTAATTCGCGGCGCTGGCTACGATCGAGACCCGTCTGACAGAGACAATCCGGTGTCGTCCTGCATTCGCACGTTCGTTTCTCCGGGAAGCAAGATCCCGCAACTGGGTTTTCGCCTGGTTCGCTCGGGTCAATAGCGAAGTTGAGAGTTCAACCCGGGGAGCACCGCCGCCCGCGTGTGGTGGTGGCCTTTAAGGTTGCTGGCTGGCGAAAAAGGCAAGCTAAAGTCTGGACTTCTGAACGAACCAACATTGATCTACTTGCCATGGTCGCTCATCTTCCGCAAACTGAGCTACAATCCGCAACGGTTCAATTAGCCTTTGTGAAAATGTTGTCCGCCAAATTTTCGTCGCGTGTGCCTGAGGCTACAATCGCGAGTTAACCCGGGAGAGGATCGATGAGAGCTTCCTCCATTTTTCGTTCAGTTTTAGCGTTTATTGCGATTTCAGTGGGTTTATCCTTTGCCGGCGTGTGCGCTCTGGGACAGGACGTGGGCGCGGATGTGGGTGGTGGCGCCGGAATTTTCAGGCCCAAAAACCCGGAGGCAAAGAAACGCAGCAACAAACCAACGCCAGTGGTAAGACGCGGTTCCGCCGCGCGCACGGCGGGGGCGACGAGTGCAGCCCTCGCAGATCGCATTGAAGACCTCTTGGACAAGGGAAATCAGTTTCGCGATGCGCGCCGCTTCGCCGAAGCTGAGGCTGCCTACCAGAGCGTTCTCAAACTCAAGGCCAACGATGGACGGGCGGCTTACGGGCTCGGAAATATTTATTCCGATCAGCAACGCTGGGAGGAGGCGGAGGTTGCCTACCGCAATGCCGCGCTGTGGAGCCCGTCAGATGTAGATGCGCTGGTCGCGTTGAGTGTAGTCCTGGTGCAGCCACGTACAGGCGCCGGCAACGCGAAACGTTTTGCCGACGCTGAAAGTTTTGCCCGGCGGGCAGTGCAACTTGACCCAAAGAACGCGGTCGCCTGGGATCGGTTGGGAGTGGCGCTGCAGGCGCGTGGCCTATTCAACAATGAGACCGAGAATGCCTACCGCCGGGCGGTGGAACTCGACCCGCAGTTTCCGGTGGCCTATGCACATCTCGCGCGGGTCCTCAATCGATTGGGACGCAAGGACGAGGCAGCGCCGCTTTATGAAAAGGCGACGCAGCTGGCGAAAGATCCGGCAACGTTGAATCTGATCGCCGAGTCGCTACAGGCGGAACAGCAGTGGCAAAGCTCGGAACCGGTTTTGAAACGCGCGCTCGAGCTTGATGAGCGAAATCCAACCGCACTCTATTTGATGGGCCGGATGCTGGTGGTTTTCAAGAGGTACCAGGAGTCAGAGCCCTATTTGAAACTCGCTACCGAAGTAAGTCCGCGTGCCTTTCAGCCTTTCCATCTTCTCGGTCGTACTTATCTCGCGCTGGATCGTTTCGAGGAAGCAGAGGTAACTTACGAGCGAGCGGCGGCGTTTGCATCACCGGGTGATCGAAAGCAACTGGCGGGAATATACGGTTTTGAAGGCGTGGGCGATGGTTATTTGAAAGCAAAGAAGAAACCCAGCGCGGCGCGTGCTTACAAAAGGGCGCTGGAGCTCGATCCCGCAAATAAGGAACTGGAACAGAAACTTGCCAAGGCGAACTAGTCAGCCAGTTCAGAGTACAACCCCGGGGTCCCCAGGCGGGCAGCCCGCATGGGGTGGAAGGTTTAGGTTGCAGACTGGTCAGAGGCAAGCTAAAGCTTGGACTCTAAACATAGGAGCGGATCTCTCTCATGAAGCGTTGCCCCAAGTGCAATCGTAGTTTTCCCGACGACCATCAGAAGTTTTGCACCGTCGACGGCGGCTTGTTGGTGACGGCTGACAAACCTTTCGATCCCAACGCTACAATTGCGGCTACCGCGGCTAAGCCGGGAACTCCTCCCGTTGAACCACCCAAAGAAAAGCCCGCAAGCAGCCCACCGCCCGATTTTGGCGCCACGATCGCAACCACGTCTTCTGCTCCAACGGCGGTCCTTCCCAGGAAGACCGGTCCCACCGGTTCACCGACCTCTTCTAATTTGCAGCAGCCCCAGCCGCCCCAACCAACGCTGCCGCCACCGCCGCCCGCAGCAGCACCGCCGCGAGCGCAGAGCGCGCCCCTACCACAGAGCGCACCAGTACCGCAGAGCGGGCCAGTACTGCCAGTTCCTGGCGCGCCGCAGAAGAAGTCAAAGCTTCTCCTAATCCTCGGCATATTGGCGATACTCTTCTTCTTTGGTGTTGCCGCTGTAGTCGCGGCGTTCTTCCTGGTAATCAAGCCGCGGCTTGACCAGATGAACTCTGAGCGGCCCATCGTAGTAAGACAAAGTCAAAACGAGAACGTAAACAACAACGCGAACACCGCTAGCGAAGAAGCGAAGACTGAAGGCGAGAAAACTGAAAGCGAGAAAACCGAAAGCGAATTTGTAGCGCCGCCGAATACCGCCAGATTTACAAACTCAGAAGCCAACCTTGATGGAAAACTGGCCGAGCATTACGTCGACTTCTCGTTCTATTATCCAGACAACTGGTCCGTGGACGCGAAAGCCGGTGTGCCGGGCGCCAGCAACTTTGCGAAAGTCGAAAGAAGGTTGCCACCTGATTTCACCCAAGAGAACTTTGCCGTTGGCTGGTATACAAGCAGAGGAACTTTCGCGGCCGATGAGTCGACGTTTCCGCAGTTAGTGGAAGTGCTGGGCACGAGTCTGGCTAAAAACTTTCCCGGATATCGGAAGGTGTCGGAAGGACCGACGAAAGTGAATTCGCTGGATGGCTATGAGTTTCGCTTTGTGAGCGTTTCGAAGGGGAGCGAAAAAGGTGACATCCAGGTTTGGGGTCGCGTGATATTTCTGCCCACAGGTGTTGCGGGCGATCAAACCGGCGCGACTCTGGTTATGCTTGCAACTTCCCTGTCTCCCGAATTATCAGGCGTAGAAGACGTCGGCGAGAAAGGACAGATGCCTGTTGTTCTCGAGTCCTTCCGGTTTGGGAAGAGTCGCTAGTTGCCGTTAACGCAAACCGTTAGTTTGCGCGCAACTGCCGCGGCAGTGTTAGGGTCATCTTACTGCTCGAGTTCCATCAAAGTTATTTCGAATGATATGCTTCATCTGTGGCCTTGATCCGTAGCAGGCAAAAGAATGCTAGCGAAGAAAAAAGACAATACTGGAAAACCATTGTGGACGCCGGCGCGGATCGCTTTCAGCATTCTCGTGCTCTCGCTGCTGGCAGCGTTTGGGCTTTCCAGTTGCAGCTCCAGCGACGAACCCCATCCGACCTCGCCGGCAACAGGCGTAGCCAGAAATGGTAGCGCACCCAATAGCAGCGCCCCTGCCAGGAACGCCGCGCCGGCGCCGATGACAGTATTGCCGGCGAGCGTAACTGATGCGGAACTCAAAGCCGTGGTCGGCGCGCCGATTAAGCTTTCAAACTACGCCGGGAAAGTTTTGCTGGTAAACCTGTGGGCTACCTGGTGTGGTCCGTGCCGGCTGGAGACGCCGGAGCTGGTCAAGCTGCACAAGGAGTTTCGTTCGCAGGGAGTAGAAGTGGTCGGATTGTCCACCGAGAATCCCAACACTTCCGCTGACGCCGTGCGCGAGTTTGTTCAGGACTATAAGGTGGATTATAGAGTTGGCTGGTCAGGTCAGGATGTGGCAATTACCTTGATGCAAGGTCGCGACGCGATACCCCAAAGCTTTGTAATTTCACGCAGCGGTCGCGTCGTTAAGCGATTCGTGGGCTTTAATGCGATGCTCACGCCGCCACAAATAAGAGAAGCTATTCAGGAAGCACTCAACGACAAGGCCGCCACTGACTGACCCAAGGTTAAGCTGTGCCGCAAACTGTTAGTTTGCGTGCTTTCACTCGACGATCCTTGATGACGCCGAAACACGCAAACTAACAGTTTGCGTTACACATCCTGATCCGGTTCAATCTTCAATCCGTTTCAGTTTGCGCTCGGCTTCTTCCATCAATCGCTCGCCCTCGCGTGCCAGTTTCTCGTCCTGCAAGCCATCCGCTACCAGCTTCTTGGCTTCCCCCTTTAGTCTCTCCATCTCAGCTTCGACGCGCTCTTCGACTTGATCCATCGCCGCCGGCTCGCCCGTTTCATCCTGAGTTTGGATATGGTCTTTATCAATCCCCATGCTAAACCTCTCTGGTGGAAATTCTGCATTCTCAATCAGATGTTCGATTACAGCAGGAAGTCAGTCTAGCGAAAGTCCCCGGTGGAAGCCAGCAGGCATTTAGGTTGACTCAAAATCACTACCCAAAGCGAACTTTCGCCCGCCTGATTTGCACGATTCTTCGCAAAATCTGATGGCGACTGTCCAGGTTCGCCAGGATAACGCATGGCTTGGTGTTTGCCAGACAAGTTCAAGTCCAGTTCGTGTCGTTAGGTGAGATGCGGCTCGACATCAAACGCGCACACGGTTAGACTGGGCAGCGCAATGAGGTTTTTCTCCTCAATAAGAATTGTTCGAGTAGGGCTCGCGCTCGCTGTCGCTCTTTGGATGGCGGGAGCCGGTTGCCTGCTTGGTTGCGAGAATATGGTTGCCGCCGCCGCCGCAAACGAGTCCGGGCCGGCGGCAATTTCTTTGACCACGACAAATCCTTTGACAATTGTCGCCGCCGGAGATGCTTGTGCTTCGATGCACTCTCACGACTGCTGCGCCAGGCAAGGCCGCAAGCCTGCCGCCAACTCGTCTGCGAAGTCTGCTTCGCAGCCGGCCTCGGAGCTTAAGACTTCGGCCCCAACAGCCGTTACCGCTGCTGTGGAGTTGCTTGCGACGTTGTCCACGATGATGGATTGTCCGTTGGCCGTGAACGCCACGGCTGCTCTCTCGAAAGCAAAACCGGATACATCGCGTACAGCTCTCCCACACACTCACGTCAGTGCTCGTCTTCCACTTCTCCAGGAACAAGCGACGGCTCTAGCTCCACCGCCCCTCTTACCTAATCGCGGACATACCTACCTCCGCTGCTGTGTCTTCCTGATCTAGAGATCTGCGTCCTGCTTAACCGTATCAGTGTGTTCAGCACCCCAGCGGGGCTGCCCCGCCGGGGACCCCGCCGCTGATATCAGGCAATGATCTTTTTAGACAGGAGAATACAAATGAAGAACTTCAAAGGATTTGCTCTGGGCCTTGTGCTCGGAATTGGCCTCGCTCTTTCAAGCGTTGGCTTTGCGCAGAACTCAACGCAAACCGTTGATCAAAAGAAATCGGCGGAGACGGGTTGCGCAATGGCCTCATGCTGCTGCAAAGGCGATTCAGGCGACATGAAGATGAAGCATGACGCCAAAAACCATTCGGCGAAAGACGGATGCTGCTGCTGTGGTGGTGATTCTTGCGACATGAAGATGAATCACGACATGCAGGAGAAGCCTAAGGGCTAGCCAGAGGAAAATGGTTGCGGGCGTTTCCCAGTTTCTTTACGGGGAAACGCCCGCGCACCAGTTAGCGCTTGCACATGAATCTGTCTTTTTCGACCTGCAAGGTTTTGTTGCTGGCTCTCGTCCTGCTTTTGGGGATCGGCCAGATAGTCTATTCACAGCACCCGGCCCATAAGATGCCGGCGAGTAAGCCCTCGCCTTCACCATCGCCTTCGGCCTCGCCCTCGCCGGTACCCAACGGCCCACCCGAGCAGACGCATGTTCACACGCCGGGCATGGTCATGCCGGGTGCTCAAGCATCGCCGTCACCGATCGGTTCACCTCAGCCGGCGCATACGGACATGCCGGGAATGAATATGCCGGCGCCTGCTGCATCGCGCATGGTTTCTGAGAAGGTGGACATGCCGGGCATGGACTCGATCAGCAGGGGACCGTTAGTGGTGACGTCGGGAAACGAAATGGGCATCCGCGTTGGCGCAAGTGAGAAAAACGTGATGCCTATGGGCCAGATGGGCTCCGGCACTTCATGGCAGCCGGCAACCACACCTCAGCAAATGATCCACAAGCAATCCGGCGACTGGCTGGTGATGTTCCATTTCAACGTCATCGCCGGCGCGAATTCGCAGGGCGGCCCGCGCGGAGTGACTCGGGTTGAATCTGCAAACTGGTTTATGCCGATGGCGTTTCGGAAAGTCGGACCAGGCACGTTTCAACTTCGCGGCATGTTCAGCTTTGAGCCTTTCACGTTTCCACGCGGCGGTTCACCGCTGTTTTTCCAGACCGGTGAAACTCATAAGGGCCAGCCGCTGATTGACCGCCAGCATCCGCACGATCTTGTCATGGAGCTGTCGGCTTACTACACCGTTCCCATCGGCGATCGCGCCGCGTGGTTCGCTTACGTCGGTTATCCCGGTGAGCCGGCGCTGGGTCCCGTAGCCTTTATGCATCGGGCGTCAGCTTCGGAGAATCCCTCGGCGACGTTGTCGCATCACCTGCAAGATTCCTCCCACATAAGTTTTGGAGTCTTCACCTCGGGCTTTACCTATCGTTGGTTCAAACTTGAAGGTTCTGTGTTCAATGGTCGTGAGCCGGACGAGAATCGTTATAATTTCGAAGCGCGCCCCTGGAACTCACGCTCGGTGAGACTATCGCTGGCGCCAAACAGCAACTGGGCTATACAGGTAAGTCACGGGTTGTTGCGTGACCCGGAAGCGCTCGATCCCGGCGACGTGCGTCGCACCACTGCTTCAATCAGCTATAACAGACGATTCGACCGCGGCAACTGGGCGACGAGTCTGATTTGGGGTCGGAACCACGAGGACCATGCAGGCGAGGTGTTTCATCTGAATGGTTACGTTGCTGAATCTACCGTTAACTTTCTGGATAAGAACTATCTGTACACACGGCTGGAGTTGGTGGACAAGAACCAGCTTCTACGCACCGCCGATCGACTTCGTCTCGGGATTACCGATCACCATCCCTCGTTTCGCATCGGCGCGTACACGTTCGGCGCCGCGCGTGATGTAGTGGCCAACGAAAAGCTGGTAATGGCTATCGGCGGCGATTTTACGTTCTATTCCAAACCTGCCGTGCTCGATCCAATCTATGGAAGTAGTCCGGTCTCATGGAAACTGTTTCTGCGATTCAGACCAGGCAAGATGGATAAGCAGAGCCTGCACGGTGGTCATTAATCATCGGAACTGTTCGTCAAACTAGCCCCAGGTTGTTACCGCTCCCGGCTCCGTGGTGCTTTCGATGCTGTTCATAATCGCCGCGCCCGGTGAATTCGAGCGTTAGGCAGCGACCGTTGTCCTGGCAATTGACATACAAATATCCAGTAGTAGAATCGGGACGCCTCGCAAGGTCGAAGATGTGCGTCAGTTATCGGAGACTGTCGATTTCCGTATTTTGGAGGTGAACAATGGCATATCAACTTGAAGGTCGCCTTCTCGAAGTCTGTACATGCAATGTCCTCTGCCCCTGCTGGGTAGGAGAAGACCCAGACAACGGGATATGCGACGGCGTGCTCGCCTGGCGGGTTGACAAGGGCACGGTTAATGGAACGGATGTCTCGGGGCACACCGTTGTCATCCTCACCCACATCCCAGGGAATATCCTGCTAGGCAACTGGCGTGTACGAGTCTACGTTGATGATCAGGCCACGCTCGAGCAGAAGGAAGCGCTGCTCAATGTGTGGACCGGAAAGCTCGGCGGGCCAGTGGCTGACCTGGCGAAGCTTGTCAGCGAAGTTATTGCGGTGGAGCAGGTGCCCATCACTTTCGAAGTTAAGGGAGTTGACGGGACACTCAAGGTCGGCAAGGCAATCGAAGCTGGCCTCAAACCGTTTCGGGGCGCGACAGGCAAGGATACGGCCCTTCACGACACCATCTTCACGACGATTCCGGGGTCGCCGGCCTACGTCGGCAAGGCTACTCATTACCGGGTGGACGCCCCGGAATTTCAGATTGATCTCCGAGACCACAACGCTGTCTCCGGCTCTTTCCGGTTTGTGGGCTGACAAACGAGACTGTCCTGGCCGCCGTCCTGGTGCACATGGGTTGCGGTTTGGGGAAGGACCGGCGACGGAACAAGTGTGAAGGAATGTCGGCTTTCAGAAGCCTTGCGCCTCAGGCAAAAGGTCGCACGGCCTTGGCGGTTTGTATCCTACTGATCGCCGCAGGCGCATGGTTGGCACTCTGGCTTTTGGACGGTCACTCGCACACTCTTCATCACCATCCATCCCATCACTCAGTAGGGCATGCAGGAACGTCAGGGCTGGCGGCGCTGCTGTTCGTTGCTGGTTGGGCTCTGATGACGGTGGCGATGATGCTGCCCACCAGTCTTCCGGTGCTTACCGTCTTCCATACAATCACAAGGCGGCGGGGCGACCGGTCGCTGCTGGTGGCGCTCGTCATCGCCGGCTATCTATTCGTCTGGACGATGTTCGGAGTCGTCGTTTACTTCGGGAACGTGGTCTTGCAATGGCTCGCGAGCAGCAGCCTGTGGCTAACGGAGTATGCCTGGGCCGTCGCCCCAGCACTTCTGCTCCTCGCAGGTCTTTTTCAGTTTACGCCTCTCAAATATCGCTGCCTCGACAAATGCCGTTCTCCCTTAAGCTTCGTCATTGAACACTGGCAGGGGCGTCACGACCGACGGCAAGCCTTCCGGCTCGGGGCTGATCACGGCGTCTTCTGCGTCGGCTGCTGCTGGGCGCTCATGCTCCTCATGTTTGTCGTGGGCGTCGGCAGCATCGTGTGGATGTTGATCTTGGCGCTGGTGATGGGGGTCGAAAAGAACGTCTCCTGGGGGCGACGGCTGAGCGCTCCGCTGGGCGTAGCTTTGCTCGTTTCTGGGGCGGCATATTTTGTTTTCGCGTAAGGGCGCTACGTTGCACGCACCACGCTGCCAACGTTAGACATTCTCCTACCGCCACCGTTTCTATTCCCGGCGCAGGTTTAGCTGCCGAAGACGAAGCAACATCCCCCAGTTGATCATGCAGCTGCTGTCATACGATGCTTAATACCGTGTCACCGCGTACAATGGACCAGTTTTGCTATCTAATCAGTAGTATTAGGCGGCGACGCGCCAGACCAGGAACCCCTGGCGCGCCATAGGTAAACATGTTTGTTCTTGTCCGTGCGGTCACTTACGCAGTGCTTTTTATCGGCCTCGTGCTCATCTACGTACCGGCCCGCCTCTTGTCTTGGTCGGGCATTGTCCGCCCTGCGGCGATTGAAGTGCAGCAGGTTGCTGGGATGGTTATCGGGGCCGCCGGTGCGGCGGTCGCTCTGTGGTGCGTATTCACCTTCGCATCTATCGGAAGAGGTACTCCTGCACCCTTCGATCCGCCACGCCGACTGGTGGTTCAGGGTCCCTACCGCTTCGTGCGGAATCCCATGTACATTGGCGCCGGACTCGCCCTCGCCAGCGCCGCGCTCTTCTACGAGTCGTTGCCGCTTCTGGGTTATACCGGCATCTTCTTTCTCGCCACTCACTTCTTCGTGTTGTGGTACGAGGAGCCCACTCTACGGCGAACCTTCGGGCAAGAGTACGAAGCATACTGCAGTCGGGTCAGGCGATGGTGGCCGAGCGTATGAACGGCACATGATTCTGATGCCGCCTAACACTGGGAGGCTTCAGTAACAATGCCGAATTTAGCGAGTTGAATTTGATAGGAAGGTATGGCGTCTGCCTTTTTAAAGATGAGTGCTTGTAACAACGCCTAACAACTCATCAGGCCGACCGCTCGATAGCACTACTTTCATCATAGTATTGTTTTATCGCACTCAGGGAGCAAACTTCTGTCGGTACTCGCCGGAGACGATGAAGGCTTTGACCATCTCGGCAGCAACGAAGTCTCCATTGAACTGATCAAGTTTAGCCAGCCAGAAGTTGTAGCCATCAAAGTTCAATCCCGGTTCCGGCGCATCGTATGGATTGCGGCGCAAGTAGCCAAAGTATTGCATCAAGACAAAAGCGCGGTTCTTTTCCTGCGAGGCAAACGCCGCATTCTCAGCGACACGACGCAAGGCACGCGCACGCGCCGCTGCGTCAACTGTATTACCAGCCCCGCCAAACTCATTGACGGCCGCCGCAGTCTCCCCCGGCGAAGGGGTGACGCCCGCATTCTGATAGAGTGCTGCCACGAACTGCGCCGGCGTCATCGTCGTTGGATTGTCCGTAACAAATCGCGCGCGGGCGACGAACGCAGCAGCGAAAGCCTGCTTGTTAGTCTCCAACTGCGCCTGCCAGTCGCCGACATTCACTACCACTCCCTGCCCGATTTGTTGTGTGTCCGGGAGAAACTCATTGAGCGTGATTGGCACAGGAGCGTTGGGTAAATAGCCATAACCAGACTTGTACATGCGATATACCAGGTAGCCTGTTTCCTGAAACTCGATCGAAAGGAAAAAGGCCGCCGACACGTTGATCCGCTTATGCTCGATGCATGCCTGATCGCTGCCGCAGGCCGTAATCTCATTAGTCCAAAACGCAAGGCCACTCGGATCAGGCTCGCGATTGAGGAAGTCAATATAGTGCTGACGCACGAATGGGCCTGCCTGATCGATCGGATTGGAGCCATTTACGATCTCATTATCATTAATAATTATGGTCGCGGTACTCGGCGAACCGAGATTCGTGCCGGTCGCGTTACTCAGGCTAAGGGTGAAACTCTCGTTGCCTTCAAAGTAAGCATCATCGACGATCGGAATTGAAATCGTCGTGGAGGCTACGCCGGGCCCAAAATTCAACGTCCCGATAGCCGTCGCGTAATCACAACGAGACGAGGCAAGTCCGTTAACTACGTTGCAATTGCTAGCGCCGGCAAAATCTCCGGTTGTGTAATCAATCGTAGCGGCTGCCGAAGTAACACCAGTGCGCGTTACTGTGACCACCACGCTGGTGGGGGTTGGGCCTTCAATAATGCTTTGACTCGACGCGCTAATCTGCACACTGCTGGTCGACTCGGCTTCAGGAATATGGGTTAGCGCTGCTCCGGCGTCAATCCGGTCGTTCGGACTGGGACCTGCCATCCGAGTCGTGTATCGCTCGATGTGATCGACAATCTTCCTGTTCGACAAATTCGGGAAGGCAGCATGAACCAACGCCGCCTCGCCGGCAACAATGGGGGCGGCCATCGAGGTGCCGTTCCAACTGCCGAATTGCCCGTTGGGAACAGTGCTGAGAATTCCCTCGCCGGGGGCGGCAACGTGAACCCAGGAGCCGCGAGTTGAAAATGCCGCCAGCTTGTCTTGGGAGGT
>Ga0180086_1000029_pt1 | contig 14643 bp, 11 predicted proteins | sample EasRiv760_16_10D_FD_121778 | JGI IMG/M metagenome (GOLD analysis project Ga0180086, IMG submission 121778) | Soil microbial communities from meander-bound floodplain in the East River, Colorado, USA - East River metaG ERMLT760_16_10D | ecosystem: Environmental > Terrestrial > Soil > Floodplain ... | reverse complement strand
GTCTGATCACCGGGCTAAAGCCGCGGTGTGAATGGGAATTTTCAAACTGCCCCAGTACCTAACGGGGAGACTCCCGCTCAGTTAAACCTTGATTCATCTTCCGCGGCCGTCACCAACAGCCTCGCGCCGTGCCCGGTCTCGTTTGAACAGCCCAAACGGGCGCATGAGGTAGTAAGCGAAACTGAGTGGCCGGGGCAAGCGCATAATCTCGATGTCAGCGTCGGTTGGCTGCAATAGTAGACGACAATACCTCAGCCGGGCCCGCCAACCCGCGCGTAGCGCCCAGTTGAATCTAAAACTCTCGCTGATCGATGCCGGGGTCTGCCCAACACCACCGAAAAGTCTTTGCGAAACTTCATGCGCGAGTGAGGCTACGATCCTCTCAGCCGCTAACTTAGACTTTACGTGCTCCGGCAAAGGAGCATCCAGCAGGCTATTTGCCAGATAGAGTCCGAGGAATAACATTCTTTCAGTTCCGGATGACGCGGCACGCTCGAGCAGAACGCTCCAGTTTAGATCTGTCCTCGTTTTCACTAATTCAGCCACATCGCAGATCCAGGCCAGCCGTTCCCACAGGTGCTTGGAACCGTGCACACAAAGCGACAGCACGAGGTCCTCAGCCGACAAACTCTTCACCGCGATATTGTCGAGACGCACCGTTTCCAAACGGCCCCAAAACTCTTCAGCCTGCAACGAGGAGGCAAATAAACTGGACGCAACCTCCCAATGCAGCTCGACGACCAGACGACCTCCTTCACGGCTCAGCGATAAGTTGTGTTGGGTGCGTAGCAGCAGCGCCTGCTGGGCGGTGGTCCAGGGCGTGCCGCAAACAAATCCCCCGGCTGTCAGGACATCCTTGGCCCGTATCGCGTCGGCCTTGCGCACGAGAATGTCCAGGTCAACAAAGCGCCGCAACGCCAGTTTGCCATACGCATAAACCGCGAGTGCCGGGCCCTTGTAGGGAACTGCCTCAATCCCCGCGGCTTCGAACGTCTGCAGAATGCGGCACAATTCAGCGGTCAGGAAGAGATTGCGCGCGGCGTTCTTCTGGTAGTTTTCTCTGAGCCGGGCGAGTTGATCGGATGGAACGTTAGCTGCCGCGGTAGTGTTTAGTTGTGAGTAGATCAACGGGAGGACTGAGTGGCGCCGGGCAAGCCGGTAAACATAATCCCAATCGACTCCTGCAGGCCGGCTTGTGATGGCCTCAATGCGCGCACTCGTTTCCGCATCCACCTTCGTGCGCGCACAAAGCAGAACGAGTTCGTCTTCCACACGCGACTTCAGTTCATTTGAAACTACGGGCAGAGAAGGCATGACAATTCCGGGTTGCTGGGGGTCCCGCCCATCTGGGAAGATCATACCCAATTCGACGACTCGTGATTTGGCATTGCCAAGCCTACCATGCGGGACTGCAAGAGTGCAGTTTCTCAGTTGAGCAGACGTCATAGTTTTTGGCATATCTCCGACCTGCGTCTCAGCCGTGCACCGACTTAAGAGACGCTCACGGGCGAAGACGCTGAGCCCGCAGTGGAACCGCAGAGAATTTCAAGCTGAAACACTGCCGATGCACCCTGATTCTCGCGGCTGGGTGCAGGTTTGCATTAGAATCTGATGGCAGCGTTAGACTCCTGAAACACCTATATATGGCAGGACTTGTTACCAGTACGATGGCGCAACTCGATTTCAGCTATCTTATTTCACCTTTCACTACTGCTGACTTTTTCGATCAGTATTGGCAGAAGTCTGTGCTGCTTATGAAGCGAGCTGAAGCCGCTCGGTACCGGGGCTTGCTAGACGCTGCTGACGCTGACGCCATTCTCGCAATGGCGGGCGAGTTGCCCTCCGAAGCAGTGGACGTAATCGGGAGAAGTCGAACCAACGAAAAATCAGGCGAAGCAAGGGATGCGCTTGCCGGCTTATTCAGCGGAGGCTCAACGGTTCGGGTAAAGGCAATCGAGAGATTCTGTGAGCCGCTCGGGGACTTGTGTCGAAACCTCGAAGAGGAGTTGGGCTTTCCCGTGCGCGCAAACCTGTACTGCACGCCCGGGCATGCGCGCGGGTTCAATCTGCATTTCGATACCCACGAGGTTTTTGTTCTCCAACTTTTGGGAAAGAAGCAATGGCAGATTTTTGAGCCCACGACGCGGTTGCCCCTGGAATTCGTCCCGCCGCTGCCGTTCGAAGACGACCGCGAGGCATTGAAACGCGCTCGCGGCGGGGGTAAAGCGGACCAGAGTGATCTTAGCGAGACCGAGTTGGGTCCGCTCGCGATGGAAGCGCTATTGGAGCCGGGTGATTGTCTCTATTTGCCGCGCGGTTTTGTTCATCAGGCTGCCGCGCATGATGAGCCGTCAGTTCACCTGACCATTGGCATCCATGTGCTTACGTGGTTGGATTTGCTCTCAGTCGCCCTCGGTCAAGCGGCTCATCGACATGAGGATTTCCGCCGGGCGCTGCCAGTGGGACTTTTCAAGCAACGGAACGACGCGGGCGAGTTTGAGAAGGAATTCAAGGCGTCGTTGCAACTCTTCGTTCGCGATGCCGTTTTTGCAAACGCGGTTAATGAGATCGCCGACGGCTTTGCCCAACGGGGGAGCGGCCGATCACTCGCTGTCAATCACAACATGGTTGACGCGGTCGATAACGAAACGAAATTTGAAGGCAATGGTCCGCTGCAATTTTATTTAGCGGCCGACGGTACGATGGCCGGTCTGGCTTGCGACCAGAAAGAGTTTTGGCTGCCGGTTGGTTTTGCGGCGGCGTTGCGTTTTGTCACTGAACAAGAAGTATTTCGACCCGGCGAAATTCCAGGACTAGCTACTGACAACGGGAGACTCGCCTTTGTACGCCACCTGCTCAAGGACGGGTTCCTGCGGGTTGCTCGGTAGTCGCATAGCCTGCTTCCCTTACAAAGTTCTAAGGGTTCTTCAGGTGAACTCGAAAAAGCACGTAACTCCCAACCCGCTCGCCCGTATCTCGTTCGTACCAGCGATCGAAGTTGGCTAGATCGACGGGTTCCTCCAGGTTAACCAACAGGTACGACAACTCCGGCTTGCCGGCCCGATCACGATTAAAGGTCGCGACGAAGTCGGCGTAGTACGCGAGCGCGCCGCGCACTTCCTCCGGAGTGATTGGCTGCCAGTCTACCGAGAGTCGTGGATTGAAGCGTCCCCGTTTGATCAGAGAGCTCAGATAGTAAGCTCGCTCGTTGTTCAGCGAATCGAAATGGTACTGATCGATATCGGTAAAACTGACGCCTTTGTAATAGAGAAACTGCGCCAGTCGTTCTTTGTCTTCGAAAAGCGTAACGTCCGGAAAGAGAAAGAGGTACTGAGCCCAAAGTACCGGCTGAGGGGCGGTCGCAGGCAAAGCGTTTGCAACCACGAAGTTCGGTGCGTACACGACCGATTTGGTGTCGAGTCTTCTCTCCCCGTTGTTCCTCCCAACTTCCGCCAGACGCAATAGGGCAGGCCGGGCTCCATCGCTAATCAAGTTTCCTTTCAGTTGGTGCCGGCTCAACAGAACAGCCTCAGCAGAGCCCGACAGAATCGCGGCACACGCGAACCCTAAGGCCAGCCCTCGTGCCATTCCCGGCCTGGTTCGCAAAAGGATGCGAGAAAGGAGCCACGCAGTCAGGAAAGCAGCTAGTAGCGCAGTGTAGTTTCCGCTGAAAACCTCGTAGTGAAAAGGCTGGAGCGATTGGCCCGTCAGGATCTGTTGATTGAATACGAAAAACGGGGTAACCGCGAAGGCCAGCGCAGACGTTACCGCCGGCTCGTCTGCTCTAAGACTGCCGCGGACAATGAGTAACGCGATAACCAGGAGCGTCAACGCACCGATGATTTCGGGCAGGCGAAGAAGATCAGGAGCGTGTGATGCTGCCAGGAAATGCACGTCGGCGGTGGTAGAGCCAAGTCGAGTCATTAAGTACAGATAAGGTGCGAGTCCTGCCAACATCAAGACAGCGACAAGCGAGAACCGCGCCAACACTTGTTTGCGATCCTCTTGAACGATGAGACAGATTCCCGCCAGGCAGAACGTCCAGACGAGCGCGAAGGACCAGTGATATATGTAGGAAAAGACCAACACAGCGAAAAGACATCCCGCACCCAGGGCGTAAAGAAAAGCCACTCGTTTGCGGGTAGCCCTGGTCATGCGGCAAACCAGCGCGCAGTAGAAGAATAGAAATGGAAAAGGAACAGCAGGAAGATAACGACGAAGAAAAGGTAAGTAGTTGTTTGAGTCGCCAACTCTTAAAAGATACTCTGCTACTAAGTTCGAAGAGCTCAGGAACAGTACGATCAAAACGCCGACGGCCGCGACCCGATCGTCTCCGGTAATCAGCGACAGCAGCCAAAAGATGGCCATCGCCGACACAAACGCTGCGAGCGCCGTTGACCCAATAAATGCTTTCGCTGTGGAGAGGTGCAAGAGGCGTGCAATTCTCGCTATTAAGAAAGGTGGGAAGGGCTGCACCGACAAATAAGATTCCGCGACGGGCTGATCCGGCGAATCGTCACGCCCCGTGTAAGGATTGTTACGACGCGGCCTGCCGTCAATCAGGGCATTGAGATAAGCGGCGTAGACAGACTCATCACCGTGGGTTTGAGCATAGCCGCCGTTCCACTGGCTGCCACGCAGGAAACAGAAGTAGAGCTGTGGCGCGATGGCGATTAGCGTGACAATCGTGGCTGCCAGCAAACCGTAGCGCCGGCGCCTCTGGCTACCCGAACTCTCCACTGAAGTTCCCCCTATGGGGCAGATGTGCAGATGGGGCAGACTATTCGGCCGCCCGCACCAGCTTGCGTTCATGAAACTGGTTGAGCAGTCGCTTCGCGCTGGTCACCGCGTGTTGATTGTCCACGGCATAGACGGTCATGATTTCCGCGACTATTTGATCGAATGGGTGACCGTTTTCGAGCGCGCGCCAAATCAACATTGCGGTCTCGTTTAGTTGGTAATACTGCTTGGTGTTCAGATCGACCAGGACACCATCGCCATGATCGAGTTGAGTGGCGACGATGTGACCGAGTGGAACGAAGCCGGAGTTGGTCATTGCGGGTTACTAAAGGATTTCAATTTGTTGCGTTATCAGGCCGGGTATTGAAGCCGGGTCGTCGAAGACGTCACGGCCCGCGAAGAGTGTATAGCTTCTAGCCTGGCTGGCCAATTTAGCAAGAGCCGACAAGTGGAGTGGCGCGGCCGCCCCGTCACAAGTGGCCCACGGACACTGTCTGATCAATCGAGCGAGAGCGTCCCCCTGCTTAAGCGGTTCTACGCGGCTCTTTGGCTCGTGGCTGACCGTGGGAAACAAGATAGCCCCAGGCAGGCACTTATCGACAAACTTCCCGGGAAATGCCTGACGCGCGTAGAAACGGAACTTTTCCGTTTTGCCTGGTACGCGACCTCCGATCGATTCCTTAAAGGTGATCAGGTTGCAAGCCTTCAACGTTGCTTCGTGGAAGGTAAAATAGCGTCGCAGCGCCCAGGCTTCGATTCCGGCCGAAGAGTCACGCAGCAACAGGTTATCGTCAGAGACAAAATTCCAACCGCTACGCATCAGCGTGGCAGTCAAAGTAGACTTGCCGCAGCCCGAATCGCCCACCAGCAGAATCGCCGTACGGTTGTTGTCTGAGAGAACGCAGCCGGCGTGAAACTGGTAGAGGCCGGCGCGACGGAGCGCAGCCTGCACCGCATAAAGGATCACATTGTTGAGCGCCAACTGGTGTCTACCGGGAGTGCTTTCGGAAAGCCAGACGTCGGTCCGGTTGAATTCGGGTAGGCCGACAACTATGGTCGAGCCATTAACCTTGAGGACGATCTGACCGCGGCTAGTGAAGCAATGCCCATCTTCAATCTCGAAAGCCGAGTCGCTCGCAGGCAACGGGGGTGGAGCGGTTGTGTGGAGCGCTATGAGATGGACCGGAAGCAGATGAGCCGGCGGTCCGCCGGCTTCGGCTAAGTTGACTGGGGTGAAATAGTAACCGCTAAGGAAGTCGTGAGCCAGATTGAGGACTGGCTCGTCGACTCCCTTGAGACAGAATATGCGATCAGCAACCGAGTAATACCTAAGGAACTTTGACGTGGACAGGTCCCACCGACCATTGTCGATTGCGGCTGAACCACCAACGGACGAAGTTTCTGGCATCGAGTGGAGATTCAGACCTTAGACGTCGCCGCCGCCCGTGATCTGCAGGAAAAACTTGGTCGCTGCCAGGATATCTACCGGCTCCGAAATCTCGGGCTCGATGAAATCCTTAGTTGGCGCGGCCGGTAGGGCAGGTTCAGCAGCGTTAACCACCACAGTTGCAATATCCGCTGTTTCGTTTTTGTCCATTTACAATAGCTCCCTGAAAAAGTGATTTTTGAATCGATCTTAATTTGCGAATTCTACCAGCAGCGGCACCGTGCTGAGGTGCTGAATATCTTTCCGGACGTGTATATGCACGGACGGAGGAAAGTAAGCGATAGCATCTTCCAAAGACATTTCTTTGAAGTCAAGGTCAATCGTGTCGTCAGTGTCCTGCTTCATGGTGAAATTGACACCCATCACGCTAGCGATGCGGTCGAGCACGGCCGACAATGATTGCTTTTTGACCCTGATGGTGAGCCGCTGGTTGCTGTAGCTTACCTGCAAAGGGTCGTCCTTGGGATCCATGCTTTCCGTATCGCCTGCCATGACGAATGAAATGTTTTTGTTCTCGAGTTTTGGAACGGGGACCGACTCGTTATACGCGTTCAGAAAAATCTCGCGACAAACCGGGGCCGCATAACCACCCTGCAGCTCGTAGTGAACGTAGGGAAGCGGCGCCATCATCTGTAGGGCCGTTTCCAGCGGCAAGTCCTCAAACTCGAGAGTGACCTTTTGTTTTTCCATCACGCGGCTTAGAACGACCGGAGCCTTAAGCCGGCGTGAAAGCTCCGCAGCGATCTGCGTCAACGGAACTGCCTTGGCTCGCACGCTCAGAAAGTACGCGCCGTTTCGTTTAACTCGAACACGGAGGTTTCCCGTAGCGGCGGTACGCGTGGCCGGCGCCGGCAGTTGTTGCTGCGCTGTCACCACCGTCTGCATTGCGGCCAGGCCTATCAGCAACGCAGCACAACCCAGCTCCTTAAATCCTCGTGAACCAACTAAACTCATTTTTCTTGCCGGCGTTTATCTGCCCCGACCCTTTCGCGTTTCGAGGGAGGAGTCGCGGGCTCTCCTCCCCGGAAAGACGCGAGTCTATCTCAACCGTTACGGCAAAACTTCAATGTTGAGACCGACGCGGAACTTGCCCGTCTGTTGCACGCCCCACAGCATCCGTACCACAACGGTATTGCCTGGGGGGATCGGTGTTCCCAAAGTAACAGTGCCTACGGAGTAGGTCCCGTTAAATGCGCCACCGTTTGGTTGGGAAGGTGGTTGCTCCAGCGTCGTACCCAGAATGGTAACGACAGAGGTACCAGTCCCGCAGGGTACGTTCGAAATGTTGTCAGTCGTGTCCGCTGTGGTCCGGGTGCGCAGATCGGCAGTGCCGGATGGCGCCGGGAAGGTTGTCTGCTGAGTTACGCGGAAGCGCAAGCGAGTTACGTTCGCCCCGGTATTGTTGACAACTGTTCGACGCAGCTCAATGGTGCCAAAGGTACTATTCTGCGCTGGGACGCTGGTCAGATCTCGAATCTGATTAGGCGGCAAAGACCCGGCGACGCAAATGTCCGGAAGACCGACAGCGAACGAAGCGTTGCGCTGAATTGGGCTGGCGAGATTCTCAGGTCCCGGTGATCCGAGTCGTTGGCCCGCGCCGGCTGACGTGCCGTTCGTATCCACGAAATAAAAGTCGACCGCATTGTTGTTCGTATCGGCTACGCCCGTTGTTAAAGGACACGGCGTGAGATTCGTGATTGAACCTTGCTGTCCGCAGGCATCGCGCACAAATGCGTAGTCGATAGAGAACGGGGTCAACGCCGGATAACCGGTGCCTTCTTTGTAGAGCGTGTTCGCCTCTGACGTGGATCCCACCGCATCCAGACGATTCGCCAGAATGAAGTTTGCGGGCACGTTGTTATTGAAGAGCGCTATTCCGGCATTGTCCGGGATGTCTGTCGTATAGGTGGCGTCGCCGGTGGCGTAACCTCCAAGCGAATAGGTCAAACTGTTGGTGCAAAGGAAGTGTCCGCGGCCCGGAATGGTGGTGCCGTTCGGAATCGTGCAGCGCACTGTGGCATCGCTGGCGGCGATCGCGAAACCGGATCCGACCTGAGAAGCCACTGTGGTACTCGTGTCGCTGTTGTTGTAGACCTCTACAAATTCGTCATTCGCGCCGCTGAATCCCCGCACGCGAAACTCGCTGATAATCAAGGGCGAGGTGACGGCTGTCGTATTGACGATATGGATGTCATAGGTGCCAGTGCCCGTGGCCGAGAAATGTCGCACCTTCACGAAATATGTGCCCGCCGCGTCAACGGTGTAGTTCGCGCCTTCCCCGGCCGGATTCGCGAGACTTCCCGTGATCGAAGAATCGACCGACAACAAAATTGCATCGGCCGGATCGCGGAACTCAACCACCAGGTCGGTGCCCGTTCCGTCTCGCTCCGGGTCAGCGTCAACTGGAAAAAAGATCGTATCCCCGGCGTTTGCCGAGAGTGAATAGTAGTCTGCGTCCCCCGCAACACCGATTGCTCCCGAGCGCAGGGCCGGGGAGTTGGCGACGTTCGCGTTCGCGGCAGTGTCGTTTGCCTCAACCTCGGCGGTCGCCGCCACGTTCGTTGTGGATACAAACAGCCGATAAGGGTTAATAATGCCCGTCACACTGAACGCTTCCACGCGAATGAAATACGTGCCGCCCGCGGTCAGTGTCCGCCCGGCAATCATCGAGGCCAGACCAGTTTCAATAGTGCCGTCCCCGCCGTTGCCGGTGCCGTCGTCGTCGTCGTTTTCGATGACCGTGGTACCGTCAGCCGCAAGCAAGTCAATAACCGTATCGCGCGACGTGGCGCCGGCGTTTTGCACGCCGCCGGTGTCGGTCTCAATCCATACGCGAGATCCGGCCGCTGCCGTGAAAGTATAGAAATCGATGTCTCCGCCGGGATTGATGGCTGCCGTCGTAATCGCAGTTGGTGTGAACGTTAAGGCCGTGGCGGTACCGGAAGTGTCGTTAGGCTCGACCTCGGCGCCGGTTGAAAACGGTTGGAGTGTTTTGTCGTCTTTTGATTCTTCCACCGGCTTGTTGTTTGTCTCTTTGACTTCGGCTCGAGGATCAACGGGAGGAGGTTTGATTGCCACCCCTTTCTTTTGGGCGTAGCTTACCTGGATTGTTTGCAGCATCAAAAAAGCAGCGATAGATATCGCCAGGAACCAGATCAGTTTGCGTTTCATGTTTTGAATCTCCTCCAAGATCCCTTAAAGGCTGGGCTCAATCAAATCGGGTTGAATAGCAATATGTGCAGACACTTAGCTCCCCGAAAGCGCGTTAAAGGTGCGCCAGCGCACCTTCAGTTTTCCATCCTCAGAACCGAAACGACCATCGAAATCTGGATAAAGAAGCTGACTCCTTAGCGTTTTCGGGATTCCTGCTTGATGGGTGAATCGCACGATTTTCTAACACACACCAAATTTTCAGTCAATAGCTCGTTTCCGTTCGTGTCGTTTCCGTTCCGAGTGTTTGCATGCCAATAAGTCCTGTTCCTATTTGCATGTTATGAAGGATTCGAACCGCCCCAACGGGTTTTGACGTCAGAAACTGAAAGGCCGAAGGAGTTCGTCAAACTCGCAAGTTCATTTTCCGCCAATGAAGCCGCTCATTTCTTCCAAGCGGTCTTGCCAGTCGGCGAGCGCCGCCACCTTGCGCCTTTTCTCGCGCAACCGAGGATCATGCGCCGTTGGGATCTCACTCTCGATGGCGCGCAGGAATTCCTGCGTCGCTGCGGAAGTGGTGGTTAAGACGTGATGTTGCTGGTTGAACTCGCACACAGTTGGCAGGCTGGTCGCAACGATAGCTTTTCCCGCGGCCAGATATTCATTTATTTTCGTCGGTACAACGGTGCTCGTTTCGCTCGTGTTGAGGTAGGGCACTATGCAGACATCAAAAAAGCACATGTGCTCCACTAGCTCAGCATGAGGTTGCTGGCCTAAAAGGTGAACGTTAGGCAAACCTTGAAGTTTTTCCAGCGAGACCTGATGGGCTCCGAGAAAGACCCAGGACCAGGATGGGCGGGCCCGAGCCATGCCGGCGACCAGATCGTAATCAACAAAACGATGCAACCCTCCGACGTAACCAATGATTGGTCGCGGCAGTGATGACAGGTTAAGACGATCGGGTAAATCACCAGTCGCTGCGGACTGATCCGGAAACGCCGACATGTCGACGCCCGGCGGAAAGATGTGGACGTTATGGTTGTCGCTCGAAAACCTGCCCGCCAACTGGCAGCACGTTGCAAAGATGAGGTCGCTCATGCGCACTAGTTCCTGCTCGCTCTGTTGCAACTGTTTAGAATTGGGAGTCAGATACGAAAAATCCGCGGTGTTGTAATAGACAACCAGACTGCGGTCAGTTCGATGCGCTCGTATGATGTCGACCGCCGTGTCGGTAGGCAGGTAAGTCCAAAGCAGAGCATCGCTCATCTGCATCGCCCGCGTGATTCCTCGCAGTTGACGCAGGAAAACATGACGATTCATCAGGCGTCGCCAGGTTGAACCAAATGGGGGCAGGACCAGCGGGGAATAGACAAAGATGTTTGGGGCTACCTGGCGGGCTCCGCCCGATTTGAGCGAACGAGTCCAACGTCCCAAACGCGCGGCCACGCGCCTCGTGTCCCGCAATCCGGGCGTTCGGACTCCCGTGTTTTCAATGTAAAGCACGCGGTTGCCGGCGGCTGCCAGACGACGGGCAATTTCCTGATGAGCCTGCCAGAGGAAGTCCCATTCAATACTTGAGATATAGAGGATGTCGCGGCCAGTGATCATCTGGAAGGTTAGACTGGTCCGATTGGTTTGCTCTTGGAGGCCAATTGACCGTTTTCCCCGCCGTATTTCCTGAGGAGCCGCAACGCACGCAAGGGGAAATAAAGAAAGGAGACGGCTTCGGGCAATTGCATCATCTCCCAATCAACTGGTGTGGTAGTCAGCGCCAGGCGGGCACAGTAACGGAACTTCTCCGGCAGGGAGTCCTTCACCGCCAGGTGGAATCTGATTCTTCGAGTGAGCGGTAGTGACCCGGCGTTGTCGCTGAAGAACCGAGTAGCGATGTGATCAACTAAGAAATCGAGTCGCTCACGCGAACTGAGTTGACTCAAGACGTCGGCAGGAACCGGAGCATCCAGCAGTTCATGCGCAAGCACAAGGCCGAGTGAAACAATCTTCAGGCAGCGAATCTTTTTCGCGTGTTCCAGTAACCGCTTCCAGTCAACGTCAGCTTCGGAACGAATAAGTTCCGCCAGGCCGCAGACCCATTCGAGCTTCTCCCAACAGTCCTTCGCTCCATGAATGCAAAGCATCAGGATTAGGTCCTCCGGCAGCGGGACGCGCACCCTCGAGCCCTGCAGTTCAAGCCACCGCGCGCTTTGCCAGAGTGTTGACGTGTCGAACTGAGCCCCAAAAAAGCGCGGCGCCAGCCGCCAGTGAAGTTCGACCGTAGTGCCCTCGGTATCGTGCTTGAACAAACGTACGTAGCTGAGCCGGATGAACCTTGACTGCTTCCTGGCAGGAATTACGAAGTGAGCCCGGTAGCCCTGGCCGATTAGTAGTTCGGTGGCCTTCCAAACATCTGCATCCGGAACCAGTATGTCCAGGTCGGCAAATTGCCGCAGGGCTAGATTGCCATAAATTCCGACTCCGATCGCCGGTCCTTTGTAAGGCACGGCGGGAATTTGATTTCCTTCGAATAATTCGAGAAGGCGAACCATCTCTCCAGTCAAGAGCACGTTCAAAGCAGCATTGCTTTGAGAGCGATCGCGCAGTTGTTTCATTTTATCCGACGGCACTTGGTCCGAAGCAACTCGATTGAGGTGAAAGAACAACAGCGGGATCAGCGCATGACGCTGCGCCAGAGAAAGCAGTCTGGTCCAGTTAACGTTCGATCCGGCGAGCGTGCGAATACGTTCGGCCCGGGCTGGGTCGATCTCGAGGCGCGCGCAGTGCACTAGCAATTCTGCTTCGGGGCCGGCAGAGATTATTTTCAGCAGGCTGTCCGGTAGCATCGGTTTTTAGTGTTTTCAGGCAAAGTGATAACTCTGGAGAACGGAGCTGTTCACGAATTAGAACTAAGACTGGAGCTAAGTTAGCCTATCATGCGAGTTGGAAAAAATCAGTTCGACTGCAAGGCGCGACATCAGTTCAACGGAAACCAAGGGCCGAGAGAGCATCACAATTCAGATTGGTAGGGTAGGCATTCCTGCCTGTCCGCTTTTCTTTAGCGTAGACTTAAAATCAATCTGATTAAGTCAAGGGATTTATCTTTACAAACAGCGGCGGCCTGGTAGTCGCCGGTGCGGGCGTAAATGTGAGCCGGCATGTGCACCAGATGTCCGGCCGCAGGGACCAACGTAGGAAGTTGGGGTGCATACGCCAGCGCGCGCTCCGGAGTCGGCGATGCCTCGACGGCATGGATGTAGTAATGAATTGCGCCGATGTGATTGGGATCACGGCGCAGCACGGACTCAAGTGTGGCAACGATCTCTTCGGTACCTTCCGCGGGTTTGCCGTCGGCGGTCCGGAATTTCCAGGGCCGCAGGTTCATGGCCGACTCGGTATACAAAGTGGCGGCGTCAAGATCATCCGGATATCGCTTAACTAAATCACCCATCGCATTCTTGTAATCCACGGCGAGTTTTTTTAAGTCAGCCTGGGGATCAATCGAATAGCGCCTGACGAGGGCATCGATGTAGGCGCGTTCGTTTTCGGAAGCTCGAGCGGCGAGCGACTGAGCTTTCTGCACGGCTTCGAATGCCGCTTTTTCTCTTACCGGATCCACATCGAGATTGATATTAGGCCCGAGCGCCAAAGCGATACCCCAGTGGGCCATTGCCAGCTGCGGATCGAGTTCGGCCGCGCGCTTGAAAGAACGGATAGCCTCCTCGTGATTAAATGCAAAGACAAAGCTGAGCCCCTGATCAAAAAACTTCTGAGCTTCGGCGATAGTTGTGGAAACGGGATGGTGATGCGAACCCATTCCCGGCATGTGAGTCGCAGGTTGCTCCTTAGCACGCTTCTTGTGATTGGTATGCTGAGGGAGCGCAACCGTGCAGAAACTCAGAGAGATTGTGAGAACGAATAGAAAGCCTCGCATGGTTTAACCCCTTCCTAATTACCTAAGGATTGCGCTTAAATAAATAACTCTAGCATTTTCAATGCTTTCCGCGGTTTTGATGCTTGGCAAAGGAGTTGCCCTTGAATAAAGTCAGGCCCAAAAGGGGTAGTATCGGGCGAACTTCCTCGACCCGCCAGACTTTTCATCCACCTTGATTAGACCCGCGTCTTGCGTTGCGGAAATGATTTGAGAAACGATAGCGCTCTTGGCTTCAGGGAGATGAAAACGCTCTCGTAGGCTTTGATTTGTCATCTGTTCGCCCATAACGCATTTGAGCGCACAATGCTGGTAGCAAGCACGAATACGATCATTGCGATCCATATCTTCAAAGGCTTTTGGCCCATAAATGATCGCTTGGGTTCTATGAAATCCAGCACGGAAATCTGGGGCGGGTAGCTGGAACACTTCGGCGGCTTGAACTACCTTGTCAATCCCGCTGCTCTTTTCCTCGCATACACCGAATCGCCTCATCAAATTTGCCATCCGCTCGTTACGCGATTGGTAGCCGTCAATGAATCGATCAACCGGAACAATTGGTTCACCTGGGCTAGAGATCTCAACACGATTGTCGTAAATCTCAATCATCATTCCGGTGCCTTCTTCACTGAAATCCTGATGGATTAGTGCGTTCGCTGCCAGCTCACGAATAACGATCTCCGGCAGTAGCTTCACCTCCTTGCGTAGAGCGTCCACAATTACTTCGTTCTGAGGTAATTGGCTCATTACATATTTCACCAGCCCCTGAAATCCTACGGCATAACCTTTTGTTCCCGTTTCGTCCAACTTGGTTTCGATCTTTGACCCGCCGATGTAGACGACAACTCTTGGGGCCTTTCGTGATACATCAGGAAAGTCATGCAACTTCTTCGCAAGCAGCAAGGCCCCCAGCCTTCGAATGCTTAACCCGTTTCCGCTCGAATCTACTAGCCTTTCGCTGACAAGTCGTCCGATCACGGCTTCTCGCTCAGACGGATAGCTGATACCCAACAGAGTAAAAAAAGTCTGGACGTCCAATAGTTCCACAACCTCTTCCGCATTCAGACCGGTCAGCGAATATCCCTCCAACCAGTCGGGCTTACCCTCTTCAAAAATCCCTTTAAGCCGCTCGGGAGTCATAGGCTTTAACTCTTCGCCTGAGCGCATCCAGTACGCTCCTTCATACTGACGCGCTGTACCCTGGTCTCGGGATGGGATATGGAAAATCACCACTCGACCATCCGGGTGTATTAGTTCTTCTACCCTGACCAAAAAGTGGAGGGTGTCTAGAATCTTCTTCTGCATGCCAGCGTGGTCAATAGCGGCCCCGGTTCCCACTACTTTTCGTGGTCGCTCATTAGACACGCCGAGAATTAACTTT
>Ga0180086_1000028_pt1 | contig 14715 bp, 13 predicted proteins | sample EasRiv760_16_10D_FD_121778 | JGI IMG/M metagenome (GOLD analysis project Ga0180086, IMG submission 121778) | Soil microbial communities from meander-bound floodplain in the East River, Colorado, USA - East River metaG ERMLT760_16_10D | ecosystem: Environmental > Terrestrial > Soil > Floodplain ... | reverse complement strand
TGAGGTTGAATAGCACCAGCACACGAGTACGTCGGTCTATGTGAAGTTTCCGCTGAAGAGCGATCCGGCTTTGATTGATCCGGCGCTGGCCGGCAAGAAAGTCTTTGTTCTCATCTGGACGACTACGCCGTGGACGTTGCCGGCGAACCTCGGCGTCGCAGTTCATCCGGAGTTTGAATACTCGGCGTTTGACTCGGGCGACGAAGTTTACATCGTGGCAAGTGAATTATTGGCAGCCGTCGTCCAGAAATGTGGTCTGGACGAAGGCGACGCGGATGGCAACCGGTTCAAGCCGAAAGTACTGGCCCGCTTCGTTGGCGCGAAATTAGATCGATTAGCGTGTCGCCATCCGTGGATCAACCGGCCCTCACTGTTGAGGGTCGGCGAGCACGTTACGCTGGGCGGCGAAGCTGATGCGGAAACCGAACTCGACGTAAGCGAAGCTCGCGAAAAGAAGGCGACCAGCAAAGCAGGGACCGGCGCGGTCCACACGGCGCCGGGTCATGGCCACGACGACTTTGTGATCGGTAAGCGATATGGCCTGGAAATATATTGCCCGGTCGACAACTCCGGTCACTTCACGCCTGACGTAGAACACTTCGCCGGCATGAGCGTCTTCGAAGCGAACCCGAAGATAGTTGAGTTCATGCGTGAGCGCGGCGTGCTGTTGTTTACTGAAAGTTACGAGCACCGTTATCCGCATTGCTGGCGCTGCAAGAACCCGGTGATCTTCCGCGCCACGCCGCAATGGTTCATCGCCATGGACCACGCCGGCGGAGCGACGGTGGAGAAAGATGTAGACGGGCACGACCGCACAAATTTCATTGAGAACACGTCTGATAGTGTCACGTCGTCTGCGGTCCCCTTGCGAGAAGCCGCACTGCGGGAGATTGAGCGCGTCGAGTGGCTACCTGCCTGGGGCAAAGTGCGAATGCGGAATATGGTCAAAGGCCGGCCAGACTGGTGCGTTTCGCGCCAGAGAGTTTGGGGAGTTTCAATACCGGTTTTTTACTGCGCGAAGTGTAACGAAGCAGTTGCCGAACCGGCGATCATCCGGCACGTTGCTGACGTCTTTGAAAAAGAATCGTCGGACGCGTGGTACACGCGCGAAGCGCGAGAGCTATTGCCGGAAGGTTACACCTGTAAGAAATGTGGCGCCGCGGAATGGACTAAAGAGACTGACATCCTGGACGTCTGGTTTGATAGCGGCGCGTCTTCAATCGCGGTATTGGAACACCGCGAAGAGTTGCGTTGGCCGGCGGACGTCTACCTCGAAGGTGGCGATCAATTCCGCGGCTGGTTTAATTCTTCCCTGATGGTTGGACTCGCCGCCCATGATCGCGCTCCCTACAAGACAGTGATCACGCACGGCTGGACTGTCGATGCGCAGGGGAAAGAGATGCACAAGTCGGTCGGCAACGCGGTACCGCCGGACGAAGTGATAAAAGAATCGGGCGCCGACATCCTGCGGTTGTGGTGCGCGTCGTCAAATTACTTCGACGACATGCGTTCTTCTAAAGAAATCCTGCAGCGCGTCACCGATGGCTACCGCAAACTGCGCAACACAGCCCGCTTCGCGCTTGGTAACCTGCACGGGTTTGATCCGGCCCGCGACAGCGTTCCCGCGGAAGAAATGCTGGAGACTGACCGCTGGGCGCTGGCTGAGCTTGACGAGGTGATTCGGACAGTTCGTAAAGCTTACGAAGCTTATGAGTTTCACACGGTCTATCACACGCTTTACAACTTCAGCACGGTTACGTTGTCGGCGCGCTACTTCGACATTCTGAAGGATCGTCTCTACACGTTCTCGCCACGCAACTTCGCACGGCGTTCAGCGCAGACGGCGCTTTTCCGGATCGTTGACGCGCTGGCGCGAATGCTTGCGCCGCTGCTCGTTTTTACTGCCGACGAGATTTGGGAAAACCTGCCGCTGGATAACACCCGGCCTGCCTTCGTTCACCTCGCTTTGCTACCGGAAGCAAGCGGTCAGGGCGATGACGCTTTGCTTGCAACCTGGGAGAAACTATTCGAAATTCGCGACGACGCTTTGCAGTCTCTGGAAGAGGCACGAGTCGGGAAACAGATCGGCAGCTCGCTCGAGGCACGGCTGGAGATATCCGCAGCGGGCGACAGCTACGACCTGCTGCTTCGTTATCGCAACGAACTGCGCTACATCTTCATAGTTTCTCAAGTGGAAGTCGTGCATTCAGACGAAGGTGCAAGTGGGGTCGTCGTCAAGGTGCTCCCCGGGGAAGGCAAGAAGTGTGAGCGCTGTTGGAACTATTCGACACGTGTCGGCGAATCAACGCGTTATCCTGACGTTTGTGAGCGGTGCGTGACGGCGCTTGAGGAGCTTGAGCGGGAGAATGCTCTTTGAGTCTGGCGCGCGAAAAAGCTGCGACTACGTCTCGCCTTGGTTGGCGGGTGGGCTACCTGCTCGCCAGCGTTGGCATCTATCTGGTCGACCAGTCCAGTAAGGCGTGGGCCGTACGCGCGCTCAGGTTCGGTGATGATCGAACCATTATTCACGGCTTCCTCGATTTCGTTTATACCGAGAATCGGGGCATCGCTTTCGGCCAATTGCAGGAAAGTGGGGCCTTCGGACGTTGGTTCTTCGTGGTGCTTGCAATCGCCGCGGCAATGGCCGTGCTCTATTATTTTATGCGCACGCCGCGAAACGACGATCGGGTCCTGGGAGCTTGCGCGCTTTTGTTAGCGGGAATCGCCGGTAATCTGACAGATCGCGTCCGGCTGGGCTACGTAATCGATTTCATCGTCCTGCACGCGGGTTCCTGGCACTGGCCAACCTTTAACGTCGCGGACGCAAGCATCTCAATTGGCGCGCTATTGCTCGCCTATGATCTGGTTTTTGAACGAAAGAAGACCAGGTCGGTTGTCAGTAGTTCGTAGTCTTAAGTTTATGTATCCCGAACTTTTTCGCATTGGCAGTTTCCCCATCAATACCTATGGCGTGTTCCTCGCGCTGGCCTTCCTCTGCGCAATCCTGATCACTGTAAAGCTCGCGTCTCGCGACGGGCTACCGCGCGAAAAGATCTACGACCTGTGTCTCTGGATGCTGCTGTCTTCGCTCATCGGTTCAAAGATTCTCATGTTATTCACCGAACCTGAGTATCGCGGTCATCCGTTGCAACTTCTCTCGCTCGACTTTCTGCGCTCGGGTGGCGTTTTTTACGGCGGGCTTATAGGCGCAATTCTAACGGGCTATTTTTTGATGCGCCGCTACAAACTTCCCTGGTGGAAGACGGCCGACGCCTGTGCGCCCGGAATCGCTATTGGAAATTTCTTTGGCCGGCAAGGCTGTTTCGCGGCCGGCTGCTGCTGGGGCAAACCAACAACCCTTCCCTGGGGGGTGAAGTTTACTGAGCTGGGACATGAAATCACTGGTGTACCCACTGACGCCTACCTCCATCCGACGCAGCTTTACGAATCGTTCGCCATGCTGATCGTCTTCTTCTTTTTACTGTGGCTTCACAAGCACAGGCGTTTCAGTGGGCAAGTGATTCTCTTCTATGCACTGCTGTATTCAGTTATTCGCTTCGGGATCGAGCTTTTGCGCGACGATCCGCGCGGCGACGTTTTTGGGCTGACAACCCTGACCGGCCTCTCAACCTCGCAAATCATTAGTATCATTGTCGGCACCGGGGCGCTTGTATTGATGCTCGTGCGCTGGCGCAAGGCTGCTGCCGTAACCAGCGCCGATCGCGTCGCCGCGCCCAGTGCCGCGTGAATCTGACTCGAAGATCTGTTAGCTTTTTCCAACCCGAGATAACAAACATTCAGCTGCCCTTATTAGTGGCACTCGACCAGAAGTTCGCTTGGTGGCTTTGCTTCGTAAAGTACTTGACACCATTTCAGACTTTCGGTATTATCCCGCCCATGGGCTCGATCCACCTGGTCGTTCCACAAAACGAAGAGCCGCCCGCGCTTCACGAACGGGCGATGGACAATCTCCAGTACATTCGCGAGACAATGGAGCGTGCCACTGCCTTTACCGGCATTTCCGGTTGGGGGCAGGTGGCCATCGGCATTACCGCGCTGGCGGCGGCCTTCATATCGGCTCAGCAGAAATTCTTCAAAGGCTGGCTCGCGGTCTGGGTTGCGGAGGCGGTGATCGCTTTGCTCATCGCCGGCTGGTCGATGGATCGGAAGGCTCGCGCGGCGAAGATGCCGCTGCTCTCCGGCCCCGGACGCAAGGTCGCGTTTAGTTTGTCGCCGCCAATTTTCGCCGGGGGAATAGTCACCCTGGTGCTTTATCGCGCCGGCTTAACTAATGCTATTCCCGGTCTTTGGTTGTTGCTTTATGGAACGGGCGTGGTGACCGGCGGTATGTTCTCCGTGAGCGCAGTTCCAATTATGGGTCTGTGTTTCATGGCGCTTGGTGCGGCAGCGTTTTTGGCGCCGGCGGGTTTTGCCAACTGGTTTATGGCAGCGGGCTTCGGCGGACTGCATATTGTTTTTGGAGTGATTATCGCAAGGAGGTATGGTGGCTAGACAATCGGCACTAAAACATTCAACTCAGAAAAAGCGCGATGCAGGTAGGGACATGCAAGAAGTCCGCGCCACCAGGGCAAAGCATCCCGCTCCAGGTCTCGACCGCTTGATTCACGAACGCATGCGTCTCGGTATTGTCAGCGCGCTGGCCGCTAACGAGGCTTTGACTTTCAACGACCTTAAGAGCCTGATGAATACAACGGACGGAAATCTCAGCGTGCATGCGCGCAAACTCGAAGAGGGCGGATATATCGCGTGCACCAAGTCGTTTGAGGGACGCCTGCCAAAAACAGAATACAAATTGACCGTGGCTGGCCGACGCGCACTCGAAAACTATTTGAGCCACATGGAAACGATCATTCACCAGATGCGCAATAGTTAGGGGCATTCTCTTTTTTTTGCTCCGGGACTTTGCGCGGCAAAGCGCTTTGACCCGCTTGGCCAAACAGGAGGACCAAAGATGTACACGAATGTGAATCTCGCGGCGCCGGTAGGAGCGTTGGCGTTCTTGGGAACAGGCTTTCTGCTTTTGGTGGTTGGTCTGGCGCTTATCTATCCGGTCGTTAGAAACAAGTTTCGTCTCACGAAGTTTGCGCTTGTAACTATCGCGCTGGTAGCCGGCCTCTATCTTGCAATCCTGCTGATCTTTTCCTTTGCCAGCAGTGAGAAGGTGATTGCGCGGGGCGAGGAGAAACACTTCTGCGAAATCGATTGTCACCTGGCGTATTCCGTCACAGACGTGGGCGAGACGAAGACTCTAGGTGACGCGCCCAATCAGCTGACTGCTAACGGGGTATTCCACGTGGTAACCATCCAGACGCGCTTTGACGAAAACACAATCAGCTCAACCAGAGGCAACGACTTGCTATATCCAAATTCGCGCGTCGCCACCGTCAGCGACCAGAATGGAAACCAATACTTTCCTTCGGTCGACGCTCAGGGCGTGCTTGAAAAGTCTCAGGCAGCAGGTACTCCAATGACGATACCGCTTCGCCCGAGCGAGAGCTACTCGACCACTTTGGTTTTCGACTTGCCTGCCGATATCAAAAACCCAACCTTGCTGATTCGGGAAGGCGAACTTGTAACGCATCTCGTGATTGGGCATGAAAACAGCCCGCTCCACAAGAAAACTCGATTCCAAATCTAGTCTTCAGCGAATGTTCGGCGCGTTAGCCGACTGGAATATTGACAATTCTCTCGTAAACCAATGGAACATTCTGACGTGATTATTATTGGCGCCGGCCTGGCGGGCCTGCATTGCGCACGGCTACTCACAAAAACTCTCTCAGCCAGCGCCGCGCAAGTCCGCGGCGGAAACCGATGTAGCAATTCACACACGCTTGCTGTGGGGTGCCACATTGCCCACCTGCGAGATGTATTCAAAATGGGGACTAACAACAAGCGGGTTGAGGATGAGTGCTGCTTTGTTAACTTGAGCTATCAGCTCTAAAGGAGTCTTGAAATGACGAAACGAATCATTGCCATCGCTTTCATTTTTGTCTGCGCCTCCGTGGCCTGGGCCATTCTGGGCGGTACTATTTTTGCTCGCACCTATGATTCCGCGGCAAGCTCGAACAATCGGGTGGCCTCCACCTGGGGCGCACCGCAGAATCAAGCGCTGCCGAGCGCTTCCTATACCGAAATAGTGCCAAAGAAGGAAGAGAGCACTGAAAATGGAAAGAAAATCATTAAGACCACCCAGGAAGAAGTCACCACGAATCTACCGTTAGAAAGCAGCGCCATCGACGTGGCAATCGATCTGGAACATCGCCAAAAAGGGCTTCTTTGGTACAGCACTTACAAAGTCGCTTTCACGGGTGCCTACGAATTTCGGAACACCAGCAACAAAGAACAATTGGTCGAATTCACACTTCCGTTCCCCACCACTCAGGCGATTTACGACGATCTCACGTTTCTGGTAGACGGTGCTTCTGTTCCCATTGTGAATGAAAACAACGGGGCAACAGGTGCCGTGAAGATACCGGCGGGAAAGACTGCACAACTTACAACCGGCTATCGCTCTCAGGGCTTGAATGAGTGGCGCTACAGTTTTGGCAGTCAGGATGTAACTCAGGTGCGTGACTTCACGCTGAAAATGAAGACGAACTTCAAAGATATCGACTTCCCGGATAACACACTTTCACCTTCAGAAAAACACGAAACAGGAACGGGCTGGGACCTCACCTGGTCTTACAAGAATCTGCTCTCGGGCTATCAAATTGCGATGGTGATGCCTGAAAAGCTACAGCCGGGTCCGCTGGCCGGCCGAATAAGTCTCTTTGCCCCGGTCTCACTCTTCTTTTTCTTCTTCCTCATGCTGATCATCACTACTATGCGCGGCATCGAGCTTCATCCGATGAATTATTTCTTTCTCGCGGCGGCGTTTTTCTCCTTTCATCTGCTCCTCGCCTACCTTGTGGACCATGTCTCAATCCACGTAGCGTTTGCCATATCCGCAGTGGTGTCAGTTTTTCTGGTTGTGAGTTACCTGCGCCTTGTGGTCGGGCTTCACTTTGCGAGTCGAGAGGCGGCGCTGGCGCAATTCGTCTACCTGGTGATGTTCTCCTATGCCTTTTTCCTGAAGGGATTCACCGGTCTGGCCATTACCGTTGGCTCAGTTGTCACGCTCTTCGTAGCTATGCAAGTGACGGGACGGATACGCTGGGCAGATAAGTTTTCCTTGAAACCGGCGGAACATCCCGCTGCTGAATTGACCTAAGTGTTAACAAAACCCTCGCGGCGGCGTCTGTTCAGATGAAGCCGTACTCTCCGGGAACCTAGGCACGGTTCCCGGAGTCCAAACAAACTGCAACAAAACTTTCACGGCAAAACCATCGTACAGTCAGTTGCGCCGAGGAGACCCGCAAATCAAACAATGAAAGCCTTCTTTTCCTTTTACGCCGACGCCCTGAAGATTGCGATCCAGTCCATTTTTGCCCACAAGTTGCGGGCTTTTCTGACTTTGATAGGAATCATCATCGGGGTCGCTTCGGTGGTCACGGTGGGGGCTTCGATCAGCGGCCTGAATACCTACGTCGTTGACAAAGTGGCCAAAATCCTCGGCAGCAACCACTTCATGATCGCGCGCATCGCGGCCAACGGCCGCCTCTCGGATGAAGAATTCGAGCGCATGAACCGGCGTAACAAACGACTCAATTGGGACGACTATGAGTGGGTGCAAGACCACTGCAAGTTGTGCGCGGAAGTAGGAGCCCAGGCAGGAGGGCAAACCGACCTGAAGCAGGACGGCATTGAATTTCCCGGTGCCCAGGTGTTTGGCTCTTCAGCCAATATGGTAGACATAGAAGACAAGACCATGGCGGAGGGCCGTTTCATTTCGGCAAACGAAGTGGAGCGTTCGGCGCTGGTGTGTGTTCTCGGCGGAGACATCAAAGACAAGTTTTTTGGCGATACCAATCCCATTGGCAAAACCTTAAAGGTTCGCGGGCTACCGATGCGTGTCGTCGGGGTTGAAGAAAAGCGCGGGTCGTTCTTTGGCGACTCCACCGACCGGCACATCTATATACCGGTTACGACCCACCTGCAGCTCTGGGGTCGCAATGGACTTCAGATTCATGGCAAGGGCTCCAATCGGGAAACTTTTCAGCACGCAATTGAAGACGCTCGTGTCGCATTGCGCGTCAAACACCAGTTGAAAGGAAACGAAGAGGACGACTTCGGACTAGTGGACGTGGAAGCGCTCAACAATCAGATCGATCAATTCACCAGCGGCATAGCGATGGTTGTCGTTCCCATTACGCTCATCACACTTATTGTGGGCGGCATCGTGGTAATGAATATCATGCTGGTCAGCGTTACCGAGAGAACGTTTGAAGTCGGACTACGAAAGGCCGTGGGCGCCACCAGAAGGCAGATTCTGCTTCAGTTCCTAATTGAGTCGGCCATTCTGTGCGCGCTGGGCGGAGTTCTTGGGCTCCTGCTGTCGTGGGGAGTAACCGCATTGATTACGGCATTGGCGTCGATCACGATGACCATAACCATTGGCTACATCCTGCTGGCGCTGATTGTTTCGACAGCGATAGGAATGATTGCCGGAATCTATCCGGCATTTAAAGCCGCGCGGCTCGATCCGATTCTGGCGCTAACGCAAACGACGTAAGCGGAGAACGCAAGACAAATCTTCTGAGAAACTGTTTCGATTGGATGAGATTAAAACTTCCAAGAACTGTGCTGAGAGAAACGCTCCGGATGGCGCTCGACAGTGTGCGCGCGCATAAGTTCAGGAGTTTTCTCACGGTCCTGGGCATCGTGATTGGTGTCATGACGGCAATCGTTATCGCTTCCATCCTCACGGGTTTGCGGCAAAACATTGTCTCCATCATTGAAGAATACGGCACCAACAATATCTACGCTTTCCATCTTTCCACCGGTCCGCGAACAAGCGAGGATCGTTCAGAGCGATCCAGAAAACCGTTAACAGCGACTGACGCGGAGGCGATCCAGGCACAAGCGAGCGCGGTCGAGGAAGTGGGCGTCAGGGCCCCGAACATCGGCTACAGCGGCGGACCGTTTGACGATAACATTTCTTACCAGGGTCACAATTATCGCTGGGGAGACACTCAAGGTGTTTCGCCCAACTACGCCGGCATCACCAACATTGCGATCAAGGAAGGCCGTTTCATATCTGAGAACGACGATCAGCAGCGGGCGAACGTAATGGTCATTGGGGTCAATGCGGCTGACGCTCTCTTTCCGGGACAGAATCAGCAGATAGCGGGCACGAAGGTGCGCATGGGTGGGTACAACTTCGAAATCGTGGGCGTACTCGAGAAGAGAAAGGCGGGCTTCTTTGGTGAAAACGAAGAAGACAACGCCGTTTTCATACCCTTTCGCACCGCCCAAAAGATCGCACCGGCAAAGGGCTACCTGCTGCTGGTAATCAAAGCCCGCTCCGGGCAAACTACCGAAGCGCTGCAACAGTCGGAAGATGTTCTTCGCCGTCGCCGTAACGTGAAGTTTGGCGACCCCAACAACTTTGATATCAAAACGGCCGATAAGTTCATAGAACAGTTTGACAGCATCACTGCCATGATCGGACTGGTTGCTATTGCCATCTCCAGTCTCGGTCTTCTGGTTGGTGGCATCGGGGTTATGAATATCATGCTGGTAAGCGTGACGGAACGAACGAAAGAAATTGGCGTACGTAAGGCGCTCGGGGCGCGGCGCAAAGACATTGTGCGGCAGTTTCTGTTTGAAGCGATGACGCTTACCTTTCTCGGCGGCATTCTCGGAGTGGCAATCGCGGTTGGTATTAGCAGGCTCATCATGCTGTTGATACCTGCTTTACCCGCTTCGATTCCAGCCTGGGCGGTCGTTTCCGGGCTCACGGTCTCCATCGGAGTCGGTTTGCTGTTTGGCGTATGGCCCGCTCGCAAAGCCTCTCGTCTCGATCCCATCGAGTGCCTGCGTTACGAATAGCGGAGGTGGTAGCAACTGGTCCGCGCGAAGGCTCCGAACGACGTTCTTCAATTAGCTGCTATATCAGAACCGGGAGCGGTAGCGACCGGCCCCAACGCACAACTGAACGGGATCGGACTCTCATTGTGAAATCCTACGATCCCAAGTTGCAAACGAAGAGAATATTGAGTGTTTGGCCGGTCGCTACCGCTCTCGGTTCTGATACCGATCGAAATCGAGAGTAGACTCGTACGTTCAAGTCCGCGCTAACGCCATCAAACTCGACTATAATCCGACAGTGAACAAGTCGTTTGTTGGAGATGATTGAGGTATAGCTGATGCCAACGACAAGCCACCAGCGTGACCTGGTCAAAGAATATCTGACCTACATTCAGGTCGAGAAGGGTCTCGCGCGTAATACGCTCGAGAGCTACCGAAGAGATTTGGCGCGACTCGATCGCTGGGCAAGCAAGAGTGGCAAGTCGGTCGCGGAACTGACGCGACCCGATCTGCGCAAGTGGATCGCGCAACTTTCGCGCGAAGGTCTGGCGCCTTCATCCGTAGCGCGAGCCGTAAGCGCGGCGCGTGGTTTCTTTCGCTTCCTGATGCTCGACGGTCATATCAAGCATCACCCGGCTGAAGATCTCGACACGCCGCAAAAGTTTTCCTACCTGCCAAAGTTTCTCACCGAGGAGGAAATCGATCGCTTGTTTGCAACACCGGATGTTTCAACGGAAGAAGGAATACGAGACCGCGCCATGCTCGAGCTGATGTATGCCGCCGGATTGCGAGTTTCGGAGTTGGTAACTTTGAAACAGACTGAGGTGGACGTTCACGCTGGCGTGGTGAACTGTCACGGCAAAGGCAGCAAAGAGCGCCGCGTGCCCGTAGGCAAGAGCGCGATTCACTGGTTACAGCAATACGCATCAGTTAAAGCCCAATACGGTCAATCGCCCTTTCCTCACCTGTTCCTGAACCGCGGCAAACCACTGACGCGGCAATTTGCCTGGACCACGATAAGAAATTACGCGGCTAAGATTGGTCTTGAGAATGTTTCGCCCCACACTTTGCGTCACAGCTTTGCAACTCATCTGCTGCAACATGGCGCCGACTCGCGCTCGGTCCAGGCACTGCTCGGCCACAGCGATATTTCTACGACTCAGATCTATACTCACATTACCGACCGCCACCTGCGCGCGGCTTATGATAATCATCATCCGCGGGCGCGAGCTGCTGCCACTACCACCCCAGGCGGGCAGCCCGCCTGGGGACCCCGGTCTGCCATCAAGCCGAAAAATGACTAGCGCTTTTTAGTAACAAAGTTGGACACGGATGTTTCTGCACCGCAAGCCCTCAGAAGAAGTTGTCAAGCAGTTTATTTCTTCTCAGCAGGATCTTCCTTTTTCATACGCGCAAGCAGGAGCTACCAAAAGCCAACCTCGCGATGTCCACGGGGGTTATACCGTCGACCACAATCGGATAAAGCTGGGTGAAGGAGTGGAAACTTACCGGCGCGCTGTTGCAGCTTTACGAAGCTGGCATCAGTTTGATCTCGGGTGGGTAACGGTGGTGCCGCCTGGGAAGCCTTTGGAGCTGGGGACAACTGTGGCCGTGCGAGCGAGAGTCTTCGGCTGCTGGTCTTTAAATGCCGCCCGGATCGTCTATGTGCTTGATGAAAGGGACGCTGACAAGGCAAGGTTCGGGTTCGCTTATGGAACCTTGCCGGACCATGTTGAACGTGGTGAAGAAAGGTTTACGGTTGAATGGTGCGCGGACGATTCAGTCTGGTATGACATCTACGCCTTCTCACGTCCCAAACACCCGCTCGCGAGACTCGGCTTTCCGATAACCCGGATGTTGCAGAAGCGATTTGTCAGAGATTCGCTGGCGGCCATGAAAGCAGCGTCGACGAAATTGGCCGCGGATTAACGGGGATTATACGAATCTGAAAAACCTTCCTCCCCTTACTTCTGATTCTTTGATTTGATTCGCGTTCATCCGCGAAAACCCGCGGCTAATTACTTCCTGGCCAACACGACCGGCGCCAGTTCCGCCGCGCGGATGCGTTCGAAGAAGCTACGCACTGTTTGGTACTGAGCCGCCGGAATCGTTCCGGCCCGTTGGGCAAGAGTACGCGTGAAGACGAGCTCGCCATCTTTGACTGCGTAAGTCGTGTTGTAAGAACCGAAGGAAGCATCGAGCTTCAAAGTATCGGGTAGCTCGTCAACCTCGAAGCCCGCGGGAAGTTTGAGATGAAGCGTCTCGGTGAAAGCATGCGAATCCAATACGATCGGGTGAATACGCACTGCCTCAGTAAGAAACAGCGACTCGCGCCGCGAGACGAGCGCCGGCTTGAAAACCAACAGCCGCTGCTGCATTAACTGCCCATAGGCACCGGCATAAAAATCTACATCCAAGTCGAACCTTCCCTCATTGCTTCGGTCCGTAGGTTCTACCTTGGACACTCGCGCAGCGGTCGCTCCGCTAGTGACCCAATCCTCGATCCGCTTGACGTACTCGGGACGCGAAAAGCGGTGAAACTCGCGACGATAAGCCACCGCGCGTTGCCCGATCGCGCGGTCACTAACAGTGGCGCTTAAGGCGCCATCGGGTGACAAGGTGGCTGCGATTTGGCGCTCAACGCTATTCGCCTCTGAAGGTGTTTCAGGCATTTTTACAAGTGAACCGGAGTCGCCCGCGGCAATCAAAGCAAGACTGCCCTGTTCTTCATAAGGAAGGTCACCCACTGGCGTGTCATCGTCGGTCGCGTCAAAGATCAGCAGCCGTCCGAGAGCCGGGAGATTGATGACCGTGGCCGCTTTCGTTTCATCGCTCACCTTAACGGCGATGATGCAATGGTTAAACTGCCCAGGCGAAACCCAGGCCTCGCGTACGTAAGTTGGATCTCCAGCAAAGATCAGTACCGGGTACGATTGAATATTCAGTGACTTCAGCATTGCCCGCATCAGATTAGCCTTGTCTTTGCAATCACCATAAGACTTGGCCATGACCTCCGAAGCGGCGTGTGGTCGCCATCGTCCCACACCTATCTGTATGGAAATGTATTGAATCTTCTGAACGTATTGGCCGATGGCGCGAATCTTGTCGAGTTCGGTTTTTGCACCGGCGGTTAATTCGCGAGCTTTGGCCGCAATTCGCTCGTCTGGCGTGGCCTGTACATCGCTGAGTTCTGAATACCAGCGCGAGACATCGCTCCAACTTTCGAAGGAACGAACCCCGGGATTCTTCACGCCTTCGGTAGGAAAATATTTGACGGCCACGCGCGGCGCCAGATTGGTAAGACTTGGACTCGCTGGTTCCCATTCCAGGGGTGCCAGATCGCGAAGTTCCCATGTATACGTCGTGCCACTCGCCGCCGGCGTGACCTCGGCATGGTTGAACGTCACGCTGCTGGCGCGCCAACCTGCTGGTAGTGTCAGAGTCATCCGTGACGAGACGACAGGTGCGGCCGCCTGGAAATACCAGGTCGACTGATAAAAGAAGGGTCGCGTTTCCGTTGTGGTTTGATACCCAAAGACCGCTCCCGGCTCAGCATCACTGCCGGCGACGATCTTCTTGACGCGGGATTCGTCGTAGACGTCATTTGAGTCGGTCAGATCAATAATCTCGTCTTTGCCGTAACTCTTTACCTGGCCCGAAGGTCGGATTAACCACGCGTGGAAGTCGCGCACTTTTTCTATATCAGTTTCATAGCCGACTTCAGCTACCGCTTCATCGCGCCCTTCGCGATTGAGAATGCGCACGGCGTAAGTTGACACCGTTGTGAGTTTCCCATCTTCACCTACAACTACAGCCGAGTCGTCGACAAGCACGACTGAGGACACTTTCTTGTCGAATGTTGGCACCTGAATCATCGCCGCCTGGCGTAACCAACCGGGAGCATCGTCAGCGAAGACCGGCGCACTCGCAGCTGACAGCAGGAGCAAAAACAGTAGAGCAGTAAAACGGTACATCAGTTTTGCCTTCCTCAAGCGAATGAAATATCTACTAGTTAGTAGTCGCCGTCGTCGCGGCCTGCCTCAGGGTTATGGTGTGATTGTCCTGCTTGTTTAGCATGTCGAAGAAGTTTTTCACCTGGGGATAGGCGTTTACTGGAAACAGGATGTTTCCACCGCCGCCGAAGAAAAACTTCCTTCGGTAGACCAACGTACGACCGTCTTTTGAGACTCCAACGCTTGGCTTGTACTCACCTACCGGTCCGCCACTGAAAGGCGACGGCGCGTCCGCGTTGTCCAAAGAGAATCCCTGCGGCAATTCGATCTCCACCTCATCGTCTTCCAGCCACGGATAGTGAAAGTAGACCGGATACTGCCGTGCGCTCGCTGAAAACAGCGGGCTGACGCCACGTTGGAAGAAGGCCGGCTGCAAAAACAATCGCTTGCCGGTCCGTTGAGCATAACCCGGCACCTTGACATGATACGCATAGAGAAATGGCTTTACCGGATCAGTCACGTTCTCAATGCGAATGTTGCCCAGCTCCGCTGTGCTCAGATGTCCTTTGACTTCATCCTTCAATGATTCCTCACGTTGGGTTGCCGAATCATCATCGTTCTCTTCTTTTCTTTCAATGGCAAACTGCCCCGTATACTCAATCTGTACATCCCCTTCCAGAGTGCCGTCATCGGCCAATTTGAATTTCGCCCGACGCTGCACTTGCGACTTCTCCGGGTCCGACAAAGGGGTGTTCAGCCAAACCGGTTGCTTTGGATCCGTAACCAGTGCTTGTTCGCCCTCCTCCTGCCAACGCAACATTCCGAGGGGCAC
>Ga0180086_1000027_pt1 | contig 15152 bp, 13 predicted proteins | sample EasRiv760_16_10D_FD_121778 | JGI IMG/M metagenome (GOLD analysis project Ga0180086, IMG submission 121778) | Soil microbial communities from meander-bound floodplain in the East River, Colorado, USA - East River metaG ERMLT760_16_10D | ecosystem: Environmental > Terrestrial > Soil > Floodplain ... | reverse complement strand
GTATGTCTTCGACGGTAACCAGTCCGCAAACACCACCATACTCATCTATCACCATCGAGAGTTGCACGTGCGCCTTCTGCATTTCTTCCAGGAGTTCGGCAACCGACTTTGTCTCCGGAACGAAGTAAACCGGACGTACAAGCGATGAGATTGGTCCGTTTTCATTTCCTTCCGCCCAGTGCTGGAGCAAATCGCGCACATAGATTAGCCCTTCAACATTGTCGATTTGGTCTCGGTAAACAGGCAGGCGCGAATATTTCGATTCAATCATGATGTCTCGCGCTTCGCGCACCGTAGCACCCGCCGCCACGGCAATGATGTCAGGTCGCGGAGTCATCACTTCGCTCACGCGCGTGTCGCCAAACTCGAGGATCGAATGAATCAGTTCACCTTCTTCTTCTTCCAGTATTCCTTCGGCTTCGCCGACGTCGATCAGCGCCTGAATGTCGTCGCCGGCGTCCTGTTCTTCATCTTCTTCGCCGTTTTCCAGTTCCTGCTCTTTCCGGCGCGTGCGGTCAAACAACTTATGAAAAGGATCAGCGGCAAAAGCCATCAACGGTATGAGCGGACGAATCACAGGCAGAAGAAAGAGCAGCGTTCCTTCAGGATCGCGTGTGGAGATAAAGAGTGGGACTAACTGCCGAAAGATTCCAGCCAGTACCAAACCGGCTAGGAGCCCAACTAATACGAAACGATTCTCCTGAAACAAGTCAAGTGAGATAGAAGTGATGAGAACGGCTACGACAACCAGCAGTATCTGAATAGTTGCGGAGATGGCAAAACTAAACCTCGGCCTGTTCTCCAGCACCTGTTTGAGGAATTCGGACGAGCGCAGTTTAGAACGTTCTTCAGCTTCGGTGATCAGGCGCCGGAGACCCACGTCGCTCAACTGGCCAAAAGCCATGTCGACCGTCGCGAGCAAAGACAACCCGACCAGCAGCAGGAAGGTTAGAATGAGCTCAATCTGCATTAGTTAGGTAAATAGTAAATCGTAACCAGGCAATCGTATAGTCCATCTGCATCCCCGAAACAGGAGCTAAGGAGATTTTCCATTTTTCGTTTCTCAATGGTCATTTCATTTCCGATGGCCCGTTCCGGAAGTTGTCACATACTTCCTAAGTTCTAAAATGACAAATGAATGAGAAATCTGAAATGATATATGGAAAATCTTCTCTTTTTCCTATATGCCGAGCTTCCGTCTTAGTCGTAGTTCGATCCGATTCATCTCACCCTTGTCAGTGGAATGGTCGTAGCCGCAAAGATGAAGCAGGCCATGCAGAATAAGCTGCGCAATCTCCTGGTCGAGAGTCAGGCCGTTATCCTTCGCCTGTCGCGCAGCCTGCTCAACTGAAATCACCACGTCGCCTAAAGTCGAGCCTTCCAGTTTTTCAAAGTCATCCTGACCGGCAGGAAACGACAGCACGTCAGTGGTCCCACGCCTTTGCCGCCAAAGACGATTGAGTGCGCGCATCGCGCGGTCTGGAACAAGAACAACAGTCACGCCCCCGGCATCGGACGGAAGAACTCTTAGGACCTTCGCTGTAAACTCCTGCCAGTGCTCGCAATCAATGGTGACTTTGCGCTGCCGGTTAACAACTTCAATCATGATCTTATCCACAGATTACGCAGATTTCACAGCCTGGGAGTACGAAACCTTTCAGGATCAACAAGCAGCTCCCACGCGTGTTCTCTATTCTTTCTCAAATCTGTGAAATCTGCGTAATCTGCGGATTCTCGATTAAATGTGGCTCTTCTTGTTGGAATGTTCTTCGTAAGCCTTGATGATCATCTGGACTAGCTTGTGGCGCACCACATCTTTCTCAGTGAAATAGATGAATTCGATGCCATCCAGATTGGCGAGCACGCGTTCCGCTTCAATCAGGCCGCTGCGTTTTCCTGCCGGCAGATCCACCTGCGTAACATCGCCGGTGATCACGGCCTTCGAGCCGAAACCTATGCGTGTTAGAAACATTTTCATCTGTTCGCTGGTAGTATTTTGCGCTTCGTCGAGAATGATGAAGGCGTCGGAAAGTGTGCGGCCGCGCATAAACGCCAACGGCGCCACCTCAATCACCTGCTTCTCCAGCAGCTTCGTCACTCGTTCGTAGTCGATCAAGTCAAACAGTGCGTCATAAAGCGGGCGAAGATAGGGATCCACTTTCTCCTGCAAATCGCCGGGAAGAAAACCCAACTTTTCGCCCGCCTCAACAGCGGGCCGGGCCAGCACGATGCGGTTGACCTGCTTCTGCATCAGTGCCTGCACCGCCAGCGCCACTGCCAGATAGGTTTTCCCCGTGCCGGCGACACCGATGCCGAAGACAACATCCTGCTCCTGAATCGCCTGGATGTATTTCCGTTGAGTCGCCGACTTAGGCGCAACCTGCTTCTTACCGGCTGGATTGAAGCGCGACTTCGTGAAATAGTCGCGCAAACTAAACGCGCGATCCTCGGCGATCTGCGCAAAGGCCTCGCGCAGTTCCTTGTCGGTAAAAGAACGGCCCTCGCGGAAAAGTTCGGCGAAGTCTTCGAGTATGCGTTGGGCGGTCGCGACGTCTTCCGGGTCGCCGTCGATTGAAACGTCCTGTCCGCGTGCGTCAATGCGAACGGCGAGTAACGACTCGAGGTATTTGATGTTTTGGTCGTGAACGCCGAAGAGCGTTTCTAACCCGCGAGGTGGCAATTCGATCTGTTTCAAATGCTGTCGCGCTCTCTTTCTGCCGGCGACGAAGTCAAAGGTGCGTTATTAACTGATGTGCGTGGGTGTGAGTGTGCTGAAATTGCTGGCATATGCTGTCGGGTTTGACGCTACTACACCCTTCATTGGCTGTCAAATATATCGCATGAAAGCGGCGGTGCGCCGGCGTTCAGCCCGGCTTGACACTAGATGAAGTGCTCCCTATACTCCGTCACTTGCGCAATGACCGCCATCGTGTAGACTGAATGCATAAACGCTAGTAAGGAAAGTGTTGGCTGTAGAGAACACCGGAGAGAGTGAATGCCCAATCATAAATCAGCGGAAAAGAGAATGCGCCAGAGCGAGGCGCGGCGAAAGATTAATCGTGGCAATCGCAGCCGCCTGAGAACTTCGATCAAGAATCTGCGCGGGGCCATCGGCACAGGCGACGCCAAACAGATTAAAAAACTGTTGCCAGCGACGATTTCAACCATCGATAAGGCCGTACAAAATGGCGCGTTGCATAAGAATGCGGCGGCGCGCTATAAGTCCCGATTGACGGCCCGTTCGAATGCGGCGGCGGCCAAATAACTTCTGAGATAGACTACTCGAGCGGCGAGGCGGATCGATTTATTCGGTCCGCCTCGTTTTTTGCTTCTTAGGATCTTGACTTTCTCTGTGCAACCTCAGTGTCCTCTGTGTTCTCTGTGGTGGATGATCGGAAAAAGGCGCTCACCACAGAGACACAGAGAGCACAAAGGACGCACAGAGAATCAAGACAAGGCATTAGAACGATTGACCGGCAGGAATGCGGGTCATATCGAAGGAGGCAAGATGAGAGACCATTACCAAGACGAGCTAGAGATTGGCGCAGTTGTTGCCGGCTTCGAAGAGTGCACCACTGGCAAGGACGAATTCACACATCTAAGCCACTTAACGGTTGCGGTCTACTATCTTCGCAATTTAACTCCTGAACAGGCGTTTGAGAAGATGCGTTCCGGTCTCTTCCGCTTTCTCGATCATCATGGCGTCGGCCGCACGAAGTATAACGAGCAGTTGACCCTCTCGTGGCTTACGTTCATCCAAAGCGTCATCAAACAAATGGATCCGAACCTTTCTCTTGTTGCGGTCACTAACGCTGTGCTTGAACGTTTGGGTGATTCACGAATACCTATCGAAGGCGAGCAAACTAAGTAAACCGCCAAGGCGCCAGGAACGCCAGGAAATTCAGAAGTCAGAGATCAGAGGTCAGTCAAATCCTGACTCTCCAGTACCTAACCTCAGCCTGAAGTCTTATCGGAACAGCTGGCCTCTGACCGCTGACTTCTGCTCTTCCTGGCGTTCCTGGCGCCTTGGCGGTTTCTACAACGATGCTGTAATGCTTGTTTGCATTGAAGTTGTTTGCTAACTTTCGCCCGGAGAGAGAACCCGCAAGTCAAAGGAGACTTGAAAATGGACACACGTAAGCTCGCCAACCCTCTGCTCATGCTGACAATAGTTCTCTGGGGAACGCTGCTCGGCGGGATTGCCTACTCACACCTTGTCTATTTCCCAGTTTACTTCTCTGACCTTCCCGGTTCAGCCGTCGTGGTCAATGGCCCTTACGGTATGAACGACGGCATCTTCTGGGTGATTATCCATCCGCTCCTAATCATTTCGCTCGTCGCTACGCTTGTGCTGAATTGGACATCGAGCTCGCGGCGCAAGCTCATCGCAATAAGCTTTGTCGTCTACGTGATATTGCTGCTGGTTTCTCTGTTTTATTTTGTTCCCGAACTTGTGCTCTTCAAGCACAGCCCGGAGTCAACCATACCGGCGACTGAGTGGCTGGCGCGCGGCCGACGTTGGCAAAGACTGAGTTGGTTGCGCGGACTGACGATGTATCTTGCATTCGTGCCATTGCTGATTGCGCTGACAAAGCCGACGGACAACTCGGTGCTCTCGGGAAATTAATGTCACTCAAACATCTTCTTCAGGCTTTTTCCCCGGTAATCTAATCACGTGCTCTTCAGGTACACTGAAGGCCGCCTCTGCCGTTGTCCAGGCAGCTATTACTGCAGCAATCGGCGTTGGTTGTACAAGGAACGCCAGCGGCTCGGCAAGTAGCCGCCCCCGCCGCAGCCGGCGCGATGAGGGAAGTGACTAAGGGCAAGGTTACCGCCGCGGCAATCCCTAATCGCTTGACCAAAGCCCGGCGGGATACGTGGTCTAGTTCCGCCGGTCTTGCTAACGACTCCTGCAAAAGGTGAGCCTTCTCGAGCTGGTCCAGTGCGAACCAAACCACTTCGTCTGAGGCCGGTGTTTTCCTTTCTCTTTCCAACAGCCCGGCGATATTCGCAACGCTTCTCCGTCCATCGCAACGGGCCCAGACGAATGCGGCGGTCTCATTAAGACAATGGGCCTTATTGCTGCTTCGGTCATACACAAGCAGTTCTCCTTCCAGCTCTGCGGTGATGAGTTCGCTTCGGCGGGCCTTTGGAAACGATTGCTGAATCTTCCTCATGACGAACCTTTCTTCACGCGATTGACTTATCAGTTAGTCAAAAACAATGATTGGCGCGAGTAAACACCAAGCTAGCCTGCAGACCCTGGCTTTCTGCCGGTCACAACCAGTACCCGTGCGGGAAAACTCATGCCGCCGGTTTTGAAGTAACCAGCTACAGCCTTCTGAACTGTGTACTTGATTGCTGCCACTTGATCGGGTACCAGCTTCTTGAGTTTGCTTCGAAATGTATCTGACATTTCCGTGCGCAACTCCCAAAAGCGCTCAACGTTAATCGGCGCTTCTATCATGAATGCCAATTCGCGCTCTGTTACTTCAACGGCTCCCGCTTTCTTCAGAGCTTTGGTGAGTTTTCCCGGCCTGGCAAAGCGAAAAGCTCCGGGCGCGTCTTCGTCCTCCGCGTCAGCTTGCACAAACCTGTCCAGCACTTCCGTGACAACACTGAAGAATGGGTTGACTTCCCTCGCCGCCCAGACCACAAAGGAAACATAGCCGCCGGGTTTGACCACTCTGAGAATCTCGCGGAGGCCTGCCAACACATCCGGGAAAAACATTACTGAGAGACGGCAGACTGCCGCGTCGAATAAATTGTCAGAAAACGGAAGCTGCTGAGCGGGACATTGATCAAAGCGGATATTCCCAAGTCCACGCCTTACGGCTTCAGCTCGCGCAGACTTGACCATACCGGCAGCAGGATCGGTGTAGGTCACAGATCCCGACTCGCCAACAATTTGCGCGATCGTCAACGACGGTTCGCCGCTGCCGCCGCCAACATCGAGCACCGCCTGACCTGGATCAATGCGGGCATCCTCGATGAGTGCACGCGACAAAGTCGCGTACATCTTCTCAATCAAGGCCTGGTGCTTGTTCCAGTATTGAGAAGAGGTTTCCCAGGCGGCGAGTACTTCATTGGTGGTGTCTTTAGCCATATTCATGTTCGGGGCAACGTAATCGCCGGAGCTTTACCGTTTAGACAGCGGACTTGTCCGCCGCGCTGTGGGACAAGTCCCAACTCTAAACCCACCCATTGCTAATTAACTAAGCGAGATCAAACAGCAACACCTCCGCAGGCTCGTTCGCGGTAATGCGAAGGTTTGACTCCTGCGTAACGGCAGCGCCGTCTCCCTGCTTGAGAGCAAAGTCATTCAAAACCACTGAGCCCGCAGCTACCTGGAGCCAGGCACTCCGTCCGTTTGCCAGGGAGTGAACCACCTCCTGACCCTCATCCAACACGGACGCATAAATGTTCGCGTCCTGATGAATTCTCACTGAGCCGTCGTCTCCATTGGGCGAAACAATCAGACGCAACTTATTGCGCTTCTCGTCATCTGAAAACTTCTTTTCCTCATACTCCGGCGGGAGGCTTTGCTGTTCTGGCAAAATCCATATCTGCAGCAGATGAACAGGCATGTCTCCAGAAGGATTGGCTTCGCTGTGTCTCACGCCGGTGCCGGCGCTCATGCGCTGCACATCGCCGCGCTGGATAATCGATCCGTTGCCCATGCTGTCGCGATGTTCCAAAGCGCCTGCCAAAATGTAGGTGACGATTTCCATGTCGCGATGCCCGTGGGTTGGAAACCCATGTTCCGGCTGCACGATGTCTTCATTGATCACACGCAGGCTGCGGAATCCCATGTGCTTCGGATCGTAATACTGATCAAAGGAGAAAGTGTGATAGGTGTTGAGCCAGCCGAAATCAAAGTGGCCGCGCTCGTCTGCTTTGCGAATCGCGATCATGGTTTCCCTTGCTGAGTTTAGAGTTCAACCCGGGATCCACGCGCGGGCAGCCCGCGTGGGGTGGTAGCCTTTAGGCTGCTGCTTTCCGATCCACGCAAGCTAAAGCTTGAACTCTAAACTACTTGAATTCTAGACTACTTGAACTCTGAACTAATTGAGTCGATAAAAATCTCCGCCAACTGATTCAAGCCGCGCGCATCCTCATCGTCAAACCTGGCAAATGACGGACTGTCAAGATCAAGAACGCCGAGCAATCGTTCATGCTTGATGAGCGGAACTACGACCTCGGAGTTTGACGCGCGGTCGCAAGCGATGTGGCCGGGAAAGTCTTGTACGTTATCAACCAGAATCGTCTGGCGCTGCTCCGCGGCCGTGCCGCAAACTCCTTTGCCCATCGCAATGCGCACGCATGCAGGTTTTCCCTGAAACGGACCAAGGACAAGTTCGACGCCTCTAAGTAAATAGAAACCCGTCCAATTCACGTCAGGCAAGGAGTAATACAGCAGCGAAGAAAGGTTTGCCGCATTGGCAATGAAGTCGCCCTCGCCATCGAACAGGCTGCGAAGCTGCGATTGCAAATTTGCATAGAGCTCGGCCTTAGAAGCTGTTTTTTGTTTGGGGATTTGAAAAGTCATACACGAACCACTTGTAATGCAAACTGTTAGTTTGCGCGTTGCCTCTCAATCACCATCGCAAACTAACAGTTTGCGTTACGTTCTTCAGCCGAAGGCCTGATACTGATCACCACCGATTTAGAAACCGGCGTGTTGCTTTTATCAGCCACGCTGCGCAGTGGAACAAGGACATTGGTTTCTGGAAAGTAAGTAGCGGCGCAACGTGGCGGAATGCTGTACGGCACTACCACAAAGTGGCGCGCGACGCGCTCTTCTCCATCAAAATGGCTAAACAGATCAACGATCTGCCCGTCAGCCAAGTTTTCGCGACGCATATCGTCTCGATTTAGAAAAACAACCCTGCGGCCGCCGTAAACGCCTCGATAGCGATCGTCCAGTCCATAAATAGAAGTGTTGAACTGATCGTGGCTGCGGATCGTCATCATCAAATACTGATCCGTCTTAAGGTCATGTCGCGGCAAAGCATGAACGGTAAAAACCGCCCGGCCACTCGCAGTCTTGAATATTCTTTGTCTGGCCGCGTTTGGCAAGTGGAACCCACCCGGCTGGCGTACGCGCGCGTTGTAGTCGTCAAAACCGGGCACCACGCGCGCAATGTGATCGCGTATCAGATCGTAATTGGCTATTAGCTCCTGCCAGTCAACATTCGAACGCTCCCCCAGTGTGGCGATTGCCAGGCGCGCAACGATCGCGGGCTCACTCAGGAGATCATCCGACGCCGGCCGCAGGAAACCGCGTGACGCCTGAACGACGGCCATCGAATTCTCCGTGGTCACGAACTGAGGGCCAGACGATTGCACATCAGTTTCCGTTCTCCCCAAGCATGGCAGAATCAAAGCTTGTTCGCCCGTGATCAAATGCGCGCGATTGAGCTTTGTCGAGACATACGCGGTCAGCCTGCACCATCGCAGCGCATCTGCCGTATATTCCGTATCGGGAGTTGCGGAAAGGAAGTTGCCGCCAAGCGCGAAGAAGACGCGTGCTTTCTTCCCGTGCATCGCTTCGATTGCCTTCACCGTGTCGTAACCGTGGCGGCGCGGTGGCTCGAAGTTGAATTCAGATCCAAGGTTGTCGAGGAATGTATCTGTCGGGCGTTCCCAGATTCCCATGGTTCGGTCGCCCTGAACGTTGCTGTGCCCTCTGACCGGGCAAAGTCCGGCTCCGGGTTTTCCAATCTGACCTCGCAGCAACATCAGATTCACGATCTCCTGGATATTGGCCACGGCGTTTTTATGTTGCGTCAGGCCCATGGCCCAACAAAAGATTGTACGTTCTGCTTCAACAAACACTTTGGCGGCAGCTTCAATTTGCGTCCGCGGAATGTCAGACTGCTCAGTGATTTCATCCCATGAGAGTTTTTTGATCGCTGCGGCGAGTTCCTCAAATCCGCTGGTGTAACTGTTAATGAACTCCTGATCCAACACCTGACCCGGGCGCCGCTCTTCTTCTTCGAAGACTGCTTTCATAATCCCCTGGAGCAACGCGACGTCGCCATTGATCCGCACCTGGAGAAACAAATCGGCGAGCGTTGTGCCCTCGCCAACCCATCCCAAAACCTCCCGCGGATGTTTGAACCGCGTCATGCCAACTTCGGGAAGCGGGTTGATGTGCACCAGCTTGCAACCGCTGCGTTTCGCCTTTTGAAGTGCAGCCAGCATACGCGGGTGGTTTGTTCCCGGATTTTGTCCGATGACGAAGATTGCCTGCGCCAGATTGAAGTCATCGAGCGTCACCGTCCCCTTGCCGACGCCAATTGTCTCGCCCAGCGCCGACCCGCTCGACTCGTGGCACATGTTTGAGCAGTCTGGAAGATTGTTGGTGCCAAACTGCCGCACGAAAAGCTGGTAGAGGAAAGCGGCTTCATTACTGGTCCGGCCCGAGGTGTAAAAAATTGCTTCGTCAGGGTGGGTAAGTGAATTCAACTCGCCCGCGATCAGCGCAAAAGCGTCATCCCAACTTATCTGTTCATATTTGGTCGCCCCGCGGCGAAGCACCACTGGATTGGTGATGCGTCCTTGTTTGCCCAGCCAGTAATCTGATTTTCCGGCAAGGTCGGCCACACTCCACTTCCGGAAAAACTCCGGCGTAACGCATTTGGTTGTGGCTTCATCGGCAACGTGCTTGGCGCCGTTTTCACAAAACTCAGCGTGCGAACGTTCGCCATCGGGCTCGGGCCAGGCGCAACCCGGACAATCGAATCCAGTCTGCTGATTGAGTTTCAGCAGCGCGCGGACCCCGCGGGCCACTCCCATTTCATTCCAGGCGGTCTTGGCAGCAGCGAAAACTGATGGAATGCCACCAGCCACTTTGCTCATTGGCTTGATCTGAACAAGAGAGGGTTCTTCGGGCGACTGAGCGCTGGACGGAGTTGTTGATTCGTGATCCGACATTTTGTTTCATCAACCGGCTATTGGCCGCAAGGTCAGAGTTCAACCTTTAGGTCGCTGATTGTCAAGCGGCAAGCTAAAGCGTGAACTCTAGACCAGGCCGGAGGCGCCAGCGAAAATTTGACTTGCACCTCCGTTTAGCTTAAAAGCTTTTTCTCCTCGGAATTAATCTCTAAACGCCGCCCTTCTTAAGTGAGGAAAAACCGGATGACCCGTTCAATCTTTCGCTGCCTTATTCCGACCCTTTTATTGATTGCCGCTTGTGCCGCCGCCGGCGGTCAGGTAAAACCGGGCCGCGATCCTAACCAACCGGTCGATGAGGAATATACGAAGAAGATTCGGGAATACACCACAGAGCCTTTCTTCAATTCACCTCTGACTGATTACCTGCCCGCGTCAGCCATCGTGCCCACGCCAAAATCCGTGTTGGGTGACGTTGCCGGCGCTCCGGGGAAACTACCGTATGCGGAAGAAGTCTATCGCTACCTGCGCCTGCTGGAGAAAGCGAGCCCGCGCGTAAGAGTTTATTCAATCGGCACGACGGAAGAGGGCCGCGAGATGATTGCCGTAGCCGTGGCCTCGGAGCAATTGCTGACGCGCCTTGATGAGAATCGCGCCCGGCTCGTCAAACTCGCCGATCCGCGCACCATCAATTTCAATGATGACGAGGCTGACAAACTCGTCGCCGCTTCGTTTCCGATCTACTACATCACCGGCACCATCCATTCGACGGAGACCGGTTCGCCGACGGCTTTGATGGAACTCGCTTATCGTCTCGCGGTTGACGACAGCGCCTACATCAAGTCGATTCGCGAAAACGTGGTAACGCTGATTACTCCGGTCGTCGAAGTCGATGGTCGCAATCGCATGGTCGATATCTACAACTGGCACCTGGCTCACCCAAACGAGAACGAGCTGCCACTAATCTACTGGGGACATTACGTAGCTCACGATAACAATCGTGATGCAATCGGCCTCTCGCTTAAGCTCACCCGTAACGTGCTCAATACCTTTACCGGCTGGAAGGCGCAGGTGCTTCATGATCTGCACGAGTCGGTTCCCTATCTTTACGACAGCACGATTGGCGATGGGCCCTACAACGCCTGGGTCGATCCAATTCTGACGGACGAATGGCAAATAATCGGCTGGAACAATGTTTCGGAAATGACGAAGTTTGGCATGCCCGGCGTGTTTGCCCATGGAGACTTCGATACCTGGTCGCCCGGCTATCTGATGTTCATCGCGGCCACCCACAATGGCATCAGCCGTCTTTATGAAACTTTCGGCAACCGTGGCGCCGACACCGTGGAGCGCACGCTTTCGCCCAGCGAGTATCAGCGCACCTGGTATCGCCAGAATCCGCCACTCCCAAAGGCGAAATGGTCACAGCGCAACAACAACAATTATCAGCAGACCGCACTGTTGACCTCACTTTATTATTTCGGCAACAACGGCAAGCTCTTTCTCAAGAACTTTTATTTGAAGAGCAAACGTTCAGTCTTGAAACCTAAGAATGAAGGACCTGCCGCCTACGTTTTACCGGGCGACGATCCGCGTCCCGGCAATCAAGCGGAACTGCTGCGCACGCTGCAAGCGCAGGGGGTCGAGATTCATCGCGCGACCGCCCCGTTCACCGTGACTGTGAAGGCCGGCAAAGGCGGGGCAAACAAACAATCAGAGGCGACCGGGTCACCGTCGCCATCGCCAGGCGCTTCCCCAACCCCACAGGTAATTGCGACAACCGTTCCAGCTAAGAACGAGTCGCCGACGCGCACCTTCCCTGCCGGCAGCTATATCGTTCGCATGGACCAGCCCTACAGTCGCATTGCCGACGCGCTGCTTGATTATCAGTATTGGGCGCCAAACGATCCGCAGACTGACGTCTACGACGACACCGCCTGGACCATGGGGGAGCTCGCTAATGTCGGAGTTTTTCGAATAGTTGACACTAAGGTGTTGGACGCGCCGATGGATCGAGTCAACGGTGAAATTCGCGCGCCGGGCGCTATCATCGGAACGGGTTCAACCTATATCGTCAATCACAATGCCGACAACGCGCTGGTGACGTTGCGATATCAACTCAGGGACGTGAGCGTCGAAGCCGCCGAAGAACCGTTTGAAGCTGCCGGTCAAAAGTTTAATCGCGGCTCTTTCATTATTCGCAAGGCCTCAGTTGACGATCTGAATCGCGCGGGCAAGGAACTCGGCATTCAGTTTTATGCCGTTGCCGATGCGCCCGCTGTGAAGACCCACGCAATCAAGCCGGCGCGCGTCGCGCTGATGCACACCTGGCTGGATACGCAGAATGAAGGCTGGTGGCGTTTGGCGTTGGATCAGTTGCAGGTGCCCTACGCTTATATCAGCACGCAGGATGTCGCCAGGGAGGAAAACCTGAAAGCGAAGTATGACGTCATCATCTTTGCGCCGGTCGGCAGTTCTCCAAATGCGATCGTGGACGGCATGCCGATGCACGGAAATGCGCAGCCGTGGAAAACAACTTCGCTCACACCGAACATTGGCAAGATTGATTCAACTGACGACATGCGACCCGGGCTCGGCTGGTCGGGACTCGCGAACCTGCAGAGGTTTGTGCAGCAGGGCGGTGTTTTCATAACTGTAGACGATACGGCCAACTTCGCGGTTAATTATGGATTCACGCCCGGAGTGGCGATCGCGCGAGCCACTCGACTGAGAGCTGTCGGCGATATTCTCAGAATGAAGACCGTCGATGCCACCAGCCCGATTGCCTACGGTTATGCGGATCAGCTGGCGATGTATTGCTCGAATGGCCCGATTTTCAACCTCAGTAACATTGCCGGCGGGAGCGGCGCTCGGCGTCGCTCAGATCAGCGCGTTACCGGACGCGGCACGCCCGACGATCCTGACACGGTGCAAGGGCGCCCGCCCGCTGAGATTCCCGAACCGCCCAAGGCCGAGATTTGGGAAGCAATGCCTTTGACGGATGAACAGCGCCGGCGCGATGGGGTTTCAGTGATTCCGCCGGTGGAACGCCCGCGCGTGGTGCTACGTTATGCTGACATGAAGGATCTGTTCGTTTCGGGATTGCTGGATGGCGGCGATGAGATTGCGCAGCACGCGGCCGTGATTGATGTGCCTTCAGGTCGTGGCCACGTGGTGCTCTTCTCAACGAATCCAATGTGGCGCGGCCAAACCAAAGGCAGTTACTTTCTCGTCTTCAACGCGATCCTGAACTTCGACAACTTGAACGCGGGCAGAAAACTGGGCGAGAAGTGAGAGCACGTAATCAAGCGGCAGTTGCTTACCACAATCGCGTTATCCCGTAATTATCAAACCGACGAGTGTTTGGCGAAGCTCATCTTCGTTCCAACCACTGACCACGACGACCTTGTCGTTTTCAAGATCAGGATCAAACTGCAAACAGTCACGTCATACTCGGCTTTGACCGGTTTGGCAAGAAGTAAACTATCAGCATGGCAGTGAGGGCATCGCTTCATACTCGATCCTCGCGAGTTGCGTGAAGGGCCTCAATCCACTGGACAGCAACCTTCAAGGAGCGTCAGCTCTTAAGAATCGATTCCGACAACTTCTTCACGTCTATCGGAGTGGCGTTGATCTTCAACGTCGCAATCGTATCCAGGAGAAACTTGCGCGCCACCTCTTCCGAGATCGTGTCCGTCGCCGCGCAGTTAAGTAGCAGGACGTAAGGTTTGCTGACGACGGTCAGATATACCTGCTTCTTTGCTTCGGCGTTCATTCCCTCCGGCATATCGAATTGCCAGAGGGAGGCATCGCTGCCGCTGCTTAGTCTGGCGCTGAAAACTTGCGCCCTGAGGGTTTTACCTAACAACCCTTCAATAAACTTTGTCTCCCAATCGCGATGCGCGGCAAGAATAGCTCTGTCGTCCAGCTTCTTCTCTTTTGCGTCGGGGGCAAACTCGGCAATTGACGCCACTTGAATTTGAACAACCATACCGTCCACACTAAAGAATATGTGGTTGGGGTCGTTCAGCGGCTTTATCTCTTTGCCTTTGAGCGCGAGGGTAAAGTGAAGTTCGCGCACGTTCCACACGAACAGTATGCCTTCGTCGGTCTTAATCGCTGCCCACCCCTCTTCCTGATCGAGCGAACCATAGATAACGGAAGACGGGAGCGGATGCCACGCGTTAACTGACCTTAGAGGAGGATGGACGACAAGCAAAACAGCGACCACCAGGACAAGCCGCGCAGGCATAGTGTTCACTAAACGGTTTTCTGAGGCGCGGAGCAGCATGGCGGGGCTTTCTCTCTTATCCTCGCGGCAGCATGGCCGCCAGCATTTCAAATGAATCGTGAACGGCGCTATAGGATGCTTTGAGTTGGTCGTTTGTTCCGTGCCTGGCGTCGCTCCGGAACTTTGTGAGAGCTGACGAAAACTTCTTCAACTCTCTGGCAAACTCCGGGCGGTTCTCCTCACTGGTGCCGCGAGGGACGCCGAGTCTCACAATGGCTTTCCCGTGTTTCGCAAGCTGCGCCGATTTTTCCCTGATGCGTCGGAAGTCGTTCCGGGGCAGCGCCTCGTGTTGCAAGGGATGCATTACGTCGTGGAACTTTTCATACTGCTTCACGCCGAATCCATGTTGACTTCCATGCCGGCCTTCCTGGGGATTGGCCAGGCTGGTTGCCCAAACACTAGAAAGGAAAGCTGCCGAAAAGAGTGCAGCGAACGCGAAGATGAATAGCAAGCGAGCTCGTTTCAACGTTAGACCCTCCAGACTGTTTTTCGATTAAGTGTTTTGTGCTCTTCCTCAATCCCGGCAGCGCCCTAATTTCAGTTTTCTCTGTGTAACCTCTGTGTTCCCTGTGTCTCTGTGGTGAGCAATCGCTAATAAATATTCACTACAGAGTCACAGAGAACACTGAGGCTGCACCGAGAAGACTGTCAAACCAGGCGATACCAAAGCTGGAAAACATGAGCGCAGAGATTATAATCAGAAATGCTATCTGCCACAGGGAATGTTTCGGGGGGAACCAGCAGTTTAGAGTTCGAGCTTCAGCTTGCGTGGCGAAACAGCAGCCTAAAGGCTGAACTCTGAACTGCTGGCTTCAAACTGCACTAGTACCCGGGAGAAACTGTCGCGCACCAAACTGCACCTGCACGCTAATGAATCTTTTCGAAGCAATCTTCAACCCTGGCTCACTCGACCGCACCGCTATTCTTTATGAGCAACGGCGGATCAGTTACGCCGAACTGCGCG
>Ga0180086_1000026_pt1 | contig 15237 bp, 10 predicted proteins | sample EasRiv760_16_10D_FD_121778 | JGI IMG/M metagenome (GOLD analysis project Ga0180086, IMG submission 121778) | Soil microbial communities from meander-bound floodplain in the East River, Colorado, USA - East River metaG ERMLT760_16_10D | ecosystem: Environmental > Terrestrial > Soil > Floodplain ... | reverse complement strand
TCTCAGATTATGACACGCATCGGCAACAAAAAGCGCCGAAATTTCAAAATCAGAGGAGAGAAAAATGAAAACCACATTCTTAAAATCGATCGGAGGAACAGCATTGGCACTATTGGTGCTGGTTGGCGGCATGCAAATTTCGGTCTCGGGCCAGGATGACAAAGGCCATGAGGACGCAAAGCAACAGGCAAACAACCGGAGGCCAAGTCTTGTAGGGGTGTGGCTTACACAAGTCACTCGCAGAAACTGTGACACCGGCGAGCCGATAGGTGCCACATCCCAAATTCAGAATACATTCGCAAAAGGCGGAACATTGTTAGAAACTATCGGCCCCAGTATATTTCGAAGTCCCGGCAACGGAATCTGGAAACGCGAGCACGGCTGGAACGAGTATTCCTTTGCCCAGCGGTTCATGCGATTCGATGCGGCCGGCTTGTTTGTCGGAAGCGGGGTTGTCAGGGCGGCCCTCACACTCGACGAGACGGGTGATCACTACACGTCAACCGCAACAAATGACGTCCTTGACGCAGCCGGAAATGTCATTGCAAGCGGGTGTGCCACGAGTGTCTCGACCCGCTTTTCAATGGAATAAAAGCGCTGTCGGGGCTGGTTTGAGGATGAAGGATGAATGGTCAGGAAGTAGGCAGTTGGCAGTAGAGGCAGTAGGAAACCTGATTGCCTTCTGCTCCAGCTTTCTTACTATGTTTCCATTCATCCGACATCGTTCTTCAATCTGACGGCGAATTGGTGATTGCCGGAAATGGCCCCGATTACACCTCGGGTCCAGACATCGGATCAAATGGGAAAGAGAAATAGGAGGAATGAACATGAGATACATGTTCTTAGCGGCAATATTCATTTTGGCATCTATCGTCGTCCGTATGAAAAGCTCAAGAAATACCGCTCGACAGCTATTCGGACTGACACTCACGCTGGTCGGCTTGATGTGTTGGAACACTCTGCCGATTCCTCTTCCGGACCGGGCGGTACAGGCCGCAACTCGGGCGAGGGTCACAGAACCGACCGCCCCGCCGGTTTCCAGAGCCGTGGCCAACGGTCGTGTCGCGTTCGTTAGCAGTGAGGGCAACGCGCGGGCTGACATCTATACGATGGAGGCGGACGGCAGTAACGTGCAGCGACTCACCAATAACCCGGCATACGATCAAGGTCCGAAGTGGTCGCCCGACGGCACGAAGATCGCATTTGCCAGCAGTCGAGACGATACCAGTGTCCGATGCGCATCCGGCGGCGGTTGTTGGTTTGAAATTTACGTGATGAACCCCGACGGCACCAACCAGACGCGCACCAACAATCCGGGTTTCGACGACTCCTTCGATTGGTCGCCTGACAGCACGCGCATCGTGTTCGAGAGCTTTCATGATGGTTCCTTTGGCTTCAACACGAACATCTCCGTAATGAACGCCGACGGCAGTAACGTGCGGCGACTCACCAATTACCCGGGATTCGATTATTCGCCAAAGTGGTCGCCCGACGGCACGAAGATCGCTTTCCTCAGGGCCGATGATAATTTTGCTGTTATACCTGAAATCTACGTGATGAACGCCGACGGCACCAACCAGACGCGCAGTAACCTCTGGGGATACGATTCGAGATGGTCACCAAACGGCACGAAGATCGTGTTCGTGAGCGCCGACATATTCGATGCCACCACCCAAGAAATCTATGTGATGAACGCCGACGGCAGTAATGTGCAGCGACTCACCAATAACCAGACAGGGGATTCAAGTCCGGCGTGGTCGCCCGACGGCTCAAAGATCACTTTCACCAGGGCTTGCCAGCACAACCGTTGCCCCACCCAACAGCCCCCACACATCTGGGTGGTCAATGCCGACGGCTCCAACCCGACGCAGCTTACGGATACCCTGGCTTGGTCCCACGCATGGTCACCTGACGGCACGAAAATCATCTTCGGCGGCCCCGCCAGCGGTGCTTCAGACCTCTTCGTGATAAACCCGGACGGCAGCGGCCTGACGAACATTACCAACACCGATGGTAAGTACGAATGGTCTCCATCCTGGCAGCCCCTTTCATTACCCCCGGTGGTCAATCCCATTGACGACCCGCAGTTCTTCGTCCGCCAGCACTACCTCGACTTCCTGGGTCGCGAGCCGGACCCGCCGGGCCTCGCCTTCTGGACCAACGAAATCACCTCCTGCGGCGCAGACGCGCAGTGCGTTGCTGTCAAGCGCCAGCACGTCTCCGCCGCCTTCTTCCTCTCCATCGAGTTTCAGCAAACGGGCTTCCTCGTCTACAAGACCTTCGGGGCCGCCTTCGGCGCGACGCGCGTCGGCTCGACCGTCCCGCTCACACTCGCGGAGTTCCTCCCCGACGTGCAGCGCGTCAGTCAGGGCGTCGTGGTCGGGACAGCGGGCTGGGAGGCGCAGCTTGAGGCCAACCAGACGGCCTACTTTAACGAGTTCGTCTCACGCCCGGCCTTCGTCTCGGCCTACCCGACGACGCTGACCAGCGCCCAGTTTGTTGACGCGCTCAACCAGAACGCGGGCGGCGCGCTCTCTGCGGCAGAGCGCGATCAGTTGGCGGCTGACCTGATGGCGGGGGCGAAGACGCGGGCCGAAGTTTTGCGCGCGGTGGCCGAGGACGTGGATTTTACCAGCGCGCAGTTCAACCGGGCGTTCGTGCTGATGCAGTATTTCGGCTACTTGAGAAGGAATCCAAACGACGCGCCGGACGCGAATTTTGACGGCTACAGCTTCTGGCTCGCGAAGCTCAATGAGTTCAACGGCAACTACGAGCAGGCCGAGATGGTCAAGGCCTTCATTACTTCGATTGAGTATCGCCGGCGCTTTGGCCCATGATTGATATTCAAATATCTTTCTGCTTTTGAGGCGAGGAATCAAGTTATGGAAGTGCGCTGATTATCGTCACGCAGCATGTGACGTTATTGTGACGGGAATTCAGATAAGAGCACTTACACTGCGAGGGACCGATATAGAAGTATATAAAACCCCTGAAAAACCGCTGTGGCTGCAACCTGTTTTAGTCAATAGAGTTAAGAACTTGCGTGGGTTCGGATTCATAACCCCAAGGTCGGGAGTTCGAGTCTCCCCCCCCGCTACCAATATTCTATTCAGCCTCAACAACTTAGAGCATCTGCCCGAATCGAAGTGTTTTCGATTTTGCCGAGATTTGCCGAGAATGAAACCGTTTCGATACAGAATCTCGGCATGACCTTTCGCGCAGCCTCTAAGAGAATCAACAACTTAGACCCACCTCATATTGAGACCATGGGAGCAATACTCTCACGCTCTCGCTCTGTAAACGCCCCGAGATCCGACTCGTTTAATGGTGAGTTAGGACAAGATTTATTTGCGGATATTTTTTATCAAAACAATGTCCCGGTTGCGTGAACCGCGTGAGACAGCCAAACGGTTGCCTTCCGGGTTTAGAGCAAATTGGGCGATCTGAAATTCTTTGAAAGCGGTTAAAGATGTCGGTTTCGCGCCGGCAAGCGGTTGCGTCCAGATATTTGAGGTCGTGCCGAGCGTGTTCACGAAAAGGATTCCGTTGCCGGTTTTATTCCACGCAATGCCGGCTTCGGTATTCGTGGTAGCGGGTAATTCAAAAGTTTTTAGCGGCTCGCCACCGTCAATCGAGATAATGCCGAGCTTTAGGGGTTTACCTTTTTCGCGGATGAAATAAGCGACTGATCTACCGTCGCGGGAAATTGCTGGAGAGATCGAATCGACATCCGTTAATTTGACGGCATCTCCGCCTTTGAGCGGAACTTTCCAGATTCGAAATATGCCGCCTGCTCTGTTTGTGTAAACCACCCAATCTTCATTCGCTGAAGCCGCCGCAAAAGCACAATTATCATCCTCTACTACACGCCGCACATTTTGTCCGTCGGAATCCATCTGAAAAAAACTGTTACCGGGCGTTACCCCTCCCAAATAAGTTATCGAGTCGCCGCCTATCGAAAGTGTCGGCAAAATTTTTCCCACTTTATAGTCGGTGGTTAAAGGCTTTGGATTGCTGCCGTCCGCATCCATTCGCCATATATTCTGTGCACCACCTTCGCTCGAAACAAAAACAATTTTGCCGTCCTTAGTCCACGAAATACCGCGTTCTCCGTCGTCTGCTGCGGTTTTTGAATTAATGCTGACCGCACTTGAAAAATCATCTTCGAGCGTAAGCCAGATGCCCATCGAATATTCACGCTGAATCGCAACCATTGTTTGGGAATCAGCTGTCAAACTGAAATCTTCATAACTGGAAAGATCATTTGTCACATTTTGAACTTCCCCGCTCGGATACGCAGCGTATCGTAGTTGGTAACGCTGCCCCATATCCGCAGCATATGGCGTATAAATCAAGCCTTTTCCATCATTCACCCACGCGAGCTGACTGATGCGAAGCAATTTTTCTTCATTCAAAGGAATCGGCGTTTCGATGCCCGTGGCAACATCAACCACCGCCATTCCGCCCGCGTATGATGCACCCCGCGTCAAAGTCGGAACCGCGATCAGTTTCCCGTCGGGCGACCACGAAACTTCTTCCGTATAAACTTCGGGGTATTTGCGAGTCTTTAAAATGCGTTCCTTTCCGCCCTGTTCACCGGCGATGATAATTGAATTATCGCCTTCCGAAACTCTGATGAAAGCTATGTTATTTCCGTCGGGTGAAAATGAGATCTGGCTGTCAACGCCGGTAATCAATTTGCGCTGATTGCGTCCGAGCGTCGTAATTTGATAAAGCGAAGACGGCTGACCTACGCCTTCGACGCCGACAAAGTATAGAAAATTTCCGTCGCGCGAAAACCTCAAAAACTCGTATTTCGTTTGACCGGGCGGAACGATCTGCGTATCGCCCGCACTGGAGGTTTGCCGAAGCCAGAGACTATGTTTTCCGTCCTCATCTTTGGCGTAGGCGATATATTTTCCGTCGGGCGAAATAGCAACCGACTTGGTTAATCCATGCGCCGTCAGAACCTCCAATTTGATTGATTGAAAATTGTTGACCGCAGCATTCTGAACATAAAAATATTTCCAGTAAACACCAACAGCCAACCCCACAATCAAAAGCGGTGCGATTAACCAAACTGCCGAGTTTCTTGATTTTACTACGTCTACATCTTTCGTTTTAGTTGGCCGTATATTTATCTTCGTAACGGCATTGTCAAATGAACCTGTTTGAGAATCGCGCAAAATGCTATTTAGATCGGCGCGCAATTCTGAAAAGCTCTGGTAGCGCAGCTCACGATCTTTTTCCATGGCGCATTTGACGATATGGTCTAATGCAGCCGGAATTGCATCGTTTGATTCGCAAAGGGACGGTTGGGTTTTGTGGATCGTCGCGTTATAAATTGCGGCATCGCTCGCGCCCGCAAACGGCATCACGCCCGAAAGCATTTCGTAAAGCACCACGCCGAAACTAAAAATGTCGGTTCGCGCATCAACCCGTTCACCGAGAACCTGTTCGGGCGACATATAATTTATCGTTCCCATCAGGCGGTTCGGCGCGGTGTGGTCGCGGGTTTCAAAATCGCCCGAATCAGGTGCGGTCAGTTTAGCCAATCCGAAATCTAAAACTTTCACGATCCCGTCCCGACGAATCATGATATTCGCGGGCTTGATGTCGCGATGAATGATGCCGACCGAATGCGCCGATTCCAGCGCGCTGGTAATTTGAACAGCAATTTTGACGGCTTCCTGCCATGAAAGCGTTTTTTCAGCAATTCGTTCACGTAGGGTTTGCCCGTCAATGAATTCGGTCGCGATAAAATTGACAGTTTCGGTTTCTTCGATCGCGTAAATGGTGATGATATTCGGATGGTTGAGTGCGGAAACGGCGCGAGCTTCCTTCTTGAAGCGTTTTATGCGCTCAACATCGGTTTCAAATTGCGCCGTCAAAATTTTGAGCGCGATCTGGCGGCGGAGTTTCGTATCTTCGGCCAGATAGACCTCGCCCATTCCTCCTGCGCCCAGGAGTCTTATGATCTTGTAATGACTGATCTCTTGACCCGCAAGGTTCGCCTTCTTTTCTTTTTGGGCAAACATCTCAGCGGCTAACGACAAGGGTGGTTTCTCAAAGAAATTATTTGAAGATCTTCCGAGGGCGAGCAGAGTTTCAAGTTCACGGCGCAACTCTTCATCTTCGCCGCAACTCTTCTCAATAAACGTTTCACGCTCGGCGGGAGAGAGCTCCAACGCCGCGTGATAGCGTTCTTCTATTTGTCTTAGTCTTTCAGGATCCATTTAAAGAATCATTGTTCGATACTAAAAGCTAGATACCCTACCGTCAGAGCCGCTAGACGCAGCGATTAGCCACGATCCGAAGCCCAAGCACGAGTTGGGGAAGATGCGACAGCGCCCGGATCCAACCTGTTATGCCGAGCCTTTCGGGGACGAGATCATGCGCCGAACGATCTGTCGGTTTTCTGAGGTTGGGACCGCCCTTGTCTATTTGGTCCTGCTCAAACAAGCTCTCAGGCGATAGACACGTGACTTGATGAAAATGCGGGTTGCTTACCCGATCATGACGCGGGTATGGGACTTTGCCGGTGGCCGCTCCTTCGCTGAAATTCTCACTTCAATACTGTGACCCAAGCGGTTCAGAACAGCGAACAGACGATCCGCTGAAAACCCGGAGAGCTGTCCACGCAGTAGACGCGACACTTTAGGTTGGTCCAAAGCGGTGCGCTCGGCAGTCTGAGCTTGGGTCCAACCCTTCTTTTCAATTAATTGAGCAATCTTGGTTGCCAGCTTTGTTTTCAATAGACGCTCTTCCGCATCTTGGAAACAGAGATTGGCAAAGACATTGCCGCTGCTGGGCTCAACCTTCTCACTACGCGCACTGGCTTTTCGAGTCTTTGTTGCTTTGATCTTTGCTTTCATCACGTCCTCTCCCTGCCTGACGTATTTTGTAATCTTCTTCCGCTATCCTTAGCCGTCTCTTAATGGGGTCAATATCTGGTTTTGGTGTGGCGATGCCTTTCTTCGATTTCTTCTGAAATGCGTCGCCCATAACATCCTTGACCTCAGCGGGAAACGATTTGAGGTCCTTTCGTGAGGACCCGATCCAAACTAAACTCTTAATCTTCGGAGGTTCGCCCACGATCGTGATTATGCCTCATCTGGCATATTCTGATCAATGCCGGATGGGGCTGCCGCTTGAAGTTGTAAGCTTCGACTACTCGGGCGTATTATCATTTCACCTCGTTCCTCGGACTTGTTCAGCTATTGGGCAAGATTTGAATGCTATCGGAGAATCTTTGGTTGAATTACCCGAGCCAAAGCCAAAGAAGAAAAAGAAATTGTAAGCAGATATAAGCTCACTTTATTTCAGAGTATCAATAAATGAATAGAATGAATCCTAAGGATGATGTTTATTTAAGTAAAGCCATTCAAAAGAGGTAATTATAAACATATGAACAACACCAGAAGGAATAAAAGGAAGTTGTCACCAGAACAAAGTGAAAAACCACTCAGAGCGGTTAAAGCCCGTTTTGAAAAAAACAAGAACCGCCATAAAGGTCTTGAATGGGCTAAAGTACAAGCAAAGCTGGAAGCTAATACTGAAAAACTGTGGTCGCTCAATGAAATGGAAAGAACTGGCGGTGAACCGGGTGTTGTTGGTCATGATAAAAAGACGGGCGAATACATTTTTTATGATTGTTCAGCGGAAAGTCCTAAAGGCCGCAGAAGTGTCTGTTACGACCGAGAAGCGCTGGAGTCAAGGAAAGAACATAAACCAAAAAATAACGCGATTGACATGGCTGCTGCCATGGGCATTGAAATTTTATCGGAAGAGCAATATCGAGAGTTGCAGAAACTTGGAGATTTCGATACGAAAACGTCGAGCTGGTTGAAAACACCTTCAGATATCAGAGAACTCGGCGGTGCCATCTTTGCTGATTTCCGGTACGGCAATGTCTTCGTGTATCACAACGGTGCAGAATCTTACTATGCCGCCAGGGCGTTCCGTGGCTCGCTAAGGGTCTAAATTTTGCACAGACAGCTAAATTTGAATTTGAGAACGGATCACATAAAAAAAAGAAAGAAATTTTCGCGGATTTAGGTTCGAACCTCACCCTCAATTTCGGAAAGCTCTTTGTAGTAATGGAAGAACAACAACTGGTGGGTTTCTCGATCAACCCGGACTACCCTTTGAGCGTGAGCCGCACGAAGCGCGAGCTGGCGGGCGCACGTGAAGTTGCACCTGAGTCCGCTCAGAATTCCGCTCCCGCCCACTCCTCGGCCCCTTCGCGACCCTCCCCGGTCGATCGCATTTTCGGACATTGATCCTAAGAGGCCGGTCAATCGTGGCTCGAGAAAAAGGGTTCTTATCGACGCGATTGTTTTGATTGCATGGCGGCTTGAATCTCTTCGGGATAGACTATCCCGCCAGTCCTTTCGGCACAAGCGGCAAAGATCTCAGGCGAACGCCGGTCGCGTTTAAGATCGCGTTGCCGACCGCTGGTGCAAGACCGACGATCGGAGTTTCGCCGGCGCCGGCGGAGGGAATGTCTTTGCGATCGAGGAGTACGACTTCAATTGACGGCGTATCAGCGAAGCGCGGAACGCGATAGAGGGAGAAGCGCGGGTTAAGAACACGGCCATTCTCGAATTGAATTGCTTCGAACAAGGCGCCGCCGATGGCCATTGTAATTGCGCCTTCGATCTGGTTCTTTAAGTGAGTGGGATTCACGATCGCGCCGCAATCGAATGACTCGACCACGCGCACGATCCGAACCTTAGCGCCCTCTGCGTCGCTGTCTTTCGTTTCCTTTTTGCTTCCGTCTTTTCCGCTTTCTTTGCCGTGATCGATAGCGACTTCGGCGCAGGTGGCGACGTAGTCGTTCTTCTCAAAGCCGCACGAAATACCAAAGCCGTGCCCGGACGCGGGTTTGGTCTGGCCCCAGCCAAAGGCTTTCGCGGCCGCTTCAAGCACGGCGCGCAGGCGGTCATCCTTGATATTCTGCAAACGAAACGCGAGCGGATCCATGCCGACGCTTTGCGCCAGCTCGTCGATATGCGTCTCACGCGCGAAGTGATTCGCGGTGGCAGCCAGCCCGCGATACGAACCCTGGCGCAGCGGCGATTCCGACTGATGAACTTGAATGCTGTTGTTTGGAATATCGTATTTGTGCTGGATGCCCGCGCCGCCAGAGTTGTAGTTATGAAACTCCCAGGCGGTAATCGTGCCGTCGTTTTTTACTCCGCTCTTGATATCGATTACGCCGGCCGGTCGAAAGTAGGCCCAGGTGAATTCTTCTTCGCGCGTCCACACAAGCTTCACTGGTTTGCCGGCGGCGCGTGCGAGACGGGCGGCTTCGATGGCGCACTCGCCTGTATGTTTGCCGCCGTAGCCTGAACCCGTGTCGGGCACTATCACGCGAACCTTGTCTTCTGGAATGCGAAACGCTTCCGCGAGTTCGCCGCGCACACCAAACGGCCGTTGCGTTCCCGTCCACACTGTCAGCTTTTCATTTTTCCATTCGGCGACAGCGGCGCGTGGCTCGAGCGGCGCGTGTGCGATGTAGGCGACCGTGTACGTTTGCTCGAGCTTCTTGTCGGCAGCGGCCATGCCAGCCGCGATCGAACCTTGCGGCCGCGAGCCGCCGCCACCACCGCCTTCTCCGCCGCCGCGCCTCTCGGTTGCCGGCTTCCGCAAAAGATCAAACAGCGCGGCGTTTGCAGGTTGGCCCGGTGCTTTCCAATCAATCGCGATCGCCTTTTCAGCGCGCGCCGCCGTTTGCTGATCCGGCGCCGCGATGCCGATGAAATTCCCGTCTCGCACTACGGTTACCCCCGGCATTGCTGCGGCGGTTTTCGTGTCCACAGAAATCAGCGTGGCGTTGAAAGCCGAGGGGCGCAAAACTTTTCCATACAACATGCCGTCTCGCATGAGGTCGGAAGTGTATTGGTGTTTGCCCGTAACAAAGTCGCGGCCGCGGACTTTCGGCGCTGAGGTTCCAGCGATCGTCCAATCCTTCGGCGCAGTTGTCGCCACGTTGTCCGGGATCACCTTAACGAGCTGCTTGCCTTTCGCGACATCGCCGAACGAGAGCGACTTTGACCTGTCGTGATTCACAAGGCGCGCATCTACGATTCGCACTGAGCCCGGCTCAACGTTCAATTGTTGCGCGGCGAGATCGATCAGCATTTCGCGCGCCGCGGCCGCGGCCTTGCGCAGTTGCGGCGCCATCGTCGGCGTCGTGCGGCTGCCAAACGTCCCCATGTCGAAGGGAGTCAAGTCAGTGTCGCCCATGACGAGGCGAATCATCGCCACGGGCGCGCGCAATTCTTCGGCGACGGCTTGCGCCAGAGAGGTGCGAATGTTCTGACCCATCTCGACCTTGCCGGTGAAAACCGTGATGCCGCCGTCCTCGTCGATATGGATCCAGGCGCCGATGTCGTTCGGCACGCGATCATTGGACGCACCGCGTCCTGACTCGCCTTGCCCGCGCTGTCCCTGTTGGGCCAGCATGCGATTTACCGGCACGATCAAAACGATGCCCGCGCCAAAAACTCTCATGAACTCGCGGCGATCGAATTGAAAGTGATAGCCGGGCTCTTCGTAGAGTTCGTAGCGTTCCAGCTCGATCATGTCTGCTCGATCATGCGGGTCGTTCATTTCACACTCTCCGTTGATTCTCTTTTGGCCGACGAACTTCAGTCTCTCGTGATCGTGGTTTCAATTCGAGTTTATCTAAACAGCGACAACGACAAACTGCAGTTTGTCGGACGCAACATCATTTGCCGACAGATTCGATGGCCGCGACGATGCGTTGATAGGTGCCGCAGCGGCAGACGTTGCCGTTCATCCCCTTGACGATCTCATTGCGGCTCGGATGCGGATTCTTACTCAGCAGTCCGACGCTGGCCATGATCATGCCGGAGGTGCAGTAGGCGCACTGCATCGCGTCCGCTTTGAGAAATGCTTCCTGCACGGCGTGCAGGCGGCCGTCCTTCTCGAGCCCTTCGATGGTCGTGATCTGCCTTGCGGCAATGCGGCCCACGGGCATGATGCATGACTTAGTCGGCAGCCCGTCGATCAGCACCGTACAAGCGCCGCATTCTCCTTCGCCGCAGCCATACTTACTCCCCGTCAAGCCCAGATCGTTGCGCAGGACGCTGAGCAGGCTGGTCGCGGAGTCCGCGTCCACCTGCAACTTCTTTCCGTTCACATTGAGCGCGGTAACCTTAGCCATAGAAAATACTCCGGGCTTTCAGAATGTTGGGGGACTGGCAAAATTGTAATATAGATTGGTTAGAAGACAAGCGCGGCATGTCATGGTCGGGTATTGTCAACTTAACTTCATGAAGGAGCAAAACTATCAAGTCAGACAAGATGAATCCACTTCTCGTCATGTGGTTGATTAGGCGCCCGGCCCCGCAACGGACCTGCCCCTTTGACAGGTACTCTACACTCCTTGACGAACTCTTTGCACTCCGGCCGAGAAATCTGCATCTAAGAAGCCGTCCCCCAACTTTTGGCGTTCTGAATTGCGATTCCATTGGAGGCCAAGATGAAGATGCAGGTATTCAGGAACGGCGCTACGCTCTTCCTTGTCACGTGCCTGGTAAGTCTTACTACGACAACACCACGGGCACAAGCTTGGCAAACCAACGAAACAACGACTTCTAAGTCATCGGGAGATAGCCCGCCGATTGATGTCGAGAAGATCGTCGGCGCATTTACCGCCAAAGAAACGGAATTTCGCCACGCACTGGCGGAATATGCTTTTAAGCGAGATGCGACTGTTCAGACGATAGGTTTGGGTGGACAAATAACCGGCGAATACCATCGGACCTCTCAATTTGTCTTTGACGATAACAATGAACGGTTCGAGAAGATTACATACTTTCCTCTGCCCACGCTCACTGAACTTTCTGTCACGCAAGAGGACCTCGAGGATCTCGGCGGAGTCCAACCTTTTGCCCTCGAAGCATCGAAACTTGCCCAGTACGACTTTAAGTATTTTGGCAAAGAACGACTGGACGAACTGGACACCTACGTCTTCGATGTCGCACCTAAGATTATTCCAAAAAAGGTAAGCGAGCGTTTTTTTCAAGGTCGCATCTGGGTTGATCAGCAGGACCTACAAATAGTCAAAGTGCGGGGGAAAGGTGTGCCAGAAGGCAACCAGCGGTTCCCTGTATTTGAAACGTATCGGCAACAAGTTGACGGCCACTACTGGTTTCCTACGTATACTTATGCTGACGATGAATTGATATTTCCCAAAGAGAACTCCGTGCATGTACGAATGGTGGTTCGTTACACGGATTACAAACGCTTTCAGAGCAAAGTGAAGGTTGTGGATGTAGGGGATTCAGAGGAACTCAAGTCGCAGCCGACACCCAGCCCGGCGCCAAAGAAGCCGTAACAGGAGTCTCAATTAGCGGAGGCGATCATCTGTTTCCTCGCTACCTCATCAGAGGCCCATAGATGATTAAGCGAGGTAGCGCATTACGGCGCGCTTGCTGATACCCGGCGCCGCGGCAATCTCGGCAGGCTCATTTCCCTTATCGGCCAACTCGCGACCAACAGGTTCAGACCTTGGGACCAATTCCTTGCCAGACTTTTGCTAGACTATCCTTCAATAATTTAGCTACCTCAGATAGAACGTAAGCCTCAGCGCCAACCCTCCGGCCAGTTGACTCGTGCTCCAGAAGACAGTCAGAACACAAGTGTCTGAATAGAATGGGGCAAACTACTGACTTCGGCGGCCTGGCCGTCCAGCCAAAGGTAATAGGAGATCTTCTTGTCGCTCTTGTTCATGACTACTACGGATATTTTTCCATCAGGATTGATAAAAGCAGCGGAAAGCAGCTGGCTTCTGCTGGATGAACAGGCGATCCTCCTCGCACCCGGACGGACGAACTTTGAAAAGTGTCCAATGTAGAAGTACGAGTTTGTGTAGATCAGCTGACCCGTTTTCGTATCAGCGTGAACTGGGGCGAAGCAGAAATTCTTGACGTGATTTGGCCCACCCGTTTCATCCAGCAATAGGTTCCAATCCGTCCAGCCAACAGCACCGCTGTTGAAGTCATTGATCATTGAATGCCCATACTGTTCGCCTAATCTCCAATCGTTAAGCTTTTGAGCATTGAAGGAATCGGAGCAGCCTTCAGTGAAGATCAGGTTCTTATCCGGGAAAGATTCATGCACGAGTTTCACGTTATCGTACATCGCTTCGCCGCCGCTCCATGGCTCGTACCAGTGAAAACCAATGCCCCATACAAAGCGGGCGGCTTTGGGGTCAGATAAGATGGTGCTGGCTCTTTGGTAGATGAGGTCACGGTTGTGATCCCAGGCAATTATTCTCTTATCACCCAGCCCTTCCCTATTCATCGTCGGGCCAAGATAGTTTTTGAGGAAGTCTCTCTCTTCCTCCGCTGAGTAAATACACGACTCCCATGTTTGCGTCGCCATGGGTTCGTTTTGAATCGTGATGCCCCAGATCGGTATGCCTTCTGTCTGATAGGCCTTGATGAACTTTGTGAAGTAGTTGGCCCAGGATTGATAAAACTCTGGCTTCAATTTTCCACCGCGAAGCATGTTGTTGTTGTCCTTCATAAATGCCGGTGGACTCCAGGGGCTGCCAAAGATGCTGAGTTTCCCTCCGGCGGTGGCCAGCGCTTGCTTGATGAAGGGAATTCGAAATTGCTTGTCGTGATGGACGCTAAAAGACCGCAACTCCTTGTCGCCTTCATTTACATAGGTGTAACTGCCACTCGAGAAATCGCAACTGTGTATATTGGTTCTCGCCAGCGTGTAACCGATGCCGTTGTTCACATCAAAATAGGCATTTAGAATTTCCTGCTGTTTAGCTTTGGGCAATTTTGCAAATGTCTCGGCGGCGGCATCGGTAAGGGCGCCGCCGACGCCCAGGATCGTTTGAAATCTCTTAGCGGGATCGACAAATACACATATCTGAGTTTCCAGGGGCTGGCCCAGACGTTTGAAGGCAAGGGTGTCAGTAGCAGATAGGCGGTGATTACTGTTGTCAGCGGTGGTGTAGACTGCCACCTTTCTCCCTGCGATCGAAATCGGCTCTGAGGTTTCAGAAGGGTGAACAGATTCCGCCGCCGATAGTTGGGTTTTCGTTAACACCAGTGCCGAAGACGTTGCTACCAGGAAACCACGACGATTTAATTTCATAATTGATGACTTTAACACATTTGAATACGTGGAGGGCTAAGAGCGTTACGCGCGGATAGGAAGAGAACGATGTCAGGTGGAGTGCCGGGGAACCGGCTGGATCGAACTTACGCGTGGTGACGCTTTTTCCGCCTACGGTTGCGAAGGAGAACTCACTGGAGTAACTTTCGTCATCTTTCATGTGTGGGCGTTCATACCTTAAACCTTGCGACAACGCCGTAAGCTTCTCAAGAAGCGTTCCCTGGTTGGTAGTTTAGACCTTCGCTGGTGGAGCACTGTTAGGCAGCTGATGTAAGAGGAGATCACATGCAGTACCGTGAATTGGGACGTACCGGATGGAACGTGTCTTCGATCAGCTTTGGCACCTGGGCGATTGGCGCCGAGTGGGGTGCTGTCAATGATCGGGAATCTCTGGCAGCGCTTCATCGTGCTCTGGACCATGGCGTGAATCTCTTCGACAGCGCGGACGTCTACGGCGATGGGCGCAGCGAACGGCTGCTGGCACAACTGCGTGACGAACGCAGCGAGCTCTTCTACGTCGCCACTAAGGCCGGTCGCCGACTCGATCCGCATGTTGCCGGTGGTTACAACCGGCAGAACCTCACGGCGTTTGTTGAGCGCAGTCTTCGGAATCTGAAGACAGACACGCTGGACCTGCTGCAACTGCATTGCCCACCAACACCGGTCTATTACATGCCGGAAGTGTTCGAGGTGCTCGATGAACTTACGAGCGCCGGCAAGCTACGTCACTATGGCGTCAGCGTCGAGAAAGTGGAAGAAGCCCTGAAAGCCATCGAATATCCAGGCGTGCAATCAGTTCAAATCATTTTCAACATGTTCCGGCAACGTCCGAGCGAATTGTTTTTCGCCGAGGCGCAGCGCCGGCGGGTTGGCATCCTCGCGAGGTTGCCATTATCGTCGGGTATGTTGTCAGGCAAATTGACGCCCAAAAGTCGCTTTGCCGCCAATGATCACCGTGCTTTCAATCGGAATGGCGAGTCGTTTGACCGCGGTGAGACTTTTTCAGGATTGGACTTCGACATCAGTTTGCAGGCGGTCGAAGCGCTTCGTTCGCACGTGCCACCAGGC
>Ga0180086_1000025_pt1 | contig 16234 bp, 11 predicted proteins | sample EasRiv760_16_10D_FD_121778 | JGI IMG/M metagenome (GOLD analysis project Ga0180086, IMG submission 121778) | Soil microbial communities from meander-bound floodplain in the East River, Colorado, USA - East River metaG ERMLT760_16_10D | ecosystem: Environmental > Terrestrial > Soil > Floodplain ... | reverse complement strand
CATCCACGCGTATCCCTTGCTCATCAGGTATCGGTCGAGCGACCGCCACCGGAATCCATAGATGCGCTTCGCCACCGCGACGTCCGCGCCCTGACGAATTCCGAGGAGGCAGGGCACAATGTACCGGGCATGGACCTCGAGATCCACATCGATGAAGCCGGCGATCTCTCCGCGAGACGTGAGGAGCCCGTCTCGCACGGTGCCGCCCCGACCGACGTTCCGTTCGTGAAAGATCGTTCGAATCTGGGCCCCCCTCCCATACGTCTCCGCGAGCTCCGCGATCAGCTCCCTCGTCCGATCCCGGCTGCCGTCGTCCACGAAGATCAGCTCGTAGGTGAACCGGCTCGCCTCCAGCGTGTTCACGATTTCCCGCACGCTGTGGACGAGAAGTGGCTCCTCGTTGTAGCACGCGAGGACCAGGCTCAGGTCGAGCGGAGGCATGGGCAGGATGCTACACCTCCGAGCTGAGGGGACCTCTTCACGAAAGTCACTTGCCGCCGCCGGGCTGCTCGCGCTGTTCATCGCCGTGGTGGGATTCGCCCCTCATATCTGGTTCTCCGCGCGCCTCGGCGAGCTGACGTTCTTCAAATCTGCGTACGACGAGGATGCGTACGCGCGACTGACGCTCCTCGGGGAGGGTCGCGGTGATCGGGTGCTCGCCGCCACGCTGTTCAAGGGACTGTACGTCGTCTGCGGCAGGAATCTGACCACGACGCTGGCGATCGCCGATGCGAGCTTTCCTGCGCTGGCCGCGTTGTCGGCCTTCGTGCTGGCCGCGGTCGTCGCGCGGGGCACGTCCTCGCGGCTTCTCATCGCCCTGCTGCTGTTGTTCGGCCAGGAGCTCTTCTCGTTCGGCAGCACGGCGGTGACGTGGCTGCTGCCCGAGTGGTTGTCGCTGTCGCGCGCGCGCCAGGCACTTGCGGCGTCCCATCCGGGCTTGGTCCCTGATTATTACACGTCGTACTTCTCGCTCTTCCGCACACCGGAACCGCAGGTCACCCTCTGTCTCGTCTTTCTCCACCTGGCTGGGGTTCTGGCCCTCGTGTCTGGTCGAGGACGCCGATACCGCCCGTGGTTGCTCGCGGCTCTGACGGCGTCGCACGCGGTGCTGGTGTACGAGTACGCATTCCTCGTGGCCCTGGTGGTCGCGATGGAAGGCCTGCTCGTCCTCACGCTGATGGGCGTCGGGCGGTGGGGCCAGGCAGGGTGGCTGCTGGTGACGATGATGCCACTGGGGGGGCTGGGGGTGTTCGGCGGATGGGCGTCCGCCTCCAGTCAGTTCATGTTTCACTCTCCCGCGCCCATTCTGACGCCCGCCGTGATGTATTCGGCGCTTCTGCTTCTGGCGGTGACGGTGGTGCGCTGGCGTGGGGTGCCGTTCAACGCGCCGGCGCTCTGTATCACGGCGGCGTGCGCGGCGGTACCGCTGCTGCTGATGAACCAGCAAATCGTCACGGGGGTGATGGTGTCGACGCGAGATTTCGAGCGCTACAGTAACTACCCGGCGCTGGTGCTGGGCGCGGCGGTCCTCGCCACGGCCGTGGGTCCCCCTCGGTGGCTCGCCGTCGCGATCAGACCGCTGCTGGCCGGCAGCATCGCAGGGCTCGGACTCGTCGTCACCTTGGGCCAGTGGACCACGGTCGACCAATTCCGCAACGCTAATGAGGCCTCGGTGGCGATGGCGCGCGCGATCCGAACCGCGGTCGCCACCGAGGCGGCTCCGCCGCGCGTGCTGGTCGCGGAGCTGGAGCTGGTGCCTCTCGTTGCGGTACGGCTGCACGGCCGGGCGCACGTGGAGTTCGTTCTCGACTATACGGAGACCTTGCGGCGGGTCTGGCCGCGCTTCGAGGCGGAGCACGGTGACGAGCGGCGCTCGGCCGACTTCCACGGCGCGCGGTTGTTCGAATACTTCGCGCGGTCGGGGCTCTCCGTCGTCGATGTGAAGAACCGGCTGCGGGGTGAGGCCGGCACGATTGGCACCGGGTCGGCGTTGCTCCTCCACTTCCTTTTCCACCGCTTCGACGTCTGGTACCCGGACAGTGACAGCCGGAAGCTCCGACCGGAGTTCGTGCGGGCGGCACTCCCGCAGATCGTCGACCGCTACGCCCGTTTTCTCGCCCATCCGCCGGAGATCCTCGAACGCCCCGTGCTCTACGTCGCGCGACGTGAGGAGTCGCTGCCGGGGGCGGGCACGACGTGGTTCTACCGTCTCCTGGCGGAAGCCACGGGCTCGGCCGGACCGGCGTACGTCGCGTACGTTCAGTCACCGCACCCTGTCAAAGCCACCGGTCGCTGAGTGGGGCCGAATCCGGCGCTGCCGGTATCTCGATGTGGCCCGTCTGAAGTAGGATGACGGAGAAAATCTCAACGTGAGAGGCTGGGAGCCAGAGACCGTGACCAGATCGCGCAGGCCTGATGCCGAGAAGGCGGCGCTCTTGCCCGTGGGCTTCAATCGGCGTTTCTCGCGACCCACGCCTCGCGCTTGAGCGAGCCAGTCGGGCCATCGCCGGTCCCGGGAAGCTGCTCGAACGATCCCTCTCGGGTTCCTCGGATGTCGGCCGGTCTGGGCGTCTACTGGTCGATGTACGGCACGCGTTTCGCCGTCATGGCGGTCGGCCTTCTCGTCGGGATCATCTCGGCCCGAGCGCTCGGACCCTCCGGGAGGGGAGTGTATGCGGCGACCCTGACCTCCGCGGCGCTGATCGTTCAGTTCGGAAACTTCGGTCTTTCCTCCGCCATCTTGTATTTCGTGTCGCGTCGGCCACGGCGCAGCGGGACGTTTCTGCTCGTGGCCTGGGTCGCCGGTATCGGCCTCCTCGCCCTTGGCCTGTTGGTCTACGTGACCCTTCGCCGGCTCGGCGTGGTCTCGGACGCATCCCTGCTGATCGCGCTGTGGGCGCCCGCACAACTGACGGCGCTGCTCCAGGAACAGATATTTCTTGGCGTGAAGAGGTTCCGTCAATACAATGTGTTGCAATTTGGTGGCAGGTGCCTCGGACTGTTGGCAGCCGCTGGTGCCGTCTGGCTTCATCCCGCGGATCCGTTCGCGTTCGTGGGCTCGCAATTGCTGGCCGACGTGGCCATTCTGGTCGTCGGAACGATTCTCCTGCTCTCCACCGGCCTCGGAACCGGACTTCACCCGATTGCGATCGGACCGGTGGCCCGCCTCGCCTTCCGCGCCGCACCGGTGCTGATCATTCCCTTTTTGCTCATCCGCTCGGACATCCTCCTCATGCAGGTTTTCCGCGGATCGGCCGAAACCGGTATCTACTCCGTGGCGTCGCAGCTCATTGACGTGTTGCTGCTTCTGCCGGGTACCTTCGCCACCGTTCTGTTCGTCTCCCTGGCGAACTCGCGGGACCCGGTCGGGGTGACCGCGCGAGCGGGCCGGAACGTGCTCGTTCTGTCGTCGCTACTCGCCGCGCTCATGGCGCTCGGTGGCCCGTGGGCACTCCCCCTGGTCTTTGGAAGACCTTTCGAGGCCTCCTGCGGCCCTCTGCTCGTGCTGCTGCCCGGGGCGGTGCTGCTCGGGTTTCAGACGATCATCGGGCAGTACTTTGGCTCGAAGGCGTATCCCTGGTTCCTCACGAGGTACTGGCTGGTCGGCCTGGCCTTGAATCTGGGCATGAATCTGTATGCCATCCCCCGTTTCGGCGCGATGGGGGCGGCTGTGGCCAGCACGGTAGGCTATGCGGCGGTGACCTGTCTCATCTGGCGGAGGTTTGCGCGGGCCACGGGAGTCTCGAGTGGATCTCTGTGGACACGATGAGCGCGAGCACGCTCGTCCTTTCGCTCTTTCCTCTGTCGAAAGAGATGGGCGTCGTCGCCCTGGATGGGCTGGGGAGGTTGAGTTCAAGCTGCGCTTGCCCGAACTGCTGCTCATGCGCGTGGCCAAAATCGCCATGTCGGTGTCACTAGAAGCGCGTGTGCCTTTCCTGGATCACCACCTCGTGGAATACACGATGGATCAAACGATGGATATCCCCATGGAAGACAAGGTCCACGGGAACACCGCCAAGTACCTGCTCAAGGAGGCTGTGGAGGGCTTGATCCCCGATAAGATCATCTCTGGACGCTGTTCAACCTGACGGCGTGGTATGACCACTGGAGCGAGGGGGGGGCAGTGATATGAAGATTTCGGTTGTGTTGGTGGATGACTGGGAACTGCGAGGTGATGGCTCGGGTGACATGGAGAGAATCCAGTTCGCACCGCTCTCGTCGATGTTGCAGATATACGAATCGTACGGCCTACGCGCTTCGATTAACGCGGAGGTGATGCAACAGATCCACCATATTCGGTATGGAGAAAAGTTCCAGAACCTGGCCGCGCTTGCGGAGCGCTGGGAGCAGGTAGTGACAGATGCTTATACGCGCGGTCACGACGTACAGCTGCACGTCCATTCGCAATGGGAAGGCGCACGGTATGAAGGCGGTAAGTGGGTATTGCCAGGCAATTGGTCTATTTTGGCCTCTACGCGTAACATCATGGCGCGTATGATCCGTGAATCTCGCACCTATCTCGAAGGTTTGTTGCGAAAGGTCAGTGCTGACTATCGCTGCGTTTCTTTCCGGTCGGGTGCCTGGGCGATTGCTCCGAACCAAGACATACTCTCAGTATTGGTCGAAGAAGGAATTGTCTTCGATATGAGCATCGTTCCTGGAATCCGTTTCAACAACTCGGTCATCTCCCTTGACTATACGCAATGCGAAGAAACATTCCTACCCTATTACCCACGAATGACAGACGCACGGTTGATATCGGACAAGAAGGAACCATTGATCTGCGTTCCTACAGTGTCATTTGTGCCTTCACGATACTCCCTAGTAAAACAAGACTTGCGTCGTGTTCTCGGCCGCTTACAGAAAGCGCTACAACCTTCGATTCCCAAAGCACGAGGTCTCAGTTCGGCGCCAAGTGGTGACGACTATCAAGTCTGGTCGCGCGGAGTAAGGCACAGGATCATGAAGCTGTGTGTCCCCAAAGTAACCATCGCCGATCTTTCGGCGCTGACCTTCGACATGATGAAGGAGATGATCTCGGTTATTCGGCGGAAGAGTGCGGCCAGTGGTCGGGCAGCGGTACCGGTGATTCTGGAGAACCATACTAAGGATATTACCGACTTTTCTGATATCGAACGCTTCGCACATTATATCTCTCGCCAGGACGATATCGAAGTAATTACTCTCAAGGAAGTGGCTCTTCGCCTGCAGGAGGGAAGCTATGCAGTGTTGAAAAAGGGTTTGTCTTGACTGTGGACGATATAGTGCGCACAGGCTTGATCGCCGCCTTGAAACGGAAGTTGGCGGAACTGCCTGATTACGCAACCTGCAGGGACACGACTCCCGCAGCAGACTCCGAGGAGGTGCTCCGGAGGCTAATGGTGGTTCTGCTGCCCCGACTGATGAAAGGCGATCTAGAGAGGGATGTGCTGGCTGAGGCATCTTCGCTTCTGTGTTCGATTGGTGGTCATGCACAGGGCGACCTGCGTTTTCTAGATGCATTCAACCGGTATTACGAAGTGATCGATAGCATGCCGACATGGCGGCAACACCCGGACTGGAGCAAGGTGTTGGGGGTGTATAAGCGTGTAATCGAGCATGTGCTTGAGAACCTGGAAAGGGGCGTCACCCCGTCGATTGCAGCCTTTTGGCCAGCCGGGCGTGAGCAACAAGTAATGCAGTACGACGAAGCGCCTCCATGTCGTATTCTCGTTCTGGCGGACAATTCTCTTGTGGCCTCGCGCATTCTCGACCCGGTGGCCCTTGTTTCCGGTGTGGAGGTCAGTGTATTGATCTGCAATAGTCATCGTTCAATGGTTTATTTTCTTCTGCGTCAGCTTGCTGCACTGGCGCGCGCTATTCAGACGCGACGATTCAAGTTTCTGCGATCTCTCGCAAAACACAACTGGAAAGTCAGCGTCCGCTCCCTTGATTCGCAAGCTGTCCTCACTTGGATTAGAAAAGGGTGGTTCGATGTCGGGCTACACGGTATGGGCGTAATCTACCGGCGTCCACTGCTGGATATGTTCCGATTCGGCGTGCTTAATGCTCATATCGGTTATTTGCCGGCCTTTCGGGGTCGTTCTGTGCTGGAGTGGTCGCTCCTGGCCGGTTGTCCCCCGGGTATCACTGTCTTTTTCATTGACGAGGGCATAGATACAGGCGAGAGAATAGTGACTTGGCAAGAGGCGGCTCGACCTTTCCCGCAGTCGCTCGACAAGCTCAAGCGCCGCCTGTTTGATATGGATGGCCAAATGTATGCGCTGTCCTTGCGAATGATGCAGCTGAGCAACGGTGTCCTGCGGCGTAACGTTCTCGATCAGGGAAGACGATATTTTGAGATGTCCGAGCTTCTACGATCGGTGGTGGCCAAGGTTATGGCGAGTCAAATGAGAACCCGAAGTAACGAGAGGGAAACACGATAGGCAGGATAGTATGTCGAAGTGTCGATGATGTCATCCCGTTTGGCAGATCGGGGTTTTCCCATTGGAGCAGCGCAGATGGCCTCCAGTCGCTCAGCCGCTCCGGTGGGATCTTCTCGGAGGCGGCGAGGAGCTCTGGGACAGCCAGGGCCGCGGGGACGTCTCGGCCATCGCGAGCCCATCCAAGACGGGCGACCGTGGATCCGCGTTCCGCGCTTGCCCCGGTCGTCGTCGAGGAACCCGACCACCTCTCGCCGGGGGCGGCATTGTTCCGCAGTTTCCGGGGCGCGAAGGCACCTCCACCCCCCGCCCCGTAAATCAGTGCCGGCCGGGGCCCCGCCGATCGGGGCCGCAGCCGCTCACCCAGAAGCCGAAAGCCCACGCGGCTCCCCCCGAGCAGGACGACCGGGAGGAGCCAGTCGAGGACGAACATCGCTCGCGAGAACGCGCGCCGTGAAGGGTCGCGGCCACCATACTTCGTCATCTTCCAGTACATCTTCCGGGTGGCAATCCCCAACTTTTTCGCGTTCTTCTTGCTTGGATTTTTCAAGTGGGCGTTCTTCTCCGCTCGGTGACCACGGCTGCCATCTGCATTCCCGCCAATGTGTCGATCGTGAAGACCTCGGCCTTCCCGTTGGAAGTCCTGCCGCTGGCCGCGGTCCTCTATCACCTGTTTCACCACGTGATCGCCCTGGGCATCGCCCAGCCCTTTATGGTGGTCCGCTGGGGGGCCAAGCTCAGCTGGCACCTCCTGTGGGTGGGAGGGTGCTCGCGGTCTTTGTCGCCTTCACCGTGGCCACTGCCCTGTGGCTGGCCACGATCGGCGTGTTCTTCCGGGGCACCAGCGACATCGACATCCTGGAGGTGACCCTGCCCATGCTCTTCTGGGCCACGGGAGCCTCCAGTCGATCTCTGTGGAGACGATGAGCGCTCGAATCTTCCGCCGGAGACGACCCGAATGAGCACGCTCGTCCTTTCGCTCTTTCCTCTGTCGAAAGAGATGGGCGTCGTTCTCGATGGGCTGGGGAGGTTCGAACGGATCGTGCTGTCGACGCTCCGGCCCGCGGGGCTCCAGCAGGCGATCACGGCGCTTCGGTCACGCCGTTTCGACCGGGTCTTCTTCGCCCTGGCGCCGACCGACCCACCCGAATTTCGCGGCATGGCCGATCTGGCCTTGGCCCTCACCCGCGGCCGCTCGAAGCGATACATCCAGTTGCCATCGGGTGCTGTCTCATCGGTGCCGACCGTGCTGGTTCTCCGAGCCGTCGTCACCTTCGCCTGGGCGACCGTGGCATGCTCGACGGCGGTGGTGATCAATACGGTTTCGGCTCGGATCCTGCTCCGTCGGGCCCCGGTCCGGCAGTCGGTTCGTGCCGAACGGCGGGTCGCGTATCTTCGGGCAAGCTTCGGCCTGCCGGCCGTTGGAGGGTCCGTCGGCCACACCAGTGGCGTGATCGAGGCGTTCGCCTCCCATGGCTATGCCCTTGGCATTTTCGCTTCCTCCCGGCCGGCGGGAACCGCGGAGGGCGTCCGCTGTACCACGGTCTCCCTCCCCAGATCGGTCACCTATCCGCAGGAGTTGAACGCGCATCGTTACTCGCGCCGATTCTTCCGCGCGGTCCAGGCCCCGCTGCGTGCCGACCGACCGGCTTTTCTCTATCAGCGTTACGTCTTGAACGATCTCTCCGGTGTGCGCCTCGCGCGGGCTCTCGGACTCCGCCTCGTCCTCGAGTACAATGGCTCGGAGGTGTGGGCCCAGAGATACTGGGGCCGGCCGCTTCATCTCGAAACGCCGTCCCGCTGGATCGAGCTCGCTTGCCTACGCCATGCCGACCTGGTGGTCACCATCTCAGAGCCGCTGCGCCAGGAGGTCCTGGCGGCGGGGATTCCCGAGGAGCGGGTGATCTTCTATCCTAACTGCGTGGATACCCGGATGTTCGACCCGGCCCGCTTCTCGGCGGCGGACCGCGCCACGGTTCGGCAGCGGCTTGGTGTTCCCGCCGACGCGTGTGCCCTGTCCTTCGTTGGAACTTTTGGCCGCTGGCACGGCGCCGAAGTGCTGGCGCGCGCCATCCGGATGGTGCCGGAAGACGGGGACGGCCCGAAGCTGCACTTTGTGTTCGTCGGTGATGGCCTGACCGCTCCGGAGGTTCGCTCGATCCTGTCCGACGAAATCCGGCGCGGCCGCGTGACCATGGCCGGGCCGCGGCCGCCGGACGAGATCCCGGTGATCCTGGCGGCCAGCGACGTCCTGGTCTCTCCCCAGGTTCCAAATCCGGACGGGACGCCGTTCTTCGGCAGTCCCACGAAGCTGTTCGAATACATGGCGATGGCTCGGCCCATCGTGGCGTCCGACCTCGACCAGGTCGGCCACGTGCTCCGAGGGTGGATACCCGGTTCCGAGATCACGGAAGAGTCGCCGCCGCTCGGCATACTCGTCGAACCCGGCAATGCCGAACGCCTCGCTGAAGGCATGCGGCAAGCGGCCCGCCTTGGCCCGGCCGAACGCCGCGAACTCGGCGCGCGCGCGCGCGCGCGAACGATGCAAGCGTTCACATGGCCACGACACGTCGAGGCGATCCTCGACCGGCTTCGAACGCTGTCGGCCACGATGAAGCGGCCATCGTCATGAACGCGGCGGGGCCGGACGAGGAGCGCGCGATGTTCTGGACGAACCGTGTCGTGTTCTTGGTCATGTTCGGGCTGCCGCTCGCGATGCCCCTCCACATTCTCGTCAATCATTTCACGCGCACGACGTGGAGCTGGCCGGTCTCTTTGCTCTATCCGGAGATGCTCGGGACGCTCCTCCTCCTGGTTTTCGCCAGCCGGCGCACAAACCTTCGGCGAACCTGGGCAAGGATCTTGGCCTCGGATCCGAGTCTACGGCGGATCGTTCTTGTGGCCGCAGCGTTCACGGCCTGGACGGCGGTCTGTGCCATCGTGCAGGGAGCCTTTCCGGGGTACTGGATCCGAAGCGTGTTGATTGGATGGGTCTTTCCAGTTCTGCTCGCGGGCGCCGTCCTCGCGTTGGGTCGGCGAGCACGCTCAGCGGCCTGGCAGGGCCTGTCGGCCGGCGTCGGAGTCCTGCTCCTGGAATCGATCGTGCTCTACTTCATGAGCTTCGGCATTCCGCATTCCTTCCACGAGCTGGTGTTTACGAACCGAACGGGCCGCGTATGGCAGGGGGTGAAGGGGGGCGTGTATTTCGGCGAGCTGACGTTGGGTAACGTCAACGACATCGCCGTGTTCTTTGCCGTCGCCATCGCATTTGCGAGTGGCTATGCCCTCGATCTGGCCCCCCGGACCCGTGCGCTGCCCGGCGTGATGATCGCGTTCGTGGCGGCGGCGTTGTTCCTTGAGCTTCTGTGCTATTCGCGCGGCGTCATCCTGTGCCTGCTGCTCGTGCTCATGCTTCTGGTGCTGGCGGCAGTCGCCTCACCCCCTCTGCGACGTCGTCGGCTCGGTCTTCTGGTGCTGGTCTTCGCCGTCTTCTTGGGCACGGCGTTTTCGAGCAGCCAAAGCCGACAGTACTGGGTCGCTCAACTACGTCTTTCCGATGGCTCGACCTCGGCTCTGCGGGAGTTCATGTGGAGCCGCGCTCTGCGGGCGGAATCAGTGACCAAGACCTACCGCGAGTCCGCGCCGAAGGTGATGAGTCAGGCCGCGGACGAAGCGATTGCTCGCGCCGTCCCGCCGCCGGCGGCCACGCCCTCGCCGCCGCCAGTCCCGAAGGAAACGCCAACGCCGGGCTCTCAAACCGTCCGCGCCGAGACCGCCGCGGCAGCCGGTTCGTGGATGCGCCGGTTGATCTTCGGCTACGGACTGGGGAACTACGGCCTGATCATTGGAGCTACCTTTGAAGCGGGCACGCACAACATGTTTCTGGACGCCTACGTGGCATCCGGCCTGCCCGGCCTGATCCTCTTCAGTGGTTTGTGGTTCATGATGCTCTGGCGAATGGGCCGAGAGGGGTGGAGATTTCTGCGCGAGCCCGAGCCGACTTCGCGCGATCCGGGAGTCCCCGTTCCTCCGGTTCTGCTGGCCGTCGTCGTGATCACCGTCGCGGGCGTGATCGTGAACTTCAAGCTCGAAACCCTCGGCATGATGCTCAACGCTGCTGCCGTGTGGCTGCTCATCGTGACGCGGCCTGACCCGTTGGAGACCCGCCCCGGGCGAGCGTCCGGGACGCCGATCCCGGTGGCGCAATCAGCTCCTGCTTGACTTGTCGTCGACGGCTGGCCAACAATGCTCGCGGTTGTCGCCGAGTGGCGTGCGGTGGACGTCGAGAGCAGGATCATGAGGGTACCGTTGGACAGACTTGAGGCCGTGCTGGAGCGCCGCGAGGCGTGCATCGCCGTCGTGGGGATGGGCTACGTCGGGCTGCCGCTCGCGGTCGAGTTCGGCAAGGCCGGATACTCGGTGGTCGGGATCGACCGCGATCTCACCAAGGTCGCGGCGCTCCAGCGTGGCGAGTGCTACATCGAGGACGTCAACGCCGACGAGGTGCGCGAGTTGGTCCACGCGGGCCGGCTGACGGCGACGGCGGACTGGGACGCCGTGGCTCGCGCCGACGCCGTCATCGTCTGCGTCCCGACGCCCTTCAACCGCAACAAGGAGCCTGATCTCTCGGCCGTGACGACCGCGACCGAGGAGATCGCGCGCCGGCTCCGCCGCGACCACCTCGTGGTGCTCGAGAGCACGACCTACCCGGGGACGACCGAGGAGGTGCTGTTGCCCATCCTCTCCCGGCGGGGGCTCAGGGTCGGCGTGGACTTCTGCCTTGCCTACTCTCCGGAGCGCGTCGATCCCGGCAACCGCGTCTACCAGATTCCGAACACGCCCAAGCTGATCGGCGGGGTGACGGCCCGCTGCACGCGGGTGGCGACGGTCCTCTACCGGGCCGTCGTGGTCAAGGTCGTGCCCATGTCGACGCCCCGGGCGGCCGAGATGGCCAAGCTCCTCGAGAACATCTTTCGCAACGTGAACATCGCGCTCGTGAACGAGCTGACGATGCTGTGCGACCGGATGGAGCTCGATATCTGGGAGGTGGTGGAGGCCGCAGCCACCAAGCCCTTCGGGTTCATGAGCTTCCAGCCGGGGCCCGGAGTCGGAGGGCATTGCATCCCGGTCGATCCGGTCTACCTGTCCTGGAAGGCGAAGGAGTTCGACTTCTATACGAACTTCATCGACCTGGCCGCCGAGGTCAATGCGAACATGCCGTACTTCGTCGCCCAGAAGCTGTCTCGGGCGCTCGCCTCCCACGGCCTCCCCATCCGAGGGGCCAAGGTGCTCCTGCTCGGTGTCGCCTTCAAGCGGGACGTGCACGACGTCCGCAACTCCTCGGCGCTGCGCCTCATGGAGATCCTCGCCTCCCAGGGAGCCGACGTGCGGTATCACGATCCCTTCGTCGATGAGCTGTCCCTGAAGGACGGCACGCGGCGATCCGTGGAGCTCACCTCCGAGGTGTTGCGGGAGGCGGACTGCGTGGTCATCCACACCGATCACTCGGCCTTCCGGTGGGATGCCATCGTCCCCCACTGCCGCCTGATCCTGGACACCAGGAACGCCACCCACGGTGTCCGGTCGGACCGTGACGTGATCGTCAAACTGTAGCCGGGAGGACGTGTGAAGGCACTTGTGACGGGCGGTGCGGGTTTCATCGGCTCCCACCTGACCGAGGCGCTGGTCCACGAGTGGCACGAGGTCGTGGTCGTCGACGACCTCTCCACCGGTCAGGCGCGGAACCTCGCCCGCGTCGCCGATTCGCCCGCGCTCCACGTCCACTGGGGGTCGATCCTCGAGGACGAGGGGCTCCAGGATCTCGTCGACGAGGTGGACGTCGTCTACCACTTGGCCGCGGCCGTCGGCGTCCGCCTCATCCTGGAACGTCCGGTCGAGACGATCGAGACCAACATCCTCGGGACCGACCGCATTCTGCGCTGCGCCGCCAAGGGGCAGAAGAAGGTCGTCATCGCCTCGACGTCGGAGGTCTACGGCAAGAACGACCGGGTGCCCCTGCGCGAAGACGACGACGGGGTGCTGGGGCCGACCAGCAAGAGCCGCTGGAGCTACGCGTGCTCGAAGGCGATCGACGAGTTCCTCGGCCTGGCCTTTCACCAGAACAAGGGCGTGCCGGTCATCATCGTCCGGTACTTCAACACGATTGGTCCTCGCCAGACCGGTCGCTACGGCATGGTCGTCCCCCGGTTCGTGCAGCAGGCGCTCGCGGGCGAGCCGATCACCGTGTACGGTGACGGACACCAGTCACGGAGCTTCACCGACGTCGCGGACGCCGTGCGAGCGACCGTCGCGCTCTCGCGCCATCCCGCGGCACCCGGCGCGGTGTTCAACATCGGCAACGGCTCCGAGATCTCGATCAACGAGTTGGCCCATCGGGTGAAGGCGCTGACGGCAAGCGCCTCGGACATCATCCATGTCCCGTATGAACGCGCCTATTCGGAAGGGTTCGAGGACCTTCGACGCCGAGTGCCGGACACGAGCAAGCTGCGCAGGTTCATCGGCTTCGCGCCCGAATACGAGCTCGACGCGTCGCTCGATAAAGTCATCCGTTACTACCGAGAACAGCCCCAGTCCTGAGGGGACGTTTCCTTGAGCTGCCGTCACCCGATCCACAGCGAGGCGCGGGTCAGCAAGACTCCACGGGCGGTGCACAGGGTCTCGAGCCGCCGGACCCGCTCCACCGGGATCTTGTTCGAGGCGACGATGACCTCGCCGACGTCCTGGGCCGCAAAGACGTCCTCGGCACTCTCGATCCCACCCAAGACGGGCAGTCCGTAGATCCGCGTTCCGCGCTTGCCCTGGTCGTCGTCGAGGAACCCGATGGCCTGTCGCCCGAGACCGACGTTGCTCCGCAATTCCCGAAGCGTGAGGACGCCCCCCTCTCCGGCCCCGTAGATCAGCGCCCGCCGGCACACCGCCGACCGCGGCCGCAGCCGTTCACCCAGCAGTCGAAAGGCCAGGCGGCTTCCGGCGAGCAGGAGGATGAGGAGGGCCCAGTCGAGGACGAAGACCGCTCGGGAAAACATCTCGAACCGTGTCGTGAACACGAGGTACAGGACACTCGCGCCCACACCGAGGGTGGCCGCGCGGAAGAGACGAAGCAGGTCGGGAACGCTCGTGTAGCGCCAGAGCCCGCGGTAGTTCCCGGACGCGGCCAGCGCCAGGACCTGGAGGCCGAGGACCGGCCCGATGCTCCAGACGAATCGATCCCGCTCGGCCTCGAACGCCCCCTCGAACCGGAGGAGATACGCGGCATAGTAGGCGACCACGATCGACACCACGTCGATTCCGAGCGTGGCGACCTGACGCTTGTAGGGGAAATCCCCCAGCAGACGGATGGCCGGCGTCTCCGCGGGCGAGGTCGGCGCGGCGATCACGTGCGCGCGGCCGAGATGGACGGCGAGCAGCGCCAGCCCGATCACGAGCAAAGCGAGCAGGACGATGGAATGCGCGAATCCGTGCCGATACGACAGCACCGCGAGGAGCGCGGCGACGGCGGAGATGCCGAGCATCACGATCAAGGCCCGACGCTCGCTCATCCCCAAGGCCACGAGGCGGTGCGAGGTGTGGTCGCGCCCTCCTTGGGCCACCGACCGGCCGGTGAGTAACCGGGTCACGGTGACGAATGCCGTGTCGAGGATCGGGACGAGGACGAGCAGGATCGGGAAGACGAGCACGGCCCCGACTCCGCGCGTGTACGCGTAGTCGCTGACCAGCGAGACCCCGGCGATGAAGAAGCCCAGGAAGAGGCTCCCTGCATCGCCCATGAAGATCTTTGCCGGTGGATAGTTCCGGATGAGGAACCCGCCCACCGCGCCGAGCAAGCCCGCCATCATCCAGGCCCCGTCGCGATCTCCGTCGATGAGGAAGAGCGCCAGCCGGGAGACGGCCGTGAGGGCCGCCACGCCGGCGGCCAGGCCGTCCATGTTGTCCAGGAGATTGAAGGCATTCGTAATTCCGACCACCCAGAAGAGCGTGAGGAACACGTTGACCACCGGGAACGTGGTGAGTGGGAGCAGCGTGCCGAATTGAATCAGGATGGCCGCTCCCACGATCTGAGCGGCGAGCTTGGTCTGAGGCCGCAGCGTCCGGACGTCATCCACGAGTCCGACGCCGCCCATCATGATCGATAGCAACAGCAGGGGACCAAAGCGGCCGAGAGTGGCCCCCGTTCCCGCCCCGACGACCGCCACGGCCGCCATGATGGCCATGCCGCCCAGCAGGGGCACGCTGGCCCGGTGCCATCGATCCTCGCGTGGGTGCGCGACCAGCCTGATCCGCCGTGCCACCCGTTCACACAGGAGCGTCCCCGCGAAGGCCACGAGGAGCGCAACGAGGAAGGGTCCCGCCAGGAAGATCAGTGCCATGGGATCGCGGGCACCTTGAGGGAGCCGCTCACAGGAAAACCGGCCGGCGGATCACGGGTGCTACTTTAACCCAAGCTTCTACGGTCTTGGGAGGGGAAGAGGACGTCTTGCGGAGGGCGGGACGCGAGCCGAAGGCCGTACATGACCAAAAGCCCCACGGTGAGGTTCATGCGCAGGCTGGCATGGAGACGAGCGGCGGTCATGGCCTCGGTCATCGAGAGGACGAAGAACGCCAAGAGGGTGCAGAGCGCGGCGCTGCTGTTCAGTCGACCAAGCCTCTCCTGATCCCGCCACCGTCTGAGCAGGAAGCGCACGATCGTGAACCAGAGATAGCACCACGCCAGAAGTCCCGCGGCCCCGGTCTCGGCCAGGATGTGCAGGAACGTGTTGTGCGCATGCCACCCCTTCCGAAAGAAATACGGATCGGCCAGGGGTCCGTATTGCGAGTGGGCGATGTCGTCATAGGTCCCGAGGCCGATCCCGACCACCGGGTGGTCGACGATCATCCGAACACTTTGTCGGAAGACGTCCTGGCGGACGATGAAGCTCCCGTCCAGGTTGGGATGGCTGAGGAAGGCGATCAGGGTCGACGTCATCGTGCTGCTCGTCGCGAAGAGCGCGAAGGCCAGGCCGAGGCCGCCGGCGACCAAGGGCAACCACCGCCGCCAGTAGTGAGGGTTGAGTGCGCACAGGCTCGCGGTCGTGAGCGGGAACGCGAGGACTCCCGCTCTCGAGAACAGGAGATAGACGGCGGTTCCGGTCAGGAGCCAGGCGCCGCCGTACACCAGGGCTGTGACGCCTCGGCCCGCGAAGTAGCGAGCGAGCAAGAGCGGCGCAACGAGGTTCAAGACCCAGCTGATCTGAATCTTGCCGAGCCAGGCGTTGTTGCGGACGTGATAGGCGGGAATGGTCAGTCCTTCGTCGAAGCGCCACAAGATGACCCGGACGGCCAGCAACACTGCGGCCGCGGCGATCGCGATAGATATTCCGGCCATGCAGGTTTCGTCTTCGACGATCCTGGCCACCGCCAGGCTGAATCCGACGACGGCGAGAACGCAGCCGAACGCCCACTCGCTCAGCGGGGGCACCTGGGAGAATGCGACCGAGAGCAGGAACGTCGCGGTGAGCAGCGCGAGGGGCGTGTGCAAGAAATCCGCCGTAGTGGGTCGCGCCACGCGTAGCACTCCGCTCGCGACGAGCACGACGACCGAGGCGGCGAGCAGCGTGAGATACAGCCAGGGCCACGCGAGGAAGTGCAGCGGCACGACCCAGCGGTTGGCGAGGAGCGTGGATCGTGGCCAGTCACCCGTCATCATCAAGAAGATCCCGGCGAGGAAGAGCGCGCGCCCGATGAACGACGTCAGAGCGAGACTCCTTCGAGGACGGGACGCCGGCCGCGATCGAAGGCCGATACCGGAGAGATTT
>Ga0180086_1000024_pt1 | contig 16249 bp, 8 predicted proteins | sample EasRiv760_16_10D_FD_121778 | JGI IMG/M metagenome (GOLD analysis project Ga0180086, IMG submission 121778) | Soil microbial communities from meander-bound floodplain in the East River, Colorado, USA - East River metaG ERMLT760_16_10D | ecosystem: Environmental > Terrestrial > Soil > Floodplain ... | reverse complement strand
GACTCTCTCAGCTCGAGTGCTCCATTGAGCGATGCCTGGGCTGCGGAGCGCGCGCCCAAACAGAGAGCGCGGGTGCCGAGTTGATGCAGGGCCCAAGCTTCGTTCGCACGATCCTGTAGCTCCTGAGCGGCCTTCAGGATGCTCTGTAGCGCAGTGGCCCACATGTCCCACTTACCACTTAGCGCCAGCGCTTCTTCAGCTGCATGGCCCACCCGTTTCGCTTCCGGCCACTGTTTGGTCGCGACCGCCCACTGCAGAATGAGTAGGATCGGCTGCGCCGATTCCGCGATCACTTCAGGTTTGCTACGGTGCTCCTCAGTCCAATCGACAAAGTGGGTGAGAGCGCGTGTCAGCCAGGGCTTCAGGTCCCCGAGCAGCGCATTATTCATATCGCTCGCCAGCGTGTAGCGGTCCTCATGCGATTGAACCAGACCACGCGTTTCGAAATCGTCGAGCATTTCCGTAACGCCTGATACGCCGGCAACTGCGGCCACATGCTCCGCAGCGACCGGCGCGCCGTAGAAAACGGCCAACGCAGCCAGGACTTTCTTTTCATCTTCCGAGCGCGGCTTGACCTCCGCGACTGCGAGCGTCTGGTCCAGAGAAGCTGACTTCGCCTGCGGAACGATATCCACCAGCGAGCGATTTTCTTCGCGCGCCTGATGGGCGGCTCGCAAAACACGCTGCGGAATACAGTCCACCGATTCACAGAGATACTGTGCGCCCTTTTGTTCTTCGGCGGATAAAGCGCGACCAAACTCTCGCTGAAACAAACTTACAGCTTCGCCTGTAGGCAATCCCTTCAGCGTTACCTCGCGTGTTTCGCCAAAGAGACTGCGCCTGGTGGTGGCAGTGATGAAAGTGCAGTTTGGCGCTAGGTTCATCAGATACTCGATCTGCTCCGGAGTAATGTCGACGTCGTCGAGCAGAATCAGCGCACTTAGGGTCTGCAAATAATGGCGGATCTCCGTCTCGGTCGGCTTGACCGGGGAATCGTATTCGTAGGAGGCGTCGAAGAGTGATTTCAGAAGATCTGCGTTGGATTGTTGATTGACCTGAAAATAGATGACGCCCGCCGAGAAGCTGGAAAGCTGCGGCTGATGAGAGAGGTGGCGGAGCAGGCTCGTCTTGCCGGAGCCGGGCTCGCCACTGCATTCGACCGACTCCTTCGACTGAAGTGCCTGGATGACGTTAGAAGTTTCAGTCTCGCGATCCAGCATCCCGGGGAATGCTCGCGGAAGGAGTCGAACGGGTTGAGGCCGTGAGCGCGGCGCAGCAGGCGGACCATTGAGAATGTTGACCACGCCGCCCTCGACGCGGCCGATCTGGACGATGTAGCTGCCGATAGCTACCTGGCTGCCGCCACTGACGTCTCCAATCTGCGCTTCAATGTGATTGGCAGGTAAGGATTGAGCCATGAATGTCTCCTTTGGCTCTCGTGAGAAATCGCTGAGTAGTGGCGACGAGAAGGCAACGCCAGACTAGCTCGGAAGATACCGTGTCCGAAGCTCTAGTCTAACATAGTCAGCCCACAGCTTATCCGTGAACTGAGAGAACATAAGCCCCGATCTGCGTGTCGCATGGAGATTCAAAGAGTCTAATGGGCTGTTAGCTTTAAGGCGTTTTCAGATATGGCCTGATCGCCTCGTAGATTTGATCGGCGTCAGTGCTGAGGCGTTCGACCCCTTCTTTGAACTCCTGGAGATCGAGTTGACGAGTCTTAACCTCACTGCGCACGAAGAGGTCGTCATCGTCGTCAAACCCTATCTTTACATAGTCCAGCGAGTGATTGAGCTTCAGTAGTTTGAACATCATGTCCGCGGTGGTATTCATCGTTTTCTTTGTCGCGACGATCACACCCATGACCCGGAATCCTGACCCGGACGCGAAGATAATCGTAAATTTAGGCAGACTCTTACCTTGCCGCTCGATGACCCACACGCCATCAGAGACTTTCCGATACCGGTAGCCTGACTGTTGCAAAAGCTGTTCGACCTTTGCCGCATCGGCCTGTCCGCCCTGAAGTGGCGCTGGTTCGCGAGAGGCAATGTGCGCATGCGCAACAGCGGGAGCAAGGCACAGCGTAAGGGCCATCACAAAATGTCGGGAATGGACCCGAGTTCTGTACAAGGTGAGCCTCCAAAAAAAGAATTGAACTGGCCGCGAGACTATAGCTATGGTTGGGTGTTTTTCGCAACGCTCTCAAGCGGGCTGTCCGAAACCGGGAGCAGACCAGGATCCCGCGCGGCAGCCAGGCTGGGGTAGTCGTAGCGACCGGGTTGGGCGCGTAGGTTAGCGCTTACGAGAGTTAGCTTCGCTCGTTGGGTTTGGCGAGGCGGCAGTCATGTTCGCCCTTTGCGATGCCAGACAAAGTACACAGGGATTCCTGTTAACACGAGCAGGTAGCCTATGCCCGAGGTTGAAGGTGCAAGATAAGCCAGATCCAAAACTATCAGAGCTGCCAACGCGATGTAGATCAAAGGGACGAAAGGATAACCCCACGTTCGATAAGGCCTTTCAATCTGGGGCGCCTTGCGTCGCATGACGATCACCGCGCCGACCATTAGTGCATAGAAAATCAAATCGGCGGAGATGATGTATTCGAGCAGTTGAGTGTAGACGTTGCCGTAAGTGATTGCGCCAGTCTGCGGGTTTGTAGTCACGGTTCTCGGCAAAGTCAGAAACGCCGCCCATATTCCCTGCAAGATAAGCGCAACGGCGGGCACGTGGCATTTATTCAACAGACCAACACGGCTGAAGAAGAGATTGTCGCGGGCCATCGCGTAATAGACGCGCGCGCCCGCGAGAATCAAACCGTTGTTACAGCCAAACGTCGAAATCATGATAGCGATCGCCATTAATACTGTTCCGCTCGGGCCGAACACTGCTTGCATTAGTGCGGTCGCAACGCGATTCTGCGGCGCATTTTGAATGGCGCCCAGAGGCAGCGTGACAATGTAGGCGAGATTAGCGAGCAGGTAGAGCGCCACAACGAGTCCGCAGCCGATGAACAGCGCGCGCGGTAAATTTCGGCCCGGGTCGCGCACTTCGCCACCGGTGAAAGTCACGTTGTTCCAGGCGGACTGCGCGAAGAGTGGACCAACCATCGCGCGGCCCAGCAACATGATCAGCGCCAAACCCAACAGGGCGCCGCCGCCAGGAGCGTCGAAGCCAAGCTGGGAGCTGGTGGGATGCCAGCCGTTGCGGACGGGGTTCCACCAGTCAGACGTATAAGCCGCGCTGTTGTGATTCCAACCGAGGGTGAGTCCAACCGCAATCAAACCAACCAGCGCCGCTGTTTTTGTGAACGTGAAAGTGTTTTGAATCAGCTTTCCCGTTTTCAAGCCACTCGTGTTCGTCAGCGTCAGAAAAAGAATCATCACGACTGCAACCAACTGCTGGGTTGAAAGACTGATCGCATAACCGCCAAAGCCGTGAGGCGCGACGATGTAGTTATCCGCGGACACGCCGCTGACTAACACGCCCGTGAAGTTTGCAAACGCGACTGCAACCGCCGCAATCGTTCCAGTTTGGATGATGAGAAATAAAGACCAGCCGAAAAGGAAACCGATGGAGGAGCCATAAGCTTCACGCAGAAAAACATACTGACCGCCGGCATGTGGCCACATCGCCGCCAACTCGGCGCAACAGAGCGCCCCCGTAATAGTGAGCACCCCGGCCAGCGTCCAGGCAACCAGCAACCATCCCGGCGCTCCCACCAGCCGCGCCGACTCAGCCGAAACGATGAAGATTCCCGAGCCGATCATCGACCCGACGACGATCATACTGGCGTCAATCAGGCCCAGGCCGCGAACAAGTTTTGGGGAAGTGTTTTCGGCAGACTGGCTCATCAGTTTGTGCCTGGCTTCAAAGATTGGAGGAGATTTTCGCTAGATGTCATCAGGCGGTTTAGCAATACGGGAGATGGCTTTGTCGGGGTCTTGTCTGCCGTGCGTGCATGCCAGAACGGTTACGTCTTTGGCTTGAACTCGATACCAGATGAGATACGGAAAGCGGTGAACAACGGCCCTTCGAACATCCTTATAGACAGCGGAGTAAATAAGCGGAGTTTCAGTAAGTCGGGTAAAGACTGCGAGACCTCAAAATGGAACTCGGCACCAAGACCACTGCGCTGAGTCTCGTACCAGATTTGTGCCGCAGCAACATCAAGCTCCGCAGCGCGGCGGACTTGGACATTGAAGCTCAACGAAGTAGCCGCTCAAGTCGAGTCTTTACGTCGGGCCATGAGCTCTGATCCTCAGGGTTGCGTTCCATGTCAGCAATCCGAGAATCAAGCAGTGCTCTTTCAGCATCTGTAACAGGAAGATCGTCGGGAGACAGCGAGTCCCAAACCGCACCAATAAGCTCCAGACGCTCTGCTGGGCTCAGGCTTACAACCTTGGCGATGAGAGACTGGTCGATCATGGACTAAGGATAGCGCAAAGAGCGCTTCAGTCCAACTTCAAGCTGGTGAGTTCGAGCGCTGCCATAGACGAGTGCGAAAACCTCTATGCTTGACACTCCGCGCAACGCCCAATAGTCTTGCCTGCTTGGAACTTGCGTAGGGATTTTGCACATCGAGCCTTAAGGAAAGACGGATTACATGGTCAAGGAACAAATTATTGCTTTGATTAAAGCGAAGCGTGCGCATGTTGGAGTGGTTGGCTTAGGGTATGTCGGCTTGCCACTGCTCGCCGAGTTTGCAGGCAGCGGCTATCAGGCGACGGGCTTTGAGGTTGACGAGAATAAGGCAGCGCAAATCAACTCGGGTGAGTCTTATATTGGCGATATCGCCTCGTCGGCTGTGAAAGCGCTTGTAGAGAAGAAGCTCTTGCGCGCGACCACGGATTTTGACCATCTGAAGGAATGCGATGCGATCATCATTTGTGTCCCCACGCCGCTCAGAAAGACGAAAGAGCCGGACATTTCCTACATCCTTGCGGCTGCCGAGGAGATCAAGCAGCGCCTGCACCAGGGACAGTTGATCATTCTCGAGTCAACCACTTATCCCGGCACTACAGATGAAGTGTTGCTGCCGATGTTTGAGGAGACCGGCCTCAAGCTTGACAGCGATTTCCTGTTGGCGTTTTCACCTGAACGAGTTGATCCGGGTAACCCCGATTTTCAAACGCATAATATTCCCAAAGTCGTCGGCGGCGTGACGCCCGATTCTACCGAGGCTGCCGCTTATCTCTATTCGCAAATTGTCAAAGAAGTCCATGCGGTCAGCTCGGCGCGCGTTGCCGAAACAGCCAAGCTGCTGGAAAACACCTTTAGGGCAGTAAATATCGGCATGGCAAACGAGATGGCGCGGCTTTGTTATGCGCTGAATATCGACACGTGGGAAGTGATTCGCGCGGCGGCCACGAAGCCGTTTGGGTTCATGCCTTTCTATCCCGGCCCGGGCATCGGCGGCCATTGCATTCCGCTTGATCCGCACTACCTGTCGTGGAAGGCGCGCCAACACGGCTTTGATTCGCGCTTCATTGGTCTGGCGGAGGAAGTGAATTCACGAATGCCGGAACACGTGGTGCAACTGGTTGCTGATGGTTTGAACGACGAAAGCAAGGCGATGAAGGGTTCGCGCGTTCTGTTGCTGGGCGTCGCGTATAAAAAAGACATTGACGACGTACGCGAGAGTCCAGCGTTGTCGATCATCGATCGGCTGCGCGCGAAAGGCGCCGAGGTGCGTTACCACGATCCGTTTGTGAATGAGGTCCACTTTGACGACGCGCACACTGAGGGCGGTGGCGAGCCACTCGGCTCCGTGCCCTTAACTGATGAAGAATTGCGGGCGACGGATTGCGTGGTGATTGTCACCAATCACAGCGCGACGGACTACAAACGCGTTTGCCGACTCAGTTCGCTGATAGTTGATACGCGGAACGCGCTCAATGGTGATGTCAGACGCGACAGCAGCGCGCGGATAATAAGGCTTTAATACGTTTCGGGTTTCGAGTTTCGGGTTTCGAGTTTAGAACGCGCTCGAACTCGGAACTCGAAACTCGGAACTCGAAACATGCTTAAGGTAATCAACGTTGTCGGCGCGCGGCCCAACTTCATGAAGGTCGCGCCGATTGTAGAAGCAATGAAGCGGCGCGAACGAGAGTTTACGCCGCTTGTCGTTCATACGGGCCAACACTACGACGCGGCCATGTCTGACGCTTTCTTCCGCGATCTGGATCTGCCGCAACCCGATATTCACCTCGCCGTCGGCTCCACCTCCCATGCCGCGCAAACAGCCGCCATCATGGAGCGCTTCGAACCCGTCGTGCTACGCGAGCAGCCCGACTGGGTGCTGGTCGTAGGCGATGTTAATTCCACACTTGCCTGCGCGCTTGTTTGCGTGAAGCTGGGCGTGAAGGTCGCGCACGTCGAGGCGGGCTTGCGCAGCCGCGACCGCACAATGCCGGAAGAAATCAATCGACTGCTGACAGATCAGATTGCCGATCTACTCTTTACTCCTTCCGCTGACGCAGATGAAAACCTGCGCGCCGAGGGAATTCCACCGGAGCGAATACGCCAGGTCGGGAACATCATGATCGACTCGCTCTACAAACACCTGGAACGATCCCGCCAATCGCCGATCAAGGATCAATTGGGATTAACTGACAAGAGCTATGCGGTGCTGACTTTGCACCGACCTGCGAATGTCGACGACCCGGCCGTCTTCGGAAGAATCCTCGCGGCGCTCGAAAGCATCAGCGAACAGCTTCCGGTAGTTTTCCCGGTTCATCCCCGCACCAGGAAAACAATCGCCGAACTTGGCCTGGACGAGCGAGTAGAGAAAATACGAGGCTTGCGATTGATCGAGCCGCTCGGCTACCTGGACTTTCTCAGTCTCTATAGCGGCGCTCGGTTGGTGCTTACGGATTCGGGCGGCATACAGGAAGAGACGAGCGTTCTGGGTATTCCCTGTTTGACCTTGCGCGAAAACACCGAGCGTCCGATTACAGTGACGATGGGAACAAACACGATAGTCGGGAGCGACCCCGCGAAGATCACTGCCGCAGCGTTTGCCGCACTTAATGAAACCGGGAGACAACCTGGTAGCATTCCGCTCTGGGATGGCCATACGGCAGAGCGCATTCTCGCTGCGCTCAGTTAAGATGAGAGTTCTGTTCTAACGCAAACTGTTAGATTGCGAGTGCGCCAGACGCTGTGTGAACACTCAACGACCCAAGAGAACTCAAGCGCCGCAAATTTGCAGGTAAGGAAGGCGGACCCTGTCCCCGCCTCAAGCTAGAAAGCCACTCAGCGACACCTGTGAGATTGGGGTTCGACCCCTTGCGAGGTACGTGAGAAGATCCTGGGAATGAAAATGAATTGAGTCGGTCGTAAGAGCGGGGACAGGGTCCGCCTTCCTGACTTACAAATTGCCGTAGGTACTCTTTGGGTTTTCACACAGCCTCTACCGTGGACGGCTCCAAAAACAACATTCCCCGTCTTCATGACCGTGGTTCTTGAATCGAAAGCGTCTCTCAATTGCCAAACTCTTCCGAGCGCCCCAACAAATCCGGTAGCACCTCGCTGACGATGGGGGTCCGCAAAGTCCTGGGCGGTAGCGTCGGCTTTGCCCAGGCGACGCGGGAAGCCTTTCGCCGTGGGCGCGCCGCGGTGAGCCGCCGTCGTGAGCGTGCTGTGCTTGATGAGCTCGCTTCCGGGCCGGCGCGGCTGCGAGCTGAATTCCTGAACCTGTCGTCACTGGATTTACTTCAACACTTTCAAGAACGCGGCAGCCCTTCGTTTCTTCCCGGATTTGAATCAGCACACTCCACATCCGCGCGCCAACGAAATCTTTTTCCCGAAGAAACTGAGCGGTTGCTCGAAGGCGCTCGGTTAATTGCCAAAGAACATCGCTGGCCCTTACTAGGTTTTGGCGAGAAAGAATTTGGCGCACTGCTCAACTGGCATCGCGATCCTCTATCAGGAAGGATCTGGCCGCTCGATTATCACGCTGACATTCCTTTGTGGCACAACGACGGCTCAGACATCAGGGTGTTGTGGGAACTCAACCGCCTGGGCCACCTCATCACGTTGGGTCGCGCTTATGCGCTCACCAGAGAAGAAAAATTTGCCGCGGAGTTTTTCGCGCAGGTGGAGAGCTGGCAGCAACAAAATCCGGTCGGGCGCGGCGCTAATTGGTCGTGTGCAATGGAAGTTGCTTTGCGCGCCATTAACTTGCTCGCGGCCTTCTCGCTTTTCCGCGGCTCGAGAGATCTGAGCGAAGAGCGACTGCTGATGTTAATGACAATGTTCGATCAGCACAGCGCTCACATTCGTCGCAACCTCGAGTTTTCTCACGTGGGGACGAGCAACCACTACCTCGCAGATGTCGCGGGGTTGCTCTGGCTCGCCATCATGCTGCCGGAGTTAGCCGTTGCCGAAGAATGGCGCGCTTGGGCCCTCGCTGAAATGCTCCGTGAGATGGACAAACAGATCCTGCCGGACGGCGCCGACTACGAAGGCTCAACGGGTTATCACTGTCTTGTCCTTGAACTGTTTCTCTATACGTTCATTCTTTGCCGCGCGAATGAGATTCCGATCGCCCCGAAGTATTGGCGTAAGCTACACACCATGCTCGTATACCTGCGGGGCATACTGCGGCCCGACGGCATGACGCCGCTCATTGGTGATACGGATGGTGGCCAGGTTTTGCCAATCGTATCCCGCGGTGCGAACGATCGCGCCTATTTGCTGGCTCTCGGCGCTGCGGTATTCAAGGATTCGCAATTCAAGCTGCCGCGTCTTGAGACGCCGCAGGAGTTGCTGTGGCTGTTGGGCGAAGAGGGTTTGCGAGATTACGAACAGCTCGCGAATTCGCATGAGGAAACTTCCTCGCAGGCTTTTCCTGATGCCGGCACTTACGTCCTGCGACATGACGACCTGTTTCTTTTGTTCAACGCAAACGGAGCGCAGGTCGGCAGGCCTGCTTCGCACCGGCACAACGACGCGCTGAGCGTTGAGATCTCTGCCTGTGGCCGCGCCTTCATAGTCGATCCGGGCTCGTACGTTTATACGGCAGACCTTCGTGAACGGCACCTCTTCCGCTCGACCTCCTATCATTCGACCGTGCAGCTGGACGATGTCGAACAGAATACAATTCGAGAAGACGCTCCGTTTGTTAGCGGAGCTGAGGCGCTCGCTCGCGTTTCCTATTGGGAGAGCACGCCTGAGCGCGATCGGGTTGTCGCTGAACACTCGGGCTACCAGCGCCTGGCTCAACCAGTAAAACATCAACGCACAATTACCTTTCATAAGCCGGATCGCTGCTGGTTGGTTGAAGACGAAACTATCGGCAGCGGCGAACATAAGGTATCCGCGCGATTCCATTTCGATGGCGGACTCGAGGTAACCCGGTTCGACAACAATAGTGTCATAGCGCGCGACAAGATGAGTGGCGCATGTTTGATCGTATGTTCGCTTGATCTCGATCAGCCCGCGGAACTGGAAGCGCAGTTTACGTCACAGCACTACGGTTCCAGGGCCGAATCGCTGTCAGCTTGCTGGGCAACGAAGACAAATGTGCCGATCAAACTTCGCTGGGCAATCGTGCCGGTGTGTGCGGACGAAAATCTGGAGGCGCGCTTGAAGGTTGTCCAAAGTCCAAGGTTGAGAGTAGCGACTTAGTTTGACTGTCTTCTCTGTGCGGTCTCTGTGTGTTCTCTGTCTCTCTGTGGTGAATAATCCGGCGAAAACCACTCACCACTGAGTCACAGAACACAGAGGTTGCACAGAGAAAAGCAAACCAAGACCCAACGTGTTCAGACTGAGGATCATAGACCTTGGACATTGGACGTTAGACGTTGGACTGATTTTTATGTGTGGCATCTGCGGAATCTGGGAATACCAGGCAAGCGAAGGTCGAATCGATCTGCCGCTTGTCGAGCGCATGCGTGACACCATGACGCATCGCGGGCCAGATGATGCCGGCGCGAAGGTAATGGATGAGGCGCGCCTGGGCCTTGGTTTTCGCCGCCTCTCAATCATCGATCTTTCGAAAGCCGGCAACCAGCCGATGCATGGTTGCACGGATCGTGTCTGGCTGGTTTTTAATGGCGAGATTTATAACCACGCCCAGCTTCGTCAAGGACTCGAGCAGCGCGGCCACGTCTATGCTTCGCTTACCGACTCGGAGACCATCCTTCATCTCTACGAAGAGCGCGGCCTGGATTTCGTCAATGAGCTTGAAGGCGACTATGGCATCGCGCTGTGGGATGCCGGGCGCGAGGAGCTTGTACTCGCACGCGATCGCACTGGCGTCAAGCCGCTTTACTTTTATCACAAGGACGGCCGCTTCATTTTCGCTTCTGAAATCAAGGCCATCCTGCGACATCCCGCGGTGACGCGCGAGATTGACGAAGAGTCGCTTTATCATTACCTGACATTCCTTACGACTCCCGCGCCGCGGACGCTCTTCCGCGACATCCAGAAATTACCTGCCGGGCACATGCTTGTCGTCAGGCGCGACGGATCCACCGATCTCAAACAGTATTGGGACGCGCTGCCGCCGGAAACACTTCCCGCAAACATCAGTTTACGCAATGAAGCAGAACACAGCGAAGAAATACTCCGCCTGCTGAGAGACTCGATTCGCAAACGCATGATGTCTGACGTGCCCTTCGGGGTGTTTCTTTCCGGAGGGGTGGATTCTTCAGCCAACGTTGCCCTGATGTCTGAGCTCATGTCGCAACCGGTGCGAACCTACACTGTGGGCTTCGAGGACAGTGAAGAACTGAATGAGCTCGAGAGTGCGCGGGCAATCGCCAAACGCTTCGGCACGGACCACCACGAAGTGATCATCGGCCAGCAGGACATGCAAAAGTTTCTCCCGGACTTGGTTTTTCATCAGGATGAGCCGCTTGCCGATCCGGTTTGCGTGCCGCTCTACTATGTCTCAAAGCTGGCGCGTGAAACGGGCACGATCGTGGTGCAGGTTGGCGAAGGCGCTGATGAAATATTTGCCGGTTACGATTGGTTTAGAAAATACGTGCGCATCAACGATCTCTTTTGGCGCCAGGCACAAAAACTTCCGGCTTCACTGCGCCTCTCACTGGCGGCGATGGCGAAGCCGTTGATGGAAGCGACATTTAACAAACGCACGGCGATCGAGCTTGTGCGCCGCCTTGGCGCCGGCGAATCGCTCTTCTGGGGCGGCGCGATAGTCTTCGACGAAGCTTTCAAACGCCGGGTTTTGTCCGCCGAAATGAGTACGCGCGCCCGTAGCTTGTCGTCATACGACGCTGTCAGGAAACACCTCGAGCACATCGCTGAGGTCAGGCCCAACTCGGATTTTGCTGCCCGCATGACCTACCTCGAGCTAAAGCTGCGACTGCCGGAGTTGCTGCTGATGCGCGTGGACAAAATGACAATGGCCACGTCAGTTGAAGCGCGCGTGCCTTTCCTCGATCACCAGCTGGTTGAATACGCGATGGGCCTTCCCGTTGATCTCAAAATCAAAGGCTCGAGCGGGAAACACATTTTGAAGCGCGCGCTCGAAAAGGTTTTGCCGCCTGATTTGCTCTATCGTCCCAAGCGTGGCTTTGGAGCGCCCATCCGTGAATGGTTTCGCGGCGAGAGTGGAAAAATGCTGGGCGAGCTCATCATGAACTCCTCAATTCGCCGCCGCGAACTGTTTGACTACGCGTTTATTGCCGGGCTCATTGACGAACACCGGCGCGGAGCGCGTGATTGGAGTTTCCATCTTTGGGCCCTCCTCAACGTCAGCCTTTGGTATGAGCGCTGGAACGCACCTTCGTAATGTATGAGGCGGGACATGGGTTGATAGCTTACTCTTTCGAGTTTGGCTCGACATTATCTTCGGTAGTCCAGTTGAGCAGAGGACGGACGACGCCCGGCATGGGACCAATATAGTCGCCGCGAGCCGAATCGCCCGCCGGGCTGTCAACAACCTGGAAGGCCACGGCGCTGCGCTCGTGAGCGTGCAGGACGGTGGCGGGAAAGTGAGACATGATTGAGACATGGCCCACCAAACTTCCCTCAGCGAGCAGGTTGCCGGGGATCTGGACGGTACTCGTGTAGGTTCCGCGCGGACGTGGGTTCCGACGCCAGTTGGCGCTGGTGTCATGGGTGCTGAAAAGCTCGGTGCCTGCTTCGTTATAAAACTCTATTACGGGCACGAGCACGTGGCCTTTTTCCAAAACATCATAAGTCACCTCGATACTGACGGGTCTTTGGATATCGACAACCGCGACGGTGTCGCCGGCCTCGGCGCGCACGCGCACCCTCCTCAGGCGGACGACCTTGTCGCCAGGAGCCTCTGGTTGATTTGGCCATTCCCGTAGCGCCCCCGTTTTCAAACTCGAACTGAGGTAGCGCTTGACTACTTCGCGAGGCTCGCCGTCGAAGGTGATCTTGCCGTTTTCAAGCAGCACCACCCGCTTACACAATCTGGTGATAGCAGCCATGTCGTGCGAGACAAACAGAATCGTGCGCCCCTGCTGGCGAATATCGTGCATCTTGTCGAGGCACTTCTGTTGAAAAGCAGCATCACCAACCGCCAACACCTCGTCCATCATCAGAATCTCCGGTTCGAGATGCGCGGCAACAGAGAAAGCCAGCCGCACGTACATGCCCGAGGAATACCACTTGACCGAAGTTTCAATGAACTTTTCCAACTCCGAGAAGGCCACGATTTCATCGAACTTGCGGTCGATCTCGGCCCGGCGCATCCCCAGAATAGCGCCGCTGAGATAGATGTTTTCACGTCCCGTAAGATCCGGATGAAATCCGGTGCCAACTTCCAGGAGACTACCGATACGTCCAAAGAGTTCGACTTCGCCGGTCGTTGGTTTCGTCACGCGCGAAAGAATCTTCAGCAAGGTTGATTTGCCCGCGCCATTGTGGCCAATAATACCCACCAGCTCGCCCTGTCCGATCTCCAGATTAATGTCGCTGAGCGCCCAGAGCGTCTGATGACCGTTACCGCTTTTGAGCCTTCTGAACGGAGCAGTCACGACGCCGGCGAGCATTTCGCGGAAGGTCATGTATCCCGGATGCAGTCCGCCAATGCGGTAACGTTTGCTGACATGTTTGATTTTGATTGCGAGGTTCATATTCTGCAAACTCAGACCACGTCGGCGAAAGTGTCCTCAAAGCGCCGGAAGATATAGACAGCGCAGACCAGCACCGCCAAAGTGATAACGGCTGAAATAGACACGTTTACCCAATCGAAAGGGCGACCCGTTAGTGAAGCGCGGAATCCTTCAATGATCCCGGCGGCCGGGTTGATAATGACTAGCCACTTCCACCTTTCCGGAACGATGCTCGTTGGGTAGATAACGGGCGAGGCAAACATCCAGAGCTGGGTGATGAACGGAAGCGCGTGGCGCAGATCGCGGTATTTGACCGTGAACGCGGCCGAGAGCAGGCCCACTCCCAACGCGAGCAGTGCCATCATCAAGACGAAAAGTGGCAGCAGCAGGATGTTCAAGGTCAACACGACGCCATAGTAGAAACCGAGCACTATAAGCAGCAGAAAGGCTACGCCCAGATCAACAAGACCGGCGCCGACTGAAGCCGCCGGAATAAACATGCGCGGAAAATACACTTTCGTAATCAGGTTCGCGTTGATCACGAGGCTATGGGTGCTGTTGGTGACGGCATTAGCGAAAAACAGCCAGAGCAGCAAACCCGAAAGGGCGAAAAGGGGATAAGGCAGCGAGCCGGTGTCAAGGCGCACGAAGCGGTTGAAGACGAGCGTGAAGATTAACACTGTCGTCAGCGGTTGGATGATCACCCATGCCACCCCCATCAGCGTCTGCTTGTAACGGACCTTGATGTCTCTAAGGGTGAGGAAGTAGAGCAGCTCACGATACTGCCATAACTCGCCGAGGTTGAGTTGCACGCCGGCTTCTTCGGAACGGATCAGCGCGTGCCGTTCTAGAGTGGCGGGAGTGGGTCTTTCAGCGGATTCTCTGATGTCTAAGTTGACGTGCGGAACCGTTCGTGCGGTTGCGGTTTGGGGAAGCTTGCGGCTGGCGCCTTTGCTGGTTTCAAAATCCATTCAAGATCTTTTCGCTTGCGCGGTCTGCCATAGGCGCGCATTTGTTACCTTGCAATCGAAACCTCAAGATGCTTATGTTGCTTCTCGTCAAGTTCGCCAGTCTAAAGACCCCCAAACAGTGTCGTCAAGGAAGGCCTCAGGATATGCAGCGAATTAGATTCCACTTCAGTAGGTTGTGGCAATGAAAAGCATGCGAGTGTATTTCAACGTCTTCAGACTAAGGGTCAATATGGCGCTGAAGCGAGAGGCTACCTCCAATTAGGCGAAAACTGACGAAAACTGATCGGAGAGGGCCGCTCAAAAGATCACGCGCAAACTCAAATCGCAAGTAGACCAACCGGCGCAACACCAGGCAACCTAACATCGATCAAGTTGCGGCTGACTGCTCAGAACGCAAGTGCGTAACCGGCGTCCTCGATCTTCCAAGCGCGCCTGCGGGCCTGTCATGAACTCGTGCGTTACCGCTTTCCACAAGCGCAAACACCTTGTAGGAAAAACCGAGACTTTGGGCCTTTACTGGTGTATATTCCGGCGAAAGAACTGAGCCTAGCCAGGGATCCGTGAGGTTTGGGCCGACTGCCCTCGATGATGTGGTCAGACGCAACCTGAGGAATCGAGGAGTCCCAGTCTTCCCAGCGTCGTCAGGTGAATATGATCTCGCTCTCATTTAGCCGTGTAGTTTAGCTGGTTTTGCTTTGTCGTTGAGCCGATTCACGGTCTCAACTCTCTTGCCGGACGGCCCGAACCCGGAAGGAGTGCTTTATGCCGCCACCTTACCTCCCTTTCAAATATCGTCGGTCGCTGCTCCCTACGGCGGTCGTCCTGTCGTTGGCCATCTTCTGGCTCGTCGGGAGTCAAGGGACTCGCGTTGGGTTCGCCCAGGGCGGTCCGCCCGCGCCCTTCCGAAACTTCGAGGCGCCGCAGATCCACCCGCTTGCGCTGACGCCTGACGGCACTCGACTGCTCGCAGTCAACACGCCTAACGCTACGCTTTCAGTCTTCCAGTTGGTATTGGGCTCGCCTGTGCTGACAGCGGAGATTCCAGTTGGGCTCGAACCGGTGAGCATCGCCGCTCGCAACAACCGCGAGGCGTGGGTCGTCAACTGGATGTCGGATTCGGTGAGCATCGTTGACCTGACAACCGGCAACGTCGTGCGCACGATTGACGTGGGCGATGAGCCGACCGATGTGATCTTCGCCGGACCCGGCAACAACAAAGCCTTCGTCTGCGTTTCGGGCGGTGCGTTGGAGACTATCGGGTTTAGTCAGATAACCGGTGGGAGCGGCGCCGTCAAGGTATTTGACCCGAACAACCCATCGGTGCCACAGACGACCATTGAAAACTTGGGCAAGCAGCCCCGCGCGCTCGCGCGCAACGCCGACGGCTCGCGCGTCTTCGTCACGGTGTTCGAGTCAGGCAACCAGACGACCATCGTGCCGGAAACCATCGTCGGGGCTAATGGCGGATTGCCGCCGCCGAACCCAGCGGTTCGGCCCGGGCTGCCCGTGCCGCCCAACACGAGCCTGATCGTCAAATGGGACGGCTCGAATTGGAAAGACGAGATAAGCAGATCCTGGACTGCACACATTCCCTACACGCTGGCGGACTCTGACCTCGCAGTGATCGATTCGTCTGTCGCGAGCCCTTCCGTGAGCGCGCGAGTGCGCGGAATAGGCACACATGTTGGCAACATGGCCTTCGATCCGTCCACGCAACGCCTCTTTGTTGCTAATCTCGAGGACATCAACCAGGTGCGTTTCGAACCGAACCTGCGCGGAAAATTCCAGGCAAGCCGCATCTCCATACTCAACGCCGCAGTCCCGACGCCCGCGGTAGTTACCACGTCTGATCTGAACTCGCACGTTGACTTTGGCAGTCCAGCCGGCTCCGACTCCGAGCGTGTATTAAGCCTGGCATTGCCCGCCGATGTCGTGCGCCAGTCCGACGGCACCGTTTATGTGGCCGCAACCAGTTCGGCGCGCGTGGGCGTGTTGTCTTCGGCAGGCGCCGTGACGGGGCGCATAGGCGTGGGGCAAGGGCCGACCGGTCTGGCGCTTGACGAAGCGCATCAGCGACTTTACGTCCTCAACCGCTTCGACCAGACTCTTAGCGTTGTGGATACGATATCGAAGACGCAATTGTCGCTGGTCGGGATTGGCTTCAATCCAGAGCCTGCCGCCGTTCGCAACGGGCGTCGCTTCCTTTACGACGCGACGAGCTTT
>Ga0180086_1000023_pt1 | contig 16385 bp, 15 predicted proteins | sample EasRiv760_16_10D_FD_121778 | JGI IMG/M metagenome (GOLD analysis project Ga0180086, IMG submission 121778) | Soil microbial communities from meander-bound floodplain in the East River, Colorado, USA - East River metaG ERMLT760_16_10D | ecosystem: Environmental > Terrestrial > Soil > Floodplain ... | reverse complement strand
CGACACCTTCGACGAAACGGTTGAGAGGATCCCCGTCAACAAGATCGTCGGATGGGCCCGGCGGCCCGCCACCAAGCTGGTGGTGTGTCTGGTCGGGGTCCAGACCAACCAGTTCCCCAGGGCCTTGGTTCTGGGGAGGGAATTTCGCGCCCGTGGGATCGACGTCATCATGGGCGGCTTCCATACCAGCGGGACCATCAACATGCTGGGCGACGAGGAGCCGGACATCCAGGAGCTCTTCCGGGAATCCATCATCGTGGTGTCGGGCGAGGTGGAAGGTCACTGGGAGGGGATTCTGGCCGATGTCCTCAACGGGCAATTGAAGCCGCTCTACTCCTATGCCCAAGACCTCAAGAGTCTGGTGGACATCGAGAAGGCCCCGCCGCCGGTGATGAGCCCCAAATCGATGAAGCACTTCGCCAGCCGCACCTTCGGGACGGTGGAAACCTCGCGCGGCTGCCCCTTCACCTGCACCTTCTGCACCATCATCAATGTGCAGGGCCGGACGATGCGGGAGCGGTCCCCGCAGTCCATCGCCGATCTCGTGCGGAAGAACTATCTCGAGCAGGGCTTCGACTTCTACTTCTTCACCGACGACAACTTCGCCCGCAAGAAGCAGTGGCGCGAGACCTTCGAGGCCCTGATGCGCCTTCGCCAGGAAGGCATCAAGATCACCTTCATGATGCAGGTGGACCTGGCCCGCAAGCCGAAGGATTTCGTGCGCCTGGCGGCCGAGGCCGGCTGCACCCAGGTGTTCATCGGCATGGAGAGCGTGAACCCGCAGAACCTCAAGGCAGAGAGCAAATCCCAGAACAAGGTCAGCGAATACCGGAAGATCATCCAGGAGTGGCATGACGCCGGGATTCTCGTGCAGTGCGGGTACATCATCGGCCTCCCCTTCGACACGCAGGACCAGGTCCGCCAGGACATCCAGTTTCTCATGGACGAGATCCAGCCGGACGTCGGGTCGTTCTTCATGCTCACCCCGCTGCCGGGATCCCACGATCACCTGGAGATGCGGAAGCGCGGCGAGTGGATGGACCCCGACTTCAACAAGCGCGACTCCTTCCACGCCACCGTCCGGCACCCGAACATGACCGCCGGGGAGTGGACAGAGGCCTACGAAGAGGCCTGGAGGGCCTTCTACAGCAAAGAGAACATCATGAAGATCCTCTCCCGCTGGGGCCACAACCCCCCGGCCTATTGGAGCGCGGTCTTCATGCTCATGTGGTACAAGAACGCGGCCCTGATCGAGAAGATCCATCCCATGATCGCGGGGTTCTTCCGTCTGAAGGACCGGCGCTCGCGCCGGCCCGGGTTCGCCGTCGACTCCCTGCCGGTCCACCTCTGGAAGCGCACAAAGGATGTGGTCCGGCTGTTCGTCGCCTGGGTCCGGTTCTTCAAGGAGATGGAAGAGATCTGGCTCCAGACGCGCCCCCGGAGCGAGCGGGAGCGGCGATGGGCCGAGGAGATCGAGCGGATCCAGGGTGAAATCTGGCAGACCCTGAGGATCGCGGAGTGGCAGAAGGCCTACGCCGACGCCAGGGCCACCCTCCCGGCCAAGGCGCGGGCCCTGCTGGATCCCTTCCAGGACCTGTCCACGAACATCCTGCTCGGCCCCAAGGATCTGGAGGTCTTTCTGAAGAAGTGGGAGAGCCTCCAGGGCAGGCTGCAGGGTATGTACCGGCGCCTGGCCGGGGAGGAGGGGTCCGCCACGCTCTGGTTGGATCGCCTCTCCGCCCTCCACAAGGAGGCCCGTCAGAGCATGAAGATCCAGGAGTGGCAGGCCCGCTACGCGGAGTTCAAGGCCGGCCTCCCGTCCAAGATGCACCTGCGGTATGTACAGTTCGATGCGCTGAGCAATCGGGTGGTGTATTCCCGCCAGAGCCTGGAGAACTATTGGGCCAGGACGTGGGAGCATTTGCAGGGGATGCGGCTCTGGGACATCCGGCCCTCGCGGTTTGCGGTGACCTTCTTCAAGGAACTTTGGCTGTCCACGACATTCGTCCGGGGGGTCCTGGCCTCTTTCCACACGCGGGACTGGAGCCTGGCACGATCCGAGTAGGTCCGCCGAGGAAAAAGGTCCTTGACAAAGCCCATGTCACGAGCTAACGTCCGCGCCGTTTGACGTTGGCACATCATGCTGAAAGCAGACAGTTGGCAGTACGCAGGCTTCTCGAAAACCGCGACCGCGTGCTGAAATCGCTGTCGCGGTTTTGTGTTTGAGCCCCGCCCGGGCGGCGGGGTCGGCGGACGGGCGGGTGCCGGTGGGGCCAAGCTGCCCGCCGTCGTGGTGACCACGTTTTAGAAGGAGGTTCGGAAGTGAGGCTCACCGGGAAAGTGAAATGGTTCAACGACGCGAAGGGGTATGGGTTCATCGAGCGGCCGGATGGGGATGATGTCTTTGTACATTATACCGCCATTCAAGGCACGGGCTTCCGCTCCCTGAGCGAGGGCCAGGAGGTGGAGTTCGAAGTCGTGGATGGCCCCAAGGGGAAGCAGGCGGCGAACGTGTCCAAGGTCGCCGTTCAGGCCTAGCCCCCCGCAGGCACATTGACGCTCGGACCCCGGCGACGTACCATGTCGCCGGGGTTTTCATTTTTCGAGGGGATCAGGGGCCGGGTGTCGGGGGTCAGGGCTCGACACTCGTCTCATGGCTTCTTCTCTATTAGTCACCGGTCTCGTCTCACGGCTCGAGGCTCTCGGCTCACGACTCTCATGTCTCTCCCAGCCGTCACGGCCAGCCGCCTCACCAAACGCTTCGGAGATCTCATCGCGGTGGACGGGATAGACTTCGAACTGGAGGTCGGGGAGTGCTTCGGCTTTCTGGGTCCCAACGGGGCCGGGAAGACGACGACGGTCCGGATGATCCATGCCGTCACCCCCATCACCGCAGGCGATCTGGTGGTCCTCGGCCTCCGCGTGGACCGGGAGCCGGCCGCAGTCAAGCGCCGCCTCGGTGTCGTCCCGCAGGAGGAGAACCTGGACCCGGACCTGACCCCATGGGAGAACCTCCTGGTCTTCGCCCGCTACTTCGATATCCCCCGGGTCGAGGCCCGGCGGCGGGCGGCGGAGCTTCTGGAGTTCGTCGGGCTGACGCCCCGTGCGGGAAGCCCGCTGGAAGAACTCTCCGGGGGCATGAAGCGACGCCTGTTGATCGCACGCGCGTTGCTGAATCGCCCCTAACTGCTCGTCCTCGACGAGCCGACCACGGGGCTGGATCCCCAGGCCCGGCACCTCGTCTGGCAGCGGCTGCGGACCTTGAAGGCCCAAGGTGTCACTCAGGTCCTGACGACCCATTACATGGAGGAGGCGGCCCACCTGTGCAACCGGATAGCCCTGATGCACGCCGGCCGCATCCTCCGGCAGGGTCGACCCGCGGATCTGGTGCGCGCCGAGATTGGCGAGGAAGTGATCGAGATTCGCGGGGACGGGGCCCTGCAGCGGGCCGCCCTGGCTCTTGTGGACGGCCGGACGCTCGGGTGGGAGCAGACGGGAGACACCCTGTATCTGTACTGTGCAGACGGCCGGGCGCTCCTCCCGGCCTTGAGCGCTCTCCGGCCGCCGCATCTGTTGCACCGGCCGGCCGGCCTGGAGGACCTGTTCCTGAAGGTGACCGGCCGCAGCCTGCAGGAGTAGAAGAAAACCACTGGTGAATTAACCACAGATTACGCAGATTTCGCAGATACTTTCAGAGGGATTCTGGACTGAAATCTGCGTAATCTGCGGTTCACTCTGAGGTCCGTCATGGCGCTGGCATGGCCGACGTGGCGGGCGGTGCGGGTCTGGGAGCGGAACCTGGCGGTCTTCCGGAAGTATTCGCTGCCGAGCCTGGTTGGCCCGAGCATCGGGGAGCCGCTGCTCTACCTTCTCGGCCTGGGGTTTGGCCTGGGGACCCTGGTGGGAATGGTGCGTGGCCAACGCTACGTGGAGTTCGTGGCCCCCGGCATGGTCATGTCCTCCGCGATGTTCGCCGCTGCCTACGAGTGCACCTATGGGGCCTATGTCCGGATGATTCACCAGAGGACCTACGAGGCCATCATCACGACCCCGCTGAGCCTGGAGGACGTGGTCGCCGGGGACGTCCTATGGGGAGCCAGCAAGGGGACCTTCCACGGAACGGTGATGCTGACAGTCGTCAGCCTCTTCGGCCTGGCGCACTCCCCGTGGACCCTGGCGGTGCCCGTGATCCTCGTCCTGCTCTCCCTGCTGTTCGCCTCCCTGTCCCTGATGGTGGCCGCCCTGGCGCGGAGCTTCGAGTTCTTCAACTACTACTTGACGCTGGTGGTCACCCCCATGTTTCTCTTTTGCGGGGTCTTCTTCCCCGTCGAGTCTCTCCCAAGCTGGGCCCAGATGATGGCCAAATTCCTCCCGCTGACCTACGCCGTGGAGGCCAGCCGGGAGTTGATGCAGGGGCGGCCAAGCCTCGCCGTCCTCCTGCCCCTCCTGTGGATTGTCCCTCCCCTCCTGGCTGCCTTCCTGCTCGCTGCTCGCTTGGTCCGCCGCCGGCTGATTCATTAGGACCTGGCGGCGGGAACCGGACACCCCCTCCAAAATGGCCGCGTCCCTCGCCCAGACGAGGAACGCTTGACACGCGTGGCCGGGTGCGATATCCAGTCGGCGCCCTTGGGCTTCTTTGCACTGAATGCCTGACAACGAGAGAGAAGGAGGAGACGATGCTCTGGTACCTTGGCTACGTCGTCCTGTTCGTCGAGGATTTCGAGCGCCTGGTGGCCTTCTACGCCGACAAGGTCGGATTCCCGGTGCGCCTGCGGGCCGAGGGGTACGTTGAGTTCGCCATCGAGGGAGCGAAGTTCGCCCTCCTGGCACGTTCGCGGGTGTCCCAGGTGACGGGCGACGCGCACGCAGGCCGACCGGCGCCCGGCGCCCACGAGGGTGCCGTGACGATCCTGGTGGAGGACGTGGACCGGGTCCATCGAGAATTGTCGGCCCGCGGCGTTCCCTTCCTCGGGACTCCCCAGAACCGTTCTTGGGGGCAGCGAAGCGTCCTGTTCCACGACCCAGAGGGACACCTGATCGAGGTCGCCACCAACCTCCCGCGCGCCGAGCGCCCCGGCGTGTAGGGAAACCGCAGACGCTGCCTGAAACCACAGATTTCGCAGATTCCGCAGACCCCCCTCCCCTCCCTCCCCCTCAAAAGGGGGAGGGCTCGGGTGGGGGTGAAATCTGCGGATACCTTCGATCCGTTTTCCTGCTTCTTCAGGAAGCGGGGAGTATCCATGAAAACCATGCCCGCCGACATTCTCCAGGCGCTCGTGACGCGCGCCTGCCAGCGGATGGGGGCGCGACCGGGGGACGCGGCGCGGGTGGCGACCTCGCTGGTGCGGGCGAATCTCTGCGGCTACGACTCGCACGGCGTCTACCGCCTGGCCCAATATCACGAGTGGTGGAAGAAAGGTCTGCTCGACCCCACCGCCCAACCGGTCGTCGCCGCGGAGACGACCTTCGCCGCCAAGGTGAATGGCCGGAACGCCTTCGGCCAGGTGGTTGCCGGCTTTGCCACCCGACTGGCGATCGAGAAGGCGCGCACGAGCGGTATTGCGCTGATCACGGTGATGGCCTGCAATCACGTTGGGCGCCTGGCAGAGTACGCCGAGGCCATTCAGCAGGCCGGGCTGATCGGACTCGTGACGGTGAACGACAGCGGAGCCGGTCAGTGCGTCGTTCCGTGGGGTGGGAGAGATCCCCGCCTCGCCACGAACCCGATCGCCATGGGGATCCCCGGTGAAACCGATGGGGGCATCCTCTTCGACTTCTCCACCAGCGCCGCCGCCCAGGGCAGGGTCCGCCAGCTCCTCCTGCGGGGTGAACCCGCCCCGCCTGGATGGCTCATGGACGCCGACGGCAGGGAGACGACCGATCCCGCGTGTCTGTTCACCGAGCCCCCTGGCGCCCTCCTGCCGGCCGGAGGCCACCGGGGGTTCGCCTTGAGCCTGGCGGTCGAGGTCCTCTCGGGCATCCTGTCGGGGGCCGGCTTCGCCCGGCCGGACCCGGGCCCGGAGGAGATGAACGGCATGTTCGTCCTCGCGCTGGACGTCGCCTGGTTCCTGCCGCGGGAGCAGTTCCGGGCACAGGTGGACCAGTTGACTGCCTACGTCAAGACCTCGAGGCCGTTGTTCGGAGGAGCTTCGGTGCACATTCCGGGCGAACGCTCCCGTGAGGAGGAGGCGACTCGGAAGCACGAGGGGATCACTCTTAACGAGCAGAACTGGGCGAAGGTGGTAGGAGTGTTACGGGAACTGGGGCTATCGGACGAGATGCCCTCCTAATGGCTAGCGCCTGAGCCGCGCGCGGCTGATACCAGAGCGCCGGCAACCAGTCACCAAATGTCACCCAGCGTGAAGCCCTCTGGGAACGGATCTTCCGGGTCAACCACATAACTGGCGAATCCCGTAATCCAGGCTTGCCCGCTGAGGGTCGGGATAACGGCCGGATACTCGCCCACCTTTGTTTCCCCGATCAGCCGCCCCGTAAAGAGCGTCCCCAGGATCCCTTCGTGCCGAAACTCCTCGTGGAGCCCCAGCGTACCTTTGGCATGCAGGGTGGCCATCTTGGCGCAGGTGCCTGTGCCGCAGGGAGAGCGATCGATCGCCCCGGTCCAGGTTGCCGGGCGGTTCCAGTCGAGTCGCCCGGTCGAAACGGTCACGGCGTTTTTCAAATGGGCGTCCCGGCGCGATGGCGGCCCGGAGAGTTGGGCAATCGTCACCCCCGCAAAGCCGGGTTGCTCGGGGTGGACCACCGGCAACTGCTCCTGCGCCGCCGCTTTGATCATCTCGCTGATCCGCACGATGTCCCGCCCCTCGTCGGGCGTCAGCCGCAGCCCCAAGGCCGCGGCCTCGGCGATCACGTAGAACATTCCGCCGTAGGCCACATCCACCGTGACCGTGCCGAGATGCGGAACGTCAATGGGTGTATCGAGGTACACCGCAAAGGCCGGGACATTCTGGAATGTCACGCATTGGACCTTGCCGTTGGCGCAATCGGCCCGCACCCGGATCAACCCGGCGGGCGCCTCAAGGGTCACCTCCGTGACCGGCTCCCGCATCGGCAGCATGCCGGTTTCGAGCAGAACCGTGGTGACGCAGATCGTGTTCGTGCCCGACATGCCGGGGTATTCCACCTGTTCCATGATGACGAAGCCCGCGTCGGCCTCGGGGCGGGTAGGCGGCAGGATCACATTGCAGTTCGCCGCCGGATAGCCGCGTGGCTCGCGCAACATGCGCTTCCGCAACCCATCGGCGTGCATCTGCAGATAACGCATCTTCTCGAACATGGTGGCCCCGGGCACATCCAGCACTCCCCCGACGATCACCCGGCCCGGTTCGCCGCAGGCATGGGCATCCACGGCTTGAAGCATGTGGGCAATGCGCATCGTTGTCTCCCTGGGATACGGCTGGGCCGAGATCGGCGCGGAGCCGTCCGTGGATCAGCCATTCACGTACGACAACTTCTCGGCCACCTTCCTGTCGCGGGCCCGGAAGATGTCCACGCCGCGCATGCGGAGCGGCGGCATGGCCGACGATCCGCTGCCCGAACACGCATGGTGTCAGATCGTCACTTCGGAAGCGGCAGGCTCGTCCTCCATACCTGGGCGATGGCCTCCGATTCGATCCAACGTTCAGGCGACAATCGCCCGAAGTTCTCGGTGACCAAACACCGCTGATCGGTCATCTGGCCCCAGTTCCACTCGGAAACACGCACCCCGCTCACCGCCCCACCGGCGGTCATGCGGACCTCTTCGACGAGAGCCGCATGCATGGCGCCGGGCACGCGGAGGCGCAGCAGGATGACATCGCCTGGCTGGACATTCTGCGCCGGTATATTGCCCCGCCATGAACCGGCCAGCCCGGGCTGGCGCTTGCCGGTCTTCAGCTCGATGTAATCGGTCGAATACCCCTTCTGGTCGATCCACTTCTGGCAGTCCCTGATGAAGTTTGCCGTTTGCGCCTGCACGGAGTCCGACCACAAGAGACTGACGGCCCAGGCGATTGCCATACTCCGGCCGAGACAGCGGACGACAGCGCGCATGCGGTTCCCCCTCCGGGGCCTGCACGGAATGCGTCTTGCGGGATGGGAGCCCTACCCGTTGTGTCAAGCGGTCAGTCAGGGCGGCAAGGGGCCTGCCCGGAGTACCTGAGGCGGCGTCTGGAGAATCGGGGATCCCATCCTGCGAAGTCAGAACCTCCGCTCCTCTTCGGTGTCCGGTACCGTTTTCTGGAGCAAAACTGATCCCTCATGTCAGGAAATACCTTCCGCAAGTTCCCTCCGTCTCATTTTGCGCTGCACCCCCGGCAGGCGCGGCTGGCGCTCGCGTCGGCGCACTGCTCAGAGCCTCCGGCACATCCACCCTCCATCGCGCCCTCCATTCTCAAGGTGGTTGTAGTGGTGGGGTAAGGCGGTAGCGCCGGCTGCAAGCCTCGCGAGCCTCCGGTCCGCCGGGGTGCGAGATTGGGCACCCCCCTTATCGCCGGGAAGCAGTGACCAGAGTTCTCCCTACTGCAATGGGCAGCTTGATGACGTGAAAGCGGTCGGCGGCAAAGGCATAATCCTCGCCGCTTTCATCAACGACGGGGCTGCCGCTTGCTCGCAGGGACCACGCGGTACAGCTTGCCAACCTCCAAGGAAGCCGGGTATCCCTGGTTGCTAAGGCAGACCGCAAACTGTTGAGTTCGCCGTACACTACTCTCATCGCTCAGCCCGGAAGGGAAGCTAGAGCTTGTATTCCACCCTGGCGAATCCGTGAGCTTCATACCAGTGGATATCGGCGAGGGCGGATGGTCCTGTCAACCAGGCGGCCCTGCACAGCTACGTCATGCAGCGTAACGAAAAGGCGATTGGGCCGCCGCCCCGATGCGCCGAGTGCCAGGCGCCGCCGGGCCGCTGGCGCACAGCAGTGGAGCACCCCGCATGGGTCTTGCCGCCGCACCTGACGGTATCGCTCGAAGGGATCCGTTGGCAGGCGTGGCCGCCGCGCGCGTCGGCGCATCGAACGCGATGGCGTTCTACTGCGAGGGCACGCGACAGGAGGGCGCGGCGAAGCCGCGCCCTACTACATCGTCCACTACAGCAGCAACGACATATTAGCCGGCGCTATGGCTTGACAATCAGGCGGCACGATAGTCGCCGATCCCCGTATGTTCGTTTCACTTCGATTTGACGCCTGAGTGCGGTTTGGTCCGGTATGTGCACGTCCGGGTCATAGATGAAGAAGACGAGATGATCACATAGCGGATCAGAACGATACGTCTCGATGTCATCATGCAGTTCCTTCGTTATCGACCGGCCATGATCACGGTCTCGAATGAACTTGGCCTCAACAATCGCGCGCGCCGAAACAGATCGGAAGTCCTTGATAGTATAGCGACTCGCTATCCGGTCGGTCGGCGTTTCAGGAACCAGGTCACGCACCCACGGACGAAGCATGAGGAACACTGCGTCCTGGACAGACGCTTCGCTGTCAAGCGCGAGACTTGTTCCTGACCGGCGCGTGTTGAGGTAGCGACGCACTCCATAAACTCGCTTAGAGCGCCAACGACGGTTTCCGCGAGGGCCGCGCCGTTCAGGGCTTGCCTCGCGCCCGATCCATAGCGAGCTGAGCTTCCCTATCGACCCCAGGCGTCGATTTGTCGCTTGCCAAGAGGCTTAGTCCACCGATGACTTCGATCAGGTGCAGACAAATGTCCGAGGGGCGCCGATCGAAATTTCGGTGGAAGTACGTCGAATTGAGCGACTCATACCACTGATCCAAGGTTCTGCGAGCGGCAGCTGTAAGAAACTCTGGAGTAGGGACGGGAGGAGCAGCACCGGCGCGCTGGAGCCGGAAGAAGTCCCGATTGAGCTCCTCCAGTTCAGCCGTGAGTGCCGGAGGAAAAAACTCGACCGTGATGCCTGCATGTCGGAGCGCGAGAACTCCAAGCCCCCGGATGTCAGGATTGGGGTCCAAGGTCCCGATGACCACGCGACCAACTCTCCGCTCGACCAGGCGCTCGGCACATGGCACCTTGCCAGGCCCCCTCTTTGTGCACGGCTCCAGAGTGGCGAAAATCGTGGCGCCAGCCAGCGTTGCCGTCTTGAGCTTGCGTTCAAGCAACGTGTACTCCGCATGCTCTCCGGCACCCAGTTCTCCTCTGTAGGCTGCGTCCAAAAGCTCCTGGTCGCGAGATGCCACTGCCCCTACGAAAAGCGGCACACGGCCAGGCTCCTGGCGAGAACGGCGAGCTTCCTCAATGGCTCGGGCTGCGAGATCCCCATCAGTGGTTGACATAGGAATCGGCCTTGAGAATCTCCCGCGGGTCGCTGCGGCGGTTTAACGGGGGGGCGGCTGAGCCGCCGGCTAAGAACCGAGCTTGCTCACCGAGGGGACCAACGGCTCCAGCCGCGGGATGGGCCGCGCGAGCGGCCCTAGCATGCGGCGTCCCAAGGCCGCCGCCCCAATGCGCCTTACGTTGGCGCGGTCGCCTCCAGCTCTCGGTTTGCCGGCGCCCAAGATCTAAGCGACCTGGTAGATGGCTGGCCGAAACGATGGCGGCGGGATCGGCTTTCGTGCCGCCTTCGCCGCCTTGAGCCATGCTGCCTTCGCCTTGAGAACCTCGGCCAACGCGTCTTCCGGCGTCGCGCCAAAGGCGGAGCAGTGTCGCAGGTCCGGAATATCTGCGATGTATCCCCCGTCCTCAGCACTGTAGAAGATATTGATGTGATAATCCTTCATTCGTCCTCCTCCAAGGTTAGGTTATACCTTTCGACCAACTGAAGCAACTGTTTGACCTGGTAGGGTTTCGCCTGGCCCTTCACGTCTTGGAGATTGAGGAGCTCGGGAATGCCTGGATGCGTAAGAATATGATGACTTCCTTCCGTTCTCGCGACTCGGAAGCCTAATGCCTCCGCAAGGGCGAGCATTTCCTGAAACCGCACGTTGTGCGGCGAGACAACGATCCGCCTGAGCAGCTTCCGCGGCTTCATCCGAGGAGGAATCCAGAGCACCCACCGGAACGGCGGCTGAGCCGCCCAGATGCGCCGACTGCGCGGCGCCGGCGCGGAAAGCAGGCCGGTCACCGCAGATCGTTTACCACATCCGATGTATTGCCTTCAAGTCGTCACTCTGGTTGCGAACCCGGCGCCTTAGGGCGGCAATGGTGTGACAGAGCAGTCAGATCCCATACAACGGGCCGTACTTGCTTCGGAGGTAATCCACAAACGACCGAGGGCTCAGGGGCTTGCCGGTGACCGCCGCGACGAGGTCGGCGGCGCGGTAGCGCTGGCCGTGGCGGTGGATCTTGGTCCTGAGCCACTCCTTCAGCGGGGCGAACTCGCCGCGCCGGAACTGCGCCTCCAGATCCCCCAGATCCTCCCGCGCTTGTCCGAAGAACTGCGCCGCGTACAAGTTCCCCAGCGTATAGGTGGGGAAGTAGCCGATGGCGCCGCCGCTCCAGTGCGTGTCCTGGAGGCAGCCCCGCGAATTGTCCGGCGGCGTCAGGTCAAAATAGCGCTGGACTGCCTCGTTCCATGCCGCCGGGACGTCAGCGGCGGGCAGGTCGCCGCTGATGAGGGCCTGCTCCAGCTCGAAGCGCAAGAGAACGTGCAGATTGTAGGTCACTTCGTCCGCGTCCACCCGGATGAAGGATGGCCGGCAATCGTTGATGGCGAAATAGAAGGCGTCCAGGGTCACATCTGCCAGCCCCTCAGGAAAGGTCCGGCGGGCGAGGGGGAAGACGTGATCCCAGAAGGCCCGGCTGCGCCCCACGAAGTTCTCCCACAGGCGGGATTGCGATTCGTGGATGGCCAGGGAAACGGCAGACCCCATGGGCGTTCCGTAGAGGGTCGGGTCCAGCCCCTGGTCGTAGATGCCGTGCCCGGCCTCGTGCAGGATGCTGAAAAAGGCGTCCCCGAAGTCCCGCGGGTCATACCGGGTCGTGAGGCGGGTGTCGCCGGGGCCGATGCCGCTGCAGAAGGGGTGGGTCGTCTCGTCCAGACGCCCGGCCGTGAAATCGAATCCGATCATGGCCGCGGCCGCCCTGCCAAAGGCTTCCTGGCGATCCACAGGGTACTCGCGCTGAAGGATCGCGATGTCGGGACGCCGCCCCGTCGCCTGGATCGCCGCCACGCGCGGGACGAGGCCGTCCCGAAGCGCGGCGAAGAGCGTCGCCAGGTGGCCCGCGGTTTCGCCGGGCTCGTAGTCGTCGAGCAAGGCATCATACGGAACCCCGGCATAACCCACCGCCTCTGCCTCTTGCCGCTTGAGGGCCACGATCTTCTCCAGCCACGGCCGGAAGAGGGCGAAGTCTGATTCTCTCCGGGCCTGCACCCACACGTCACGGGCCAGGGTGCAGGTGCGCGCCAACTCCGTCACGAGGGCCCGGGGCAGCTTGCACTCCCGGTCGTAGCGCCGGCGAATCTCGCGGACGTTCACCGCCATCGCGGAATCGCCTTCGCGAACCGACTCGCTCCCCTCGACCTCGCCCAGGAGTTCCCCGATCGCCGGCGCGGTGGTTTGCTCGTGGACCATCCCGGCCAGCAGGGCAATCTGTTGCGCCCGGTGCAGGGCGCCCTTGGCCGGCATGTAGGTGCGCTGGTCCCACCCCAGCACCGCGGCGCACGACCCCAGCAGACTGGCCTCCCTCACCCGGCGTATCAACTCCTCATAGGCTTCCACAGAACGCTCCCATATCACCGGGAATGACTGGACCCCTGGCTACTTGGCAACGATGACGATCTCCGAGGTCAGGGTCTTCTTGATGGGGCAACGCTCCGAGATCTCCAGCAGCCGCGTGTACTGCTCGTCGCTGAGGTCCCCCTCCAGCTCCATCCTGGACTCGATCCGATCCACCTTGCCCTCCTTCGTCTCGCACTCGGCGCAATCCTTGGCGTGGACCTTTTCATGCCGGAGGTCCACCGTGGCCCGGGTGAGGGGCCAGCCCTTCCGCCGTGCGTACAGCACGACCGTCATGCACATTCAGGCCCCGAGCGCGGCGAGCAGCAGGCTGTATGGATCGGGACCCGTGCCCTCCCCGCCCGCCTCCACGGGCTCGTCGGCAAAGAACCGGTGGGGGCCGGCCTGGATCTCTTGTTGGAGATTCTTCGTCGAAGAGACCACAACGTGAGCCATCCTACCCTCCTTGTGACTGCACGGCCCGAAAAACGCCTGCCGAGAATACCAACGTCGCCCGCCGACGGCAAGGGATAAGGACCAAGCCTCCCGTGGCTGATCCGCCATCGGAACCTTTCCGCCTGCCGCGGAGTTAAGGCAGATAAACAGGATTGCCAAGGTGTTCTTAACTGTGTACGTTAAACCGTCCATTCACACCGGTCCGGCAGCAGCTCTTCCAGCACCCCAGGCCCTATAAGCGACAAAGGAGGGATCCATGGCACAGAATTCCTGTAACCACCCGGGGGTCTCCCGCCGCGATTTCCTGCACCTGACCTGCGGGTGCGCCCTGGCAGTGGCCACCTTCGGCGAGGCCTTTGCCAACTCCGACCCGGTCCGGGTCGCCCAGGCTACTGGGAGTGCTCCTGGCGGGAAGGGTCGAGCCACCTTCCTCGGCCATTCCGTCTTCCGCATCGAGACGCCCGGCGGCAAGACGCTCTACATTGACCCCTGGCTCGGAAACCCCAAGGCGCCGGCGAATGCGAAACAGGTGGACAAGGCGGATCTCATTCTGGTGACCCACGGCCACGCCGATCACCTCGGTGAGACGGTCGAGATCGCCAAGAAGACCAATGCCCGCGTCCTGGTTCCTGTCGAACTGGCCATCTACTTTGGCAATCAGGGCGTCCCCGCGGGCAACATCGTCCGCATGCACAAGGGAGGCACCGCCACCGCGATCCCGGGCACACCGATCAAGGTGACCGTGGTCCGCGCCGATCACAGCTCCACGGTGAGCTATACGGACCCGCAGACGAAGATCACGTCCGTCACCGCAGGCGGAGAGGCGGTCGGGTATATTCTTCACCTGGAGAACGGCTTGCGCATCCTCCACGCCGGCGACACCGCGCTCTACGGCGACATGGAGTTGTTCGGCAGGCGGTACAAACCGGACGTGGCCATCCTTCCCATCGGCGATCACTTCACCATGGGCCCCGAGGATGCCGCCGAGGCCGCCAAGATGTGGGGCGTCAAGACCGTCATCCCGATGCACTACGGAACGTTCCCACTCCTCACCGGAACGGTCGAGGCCTTTCAGAAGGTCTTGAGCTCGCAGATCACCCTGAAGGCCCCAGCGCCTGGAGACACCATCGAATTCTAGCCGAGGCGCTGAGGGGAAAGCCAATAGCTGTCCCCTCGGCGCCTACCTTGCCCCCTCAAGCATGGTCGAGCCCAGCGAGGGCCTCCTGATCGGTCAGGAGGCCCTTTGCTTCTCGCGCGGAATGACCTTTCGCGAGCCTGACCTTCCCCCCTGCCACTAGGACGGGTAATAGCCACCACCGACCGCCAAAGACTTTACACCCGCACCCGTGCCAGCTATAGTTGCGGCGATTTGAGGGACGCCACTCGGAACGCGACCGTCCAAAGGAGGCGCCATCATGTGGATCCCGCTCGCCGTCGTCGCCGTTTTGGTCCTGGGCGTCATCGTCATCTACAACGGCCTCGTGCGGCTGCGGGTGCAATGCGACAACGCCTGGGCCGACATTGACGTCCAGCTCAAACGCCGGCACGACCTTGTCCCCAACGTGGTCGAGACGGTCAAGGGCTACGCCGCCCACGAGCGGGAGACCCTGGACGCGGTGGTCGCCGCCCGCTCCCGCGCCATGGGCGCACAAAGCCCGGGCGCCAAAGCCGAAGCCGAGGGTATGCTCACCCAGGCCTTGAAGTCGTTGTTCGCCCTCGCCGAGGCCTACCCCCAACTCCGGGCCGTGGAAAGTTTCACCCAGCTCCAGGCCACGCTCACCCAGATCGAAGAGGCGATCCAGAACGCCCGCCGCTACTACAACGCCGTCATCCGCGACCTCAACACGAAGATCGCCCAGTTTCCCTCGAACCTCATCGCCGGCATCTTCGCCTTCAAGCCGCGGGAGTTCTTCGAGCTCACCGCCGCCGCCGAGCGTGAGGTTCCCCAAGTGCGCTTCGGGCCCGGGACGGGCGGAGCGGGTGCCCGCTAGGCGGGTGCCCGCCGGGCCGGCGAGGAGGTGGTCATGCGTCGGCAACCGCTCCTGCTGCTCGCCCTGCTGCTGGCGGCTGCGGCGTGCCCGTCGTACCTCGACGCCCGGTCCCTCACCATCGAGAGCTTCGAGGCCGGCATCGTCGTCAACGCCAATGGGACCATCAGGGTCACGGAGATCATCCGCCCGCGTTTCGTCGGCACCTGGAACGGGGTCTACCGCACCATCCCCATCGAATATAGGACACCCCAAGGCCTCAACTATACGTTGTTCCTGGACATCCTGACCGTCACCGACGACGCGGGCAAGCTCCTCAAGTACGAGCAGAGCCGCGAGCGCCACTATCGCAAGGTGAAGATCTGGGTGCCCGGCGCCACCGACGCGACCCGGACGGTCGTCCTTCGCTATCTGGTGCACAACGGCCTGAAGTTCTTCGAGGAGCACGACGAGCTCTACTGGAACGTCACCGGCGATGAGTGGCAGGCCCCCATCCACGCCGCCAGCGCCCGCATTGAACTGCCCCCGCAAGTCACGGGGCTGCGCGCCGTGGCCTTCACCGGCGTCTACGGATCGCGCGAGCAGGCTGCCCGCGTGGAACTGGGCATGAGCGATGTCACCGTCCGGATGCTGCGCCGGCTCGATTTCCGCGAAGGGCTGACAGTGGCAGTCGGGTGGGACCCCGGCGCCGTCCATCGCCCCGGCCCGCTGGACCGATCCGTTCTCTTCCTGCGCAGCAACTGGCCGTTCTGCATTCCCCTGGGCGTCTTCGTCCTCATGTTCTGGCTCTGGACCATCCGGGGGCGCGACCCGCGGCGCCGGCCCATTGCTCCCCAGTATGAACCGCCCGAAAGCTTGACCCCGGCCGAGCTGGGGACGCTGGTGGATAACTCTCCCGACATGCGCGACATCACCGCCACAATGGTCGACCTGGCAGTGCGTGGCTTCCTGCAGATCCAGGAGCACGAGGAGAAGAAGCTGCTCGGCCTCTGGACGACTCGGGAGTACCTCTTCAGCCTGCGGAAGTCGGAGGGCGCCTGGGGGGAGTTGCGGCCCCACGAGCGCGAGCTGCTGGCGTCGCTGTTTGCCGGCGGCGCCCGGGACTCGGTCGAGTCGTCGGAGCTGGAAAACACGTTCTTCACCCGACTGCCCGGGATTCGGGATCGCATCTTCGCCCGGCTCTTGGAGCGTGGCTACTACAGACAGCGCCCCGCCAAGGTGAGACGGAGTTATATCCTCGGCGGCTTTCTAGCTCTCTTTGTCCTCGCCACGGG
>Ga0180086_1000022_pt1 | contig 16401 bp, 12 predicted proteins | sample EasRiv760_16_10D_FD_121778 | JGI IMG/M metagenome (GOLD analysis project Ga0180086, IMG submission 121778) | Soil microbial communities from meander-bound floodplain in the East River, Colorado, USA - East River metaG ERMLT760_16_10D | ecosystem: Environmental > Terrestrial > Soil > Floodplain ... | reverse complement strand
GTAGCCGCTCGTGGCCCCGTAGAAGACGATGCGCCCGCCGGGAGCCAGGAGATCGACCATGCGCCCGAAGAGATCCCTCCCGACGGACGAGACGACGACGTCGATCAGCGCGCCGTCGTTTCCCTCGCGGACGCGCGCGATGAGCCGCTCGCCCGCGGCCCGCCACCCCGCCCGCTCCGCCGGATCGACGGGCACCGGCCTGAACACCGAGGCGAGCCCGGCGGCCGTCCGGTTGACGTAGGCGCGAGCTCCGCGGGCAAGGACGAGACGGCCCTTGTCCTCCGTCGACACCAGTCCGGTCACGCGCGCGCCGCGGAGCGCGGCGCACGCGACGGCATAGGTCCCCGTCCCGCCCGCCGCGCCCTCCACGAACACCCGCTCGCCGCCCTGGACACGGGCCACGTCGTAGAGCGCCTTGTACACGGTCTCCAGGTCGAGCATGAACGACGACGCTTCGGGCAGCGTCAGCCGCTCGGAGTGATCGAGCAGTTGCGGCGCTTGACAGCGGACGAACTGGGCGAAGGAGCCGTCCGGCGTCTCGTAGCCCTGGATCTTGAAATCGGCGTGCATCGGGTCCTCGCCCGCGCGCGGCGAGAGCAGATCGGACACGCCCGGATAGAGGACGCGCAGCTCGCCCACGCGCAGCCGCGCTTCGAGAGCGGCGGCGGATCCGAGCGCCGCCACCAGCACCACGGCGCCGCTCCCGGGCACGTGAAGATCGCGGTCGTGGAGGTCGAAGACCGAGATCGGCACGCCGCGCGCCGCGAACAGGGTGTTGTAGGTCAGGCCCGCGTAGAGCACGTAGCCGAGCGCGTCGTTGGGGCCGATCTCCGGGACTCGGGTGATCACGCGCCGGAGCGCGTCGCGCGGGTCGCCGTGGGCGGGTTTCCCCCACGTGTCCTTCACCACCGCCCAGGCGTGCTGCCACGCCGGAAGCGGATCGAGCCCGGGCCGGAACGGCGCGCCGAGGTCCAGCGCCTGCCTCACCTCGACGCTCTGGTCACGATCGCTTGCCACCGTTCGTTCGTGATCGCCTGGAGAAACACCTCCACCGTCGCGGGATCGAGCTGCGTGCCCGCCATCGACCGGATGCGCTGGCGACCGTCCTCGAAAAAGAGCGCTTCGCGGTAGCTCCGGGGGGTGAGCATGGCGTCGAAGACCTCGGCGAGGGCGAGGAGCCGGGCCCCGAGGGGGATCTCGAGTCCCTTGAGGCCGCCGGGATACCCGAGACCGTCGTGGCGCTCGTGATGGTGCAAGACCAGCGGCGCGATCGGGATCGGCAGGTGGATCGGGGTGATGAGGGCCGCCCCGATCGTGGGATGGTGCTTGACGAGATCGTACTCTTGGGGGGTCAGCCGCCCCGGCTTCTGCACGATCTCGCCGCCGAGACCGATCATCCCGATGTCGTGGAGCCTACCGGCCAACCGGATCCCCTCCACCTCGGCCGGTGGCCGCCCCATCGCCTCCGCCAGGTCCCCGACGAGGCCAGCGACCCGGTCGGAATGCCCTCGCAGCTGGGGACTGGTGGCCTCGTGCGTCGCCACCATGGCCTCGAGCGTGGCCTTGTACTCGTTGAAGATGGCCTCGTGGAACGCTCGATTCTTGAGGCTCAAGGTCAAGCGGTCGACCTCGAGACGACAGATGCGCACGTGACGGTCCTGGAAGGCGCCGGCACGTCGGGCGAGGAGAAAGGCTCCGCCCGAAGCCGGACCGATCGGCAAGTACAGGAGCGCGGGAAAGCCGAGGCGCCCGAGCAGGGCGTGAGCTTCGGAATGAGGCGCGACCGTGTCGACGGTCGCGCGTTCCTCGATCGGCAGCCGGCCGTGCCGGTCGAATTCATCGAGGAGCGTCTGGACATGAGACGTTTCGAACCCGTCCGTCGCCAGGATCGAGCTCCGGCGCGGCTCCGCCGCGTCGCGAGCCAGCAGGATCAGTCCGGCGTCGCTCTCGGTGACCCGCATGGCCAAGTCGAGGAGGAGACGGCCCAGATTTTCGAGGTCGAGCGTCGCATTCAGGAGGGTCTGGGAGGCGTTGGTGACGACCGCGGCGGTCACGATCTCGTCCTCGAGCTGCCGTATCCGCTCGCCGAGAGCCAGCTGGCTCAGCACCGGGGCGAGAAGAGAACGGGCGGCGTCGGCGCGCTTGAGGATTCTCCGCGCGTCCGATTCCGTGACGGTCGCCATCTGGACGAGAGCCAGCGCGGAGCTGTCGATCCTGATCGGCAGGGACAGGACCGCAAGACCGTGACGAGCGATCCTCGGCCCCGGCGGGATCTCGTCGAGCCGCGTCCGGGGCTCCCAGGACGGCGGGGCTCGTTCGGGCACGGGGCCATCGAGCGCGGGGTCCGGTTCCGGGTCCGTGGCATTCTGCGAGAGCTTGAGCCGCTTCGCCTGCAGGAGGAGAGGTCCGTTGGGGGACAGGGCGACATAGAGGGCGGCCGCGGCGGGCGCAAACGCCTTGAAGATCGTATCGAAGAGCAGTTCGGTCCGCTCGGCCAGCGATCCTGAGGCCGCCAACCGCTCAGTCATTCGATCGAAGACAACCGTGTCGCGCCGGATGCGCGCCGCCCGCCGGGCCAGGATGGCCACGAGGGCGATGGCCACGGTCAGGGCGAACAGCATGGCAAGCATGATCCCGTTGAGGGCCTCCCTCAGCCACTCCACGTCCGCCTCCGTCTTCCCCTCATCGGAGGTGAAGATAAACCCGACCGGCGGGATACCGGACTCGACTGACCGGGGAGACGGTGGGCTCCACGGTGACGGTCAAGCCCCCGACGGGTCTGTCCGCGTAACAGTCCCACAGGTCGCTGACGTCGCGTGGGACGAGCGGCGATTCGAGACGGGCCACTCTCGGATCCCCCGACGGATTGACGACGACCGCCCCCTTCCGATAGTAGCGGATGACCAAGCCGTCGCGCTCCTCCCACGTCGGTCCGAGGGGGTCGCCCAGATCGGCAAAGTAGACGTCGTCACGAACGAGGAGGACATCTCCCAGCGCGGAGAAGCTGTCGTGTCCCCAGAGCTTCGCGGCCGCGAACGCGTAGTGGATGGCGGCTCGGTCCAGCGTCTCCCGGAAGACGGGATGGTTCGTGCCCTTGACCAAACGCGTCTGGCCGGTCGGCTGGAACCGGGGGGCCACGTAGTTGAGGTGCATGAGCCTCACCCCGGGATTGTGCCGTTTGGCGGCCGCGTCGACGGACGCGATGATGGGCCGGAGGGCATCCCAGGTCCGGTAGAAGGTCTCGTGCGTCCTCACCAGCCCTCGCCCGTCGATGAAAACCTCCACGGCCTGTCCTCCCACGGTCGAGGTCATGAGACTTTCCGAGAGATCGTAGTCCGCGACGGGAAGGTAGAACTCGGGGAGGCGATACCCCTGATTCGTGAAGATCAGGGTCGAGGGTCTGCTCGTGCGCAACGCTCGGATCTGACCGGCCAGGGCCGCGTCGAACGGCGTCGCGGGATGGCGTTCGGTATAGCTCTGGAGGAGTCGCTCCGGCACGGACCCACGACCGACGAGGTCGAAGAAGACCCCCGCGGCCGCACCGCGCTCCAGGCGTCGTGACAGCTCCAGGGCCCAGGCGCTCGTGAGGTCGGCAACCGCCGGATCGTAGTAGTAGGCGCGGCCGCTGTTGTCGGGGCCGGCCACCGGGCCCTGCGGATTGAGCAGCCAGGACGGCTTCGAGCCGACCAGGAAGTTTTCCCAGGGACCGGAATGACGGTCCCGGTAGAACCCGGTCAGCCACTCGTACAGGAAGAGCGTGACGCCCGCTCGCTGCAGTCGTTGCACGTCAGGGGCAGGCAGGGCGCGGGCCAGGACCACGACGCGAAACTTGGCCAGCCACCGAAGGTCGCTCTCGCTCAGTTGATACGCGTAGTGGAACGCGAACGCGCCCTGGCCCGCGGCCGGCATCGCGGCGCGGGCGGCCTCGGCGACCGCGAGCACGGACGTCCCCCCGAGGCCCAGGACCGTGCTCAACGCCAGGACCCGGAGCGCGACCGGCATCGATCGCCCTCGGTGGTGAACGGCCTGACCGGTATCGTGTTCCCCTACCATCGGCCGGTGAGCCACGCGATCGCTCCCCCGATGAGTCCGCCGGCGGTCCGCGCGACGAGGTTGAGCAGGGACACCGCCAGCGTGACGTCCGGCGGCATGCCGAGGTCGGCGAAGACCTGGACGAAGGCCCACTCGCTCACCCCGATCCCGCCGAGCGAGATCGGGACGACGGCGACCAGGGTCACGACGGGAACACCGTAGAGGAAGTCGAAGACGCCGCTCGTGGCGCCCACCGCGCGGGCGAGCCAGTAGTAGATGAAGATGCTGAGGAGCTGGGAGACCATCGCCATGCCCAGCGCCTGCGCGAGCGCCAGCTTTCGTCCGGCATAGAGGTCCATCGCCGCGCCGACGCTCCGCCCGAGCCCGACCAGCCGGTCGAGATGGCGGATCGGGCCGGAAGGACGCGCGAGGGCGGAAGGCCGCGCGGCCCGGAACACCAGGGCGACCGCGACCGTCAGCACCAACACGACAGACACCGCGACGTAGACGCCCTGGACGACGTCACCGAGGCGCGCGGAGGGACGATATCCGATCGTCGCCATCAGCCCCAGAGCGACGAGCGCGACGAGCCCGAACCAGCGATCCACGGCCGCCGACACCGCCACCGCGGCCGTCGTCCCCCGCTCGCGGGCGAGATACATGACCCTGACGACGTCGCCGCCCACCGACGGCAGGCAGATCGAGGCGACGGAGCCGACGAACGTGGCGCGGATGACCGCCGAAAACCGGGGAGCCAGGTCCAGGGCGCTGAGGAGCAGTTGCCAGCGGAGGGCCAGGGTGAGGATCAGGACGAGGCTGAGGAGCGTGGCTTGGACACAGGCGCCGGGCGCCCGCCCCAACGCTTCGACGATGTTCGCGAGACCGAACTGGTGAACGAACCAGCCGAGAAACGCCACGGTCACCAGGACACGAACGACCGTGCCTCGGTTCATGGCCCGCCCGGCGCGAGCTGGCTTCGAGAGGGACTCGTCAGCGGCTGGAAACGGATGGCGAAGCCCGCTCACCGGGCTCGCGGTTCTCGCTCCGTGAGGGCGAGATGACGGACGATCGTGGTGATCTGCGTGTCGATCTGACTGATCCGCATGTAGAGGCGGAAGTTCAAGTAGAAGACGAGGACGACGCTCAGATAGATCGCCGCGTCCACGCCCCGGCCGATCCCGATGAGGCGGGCGACGAAGCCGGTCGTGTCCGGGAAGACGATCCCGACGAGCGCCGCCGTCCACAAGGCGGACCAGAAGAGCATGTCGAGGACCTTCATCTGCCGCCGCTGAAAACGATACACGGTCAGCGCGAGGGCAATGACCACGAGCGCGCCCAGCACGAACTGGCTTGGTCTCATCGGTCCCTTCCTTCGAGCTTCAGGAGCAGGAGCTTCCGGAGGGTCCGGAGCCCGGTCCAGAAGCTCTGTCCCTTCGAGAGCGAATAGTCCGTGTAGATGCTGGTGATCGGGATCTCGAGGCACCGCAATCCCTTGCGACGGGACTCGCCGACGATCTCGGAGCTGACCTCCATCCCGTCCGTGCGGATCTCGATGCGCTCGGCGCCCGAGCGTGAGAAGGCTCGCAGCCCGGATTGGGAGTCCGTCGATCTCGCGCCGAAGAGCAGGACGGTCAAGAGATTGGCGATGACGTTGGCGAGGCGCCGGTGCCACGGCATCCCGCGGGAATCGAACAGGCGGGTCCCGACGACGAAATCGGCGTCGCCCCGCAGGACGGGCGCGATGACGCGGAAGGCGTCCTCGGGCGTGTGCTGGCCGTCGGCATCCACGGTCACGATGACCTGGGCGCCTCGGGCGAGAGCCGCCGCGAGACCCGTGCCCAAGGCGGCGCCGAGACCGCGATTCATGGCGTGCCTGATCACGATCGCCCCTTCTTGTCGGGCGAGGGCCGCCGTATCGTCCCAGCTCCCGTCGTCGACGACCAGATGATGTCGAAACGCGCGGCGACGAAAGTTGACGAGCACCTCCCGAATCGTCTGTTCCTCGTTGTAGGCGGGCGTGACCACGAACACGGTGTCGAGATCCGCCTCGCGCCCGTCGGGTCCGAGCATCGGCACTAGTCTTTGCTCCGCTCCACGTCGAGCTTGGGGTCGAACACGGGGATCGGGTATCCCCCCAGCCACTCGACGAGGTTGATGCGGTACTTTTCGCCGTCGGTCTCGACCGCCCACTGATCGAAGGGGACCGTCGAGACGATTCTTCCCTTGCCGAACGGGACGACGGTGGCGTACACCCGCGTGCCGTCGGACACCAGCACCTCCTCCGGGGCCCCGTCGAGGACGACGAACGCCGTCTGGAAGTCAGACTGGACCAGCTGCAACGATTTGACGTCGGCCGTGGCAGGATGCTTCGACTCGTTCCCGATCCTGACGACGGCGGGCTCGAACGTGAATCGCCCCGTTCGCTTGGCGTCGAAGGTGACGGTATGGGTCGGCAGTCCGAAGATCGTGAAGCCGGCCAGATCGGGCTGCGGAGGCAGCGTGCGGGTGTCGCGATTGACCCACTCGTGGCCCTGGATCGTGACGCCGAACTCGACCCAGATCACCCCACCCGTCAGGGCCCAGTTCAGGAGCACGTTCGCCTGGTCCGCGGTGAGCCGCTCGGTCACCACCAGTTGATCGAGCAGGTCCTTGCGGGCCTGGGCCCGATAGCGGCTGATCGTCACGGGGCCGATCGTGATGATGTCGTACCGCCGGGGATGGTCTCGGAGCTCCCACACGTCCACTTCGGCCAACGACGCGACCACGGGATGCGCCCGCAACCGCTGATAGAAGCGGAGCGAGAACTTCCCGCGGGCCGGCCGGCCCTGCGCCGTGGCGAGCTGGGCGGCGAGGTCGGTCGTCGGCGTGACGGCGAGGCTGGACACCCGCCAATCCACGGGACGCTCGGGCACCGGCGCGAAGCGACTGCAGGCCGTGCCGCCGAAGACCATGGCCACGATGACCACGACCACACGCGCGTGGCGCATGAGATGCCCTTTCTCCCGGATCCCCTGGGAGGTCACGAAGTCGCGTCTCGGCTCAATACGCGGAATAGTAATAGTAGTCTAGCCGGTTGAAGGCCCGCTTGGCGTAGAGGCTGCTGAGGAGCATGAACACGAACGAGCCCACCGTGAGGCCGACCACGGCCAGCTCGTAGCTGACGGTGCGGCTCAGCACGAAGCCCACGATCACGTTGAGGAGGAACCCCGCCCCCAGAGCGCGCAGCACGAAGAACGGCCGCGACAGCGCGAAGAGGAAGACGCTGTTGAAGAGGCCGAGCACGAGAAACGCGTACCCCACCGCCGCCCACCAGAACACCGACTGGGTGACGGCGTTGAAGAACACCTCGATGAAGGGGAAGACCCCGGACGCGCGCAGCATGATGAGCCCCCAGAAGGTGACCGCGATGCTGCCCAACGCCGCGAGGGCGAAGAGCGCGAGGTGCCAATAGTAGAACCGGGTGAACGTCCGGTTGAAGGCGGCGGCTTGGTCGGCGCGGAACCCCTGCGCGACCGGGATGATCCGCTCGGAGAACTCCTGGATCGTGAACTCCAGGATGCCCACGCTCAGGACGAAGCAGAGGAGCGCCCAGTCCATGCCCACCTCGTAGCTGCTGTCGAACCAGAAGAAATACGGGAGCAGCCCCCGCCCCGACTCGGCGGACCAGGCGATGACACGGTCGGCGAAGAGGAACGAGAAGTAGAGGAGGCCGTACCAGAAGTAGGCGGCGGTGGCGTACACCAGGATCGACGGCCGGGGGAGCGCGGCTCCGGCGTAGTCGCGGCGCGCCCGGTTCGCGCGACCCCTCAGGATCAGCCAGCCGGTGAAAAAGCTCAGGGCGATGGCGGTCACGAGCCCCAAGGTGTGCGCCAGCATGATCGGCACCTGGAACAGGAGGATGGGCACGTGGACGACGACGAGGGCGAGGCTGATGATCGCGGCGCACAAGAGCTGCTTGCGCAGCATGTAGAGGATGGAACACGCGAGCCAGAGGAGAGAGAGCATGAAGAAGTAGAGCTCGGCCTGCAGGACGAATCGGATCGGCAGCATCTCGAACAGCAGGTTGGCGACGAAGAAGAGGAGCCCGACCACGACCACCGTCGCCGCCGCCAAGGCCGTCATGCGATAGGACACGGCCAGGGTGAGGATGTCCTCCTGCTGGTGGATGTAGAACATCCCGCGCCGGCTGATCGCCTGCGTGAAGCCGCCGGTCACGACGAAGCTCGCCACCGTGCCCAGCGCGATCGCGGTCGCCACTTCGGTGGGGAACTCGACCCAGGCCCACAGCGAGTAGCCGAACAGGATCATGAAGAAGGTCTGCGCCGCCATGGGCATCGCGAAGAGCAGGCCGGAGACGTACCCCTTCAAGAAGCGCCACAGGAGCGGCGCCGGTCGCTTCGGGGGGGTCCGCGGTCGGGGCGGGACGTCGATGGCGAGGGCCATGATTTCCCGGGCCAGCGCGAAGACGTCCGCGCATCCGTACTCGTGCTGCGCGTCGGCGTCGCGAATCCCGGAGACCTCGAGGTGAGCCGCCACCTCCCAGTGATCCTTGGGAGCGTCGATGCGGGACAGGATGGCTCGGGCCAGGGGCAGGATCGCCTGCGGCTTCGACGACGCGCTCTCCAGATCGACCGGCGGCGTCACCGCGCGAGCGCCTCATAGCTGGCCCGGTAGGCTTCGACGCAGCGATCGATGGTGAAGGCGTTGAGGACCCGATCGCGCGCGTCCTGGCCGATCTGGAAGCGCATCTCCCGGTCGCGGAGGAGGTTGAGGATGGATTCGGCGAACGCCTCGGGCTCCCGCGGCCGCACGAGGAGCCCGCAGCCTTCGAGCGCTTCGCGGACACCGCCGACGTCGGACGCCACGATCGGCCGGCCGCACGCCATCGCCTCGATGACCGAGTAGGGAAACGCCTCCGAGATGCTGGTGAGCGCGATGACGTCTCCCTCGTGGTAGGCCTTCCACGGACTCGCCGTGTGGCCGGCGAACGAGACGACCTGATCGAGACCGAGACTGGCGCGAAGGTCCAGGCATTGCTGATAGTACGGCTGGTCCGGGACGCTGCCGTAGACGAGGAAGCGAACGGCGGAGTCCTCCTTGTGCACGTGAGCGGCCGCGCGGATGAGGGTCTCGATGTCTTTGAGCGGGTCGATGCGCGCCGTCGAGACGACGACGGCGGTGTGGTCGGAGCGGCTCTCGACCGGCACGAAGATCTTGGGATCGACGCCGTTGTGGATGACCTTGATCTTCGACTCGTCGGCGCCTTGAGCGACTTCCCACCGTTTGTTGTAGTAGCAGACGGGCGAAATCTGGTCCGCGAAGTGGTAGTTGATTCGCGAGACCGTGACGATGAGCCCGAGGAGGAAGTCCTTGGCCACGGACGAGGTCTTCATGCGCGACACGGAGAGATACTGTTCGCGGATGTAGACGCCGTGCTCGGTGAGCAGGAACGGCGTCCCGTCACGGAGCTTGGCGATCAAGCAGGGCAGGCCGCAGAACGCGGCGGCGGTGGAGTGGGTGACGTCCACGCGGGGAGGGTCGGCGTTGAGCGGGATGAGGAACCGGTAGAGCCAGCGGAGCGCCTCCGTCAGCTCGAAGAGGGACGGGAACGTGGCGGGCCCGCGTTGCGCCGCGCGCGCGAGCGCCTCCTCGCAGAACGCCTCCCAGACGAGCTGGGATTTGAACGTCGTGTTGTAGTCGAACTCCCGGAAGTACCGGTACATGGCGTAGAGGGTCTCGCCCGCCAGTTGGGCGTCGGTCTCGTCCGCCACGATGACGCCGACGAGCCGCCGAAGCAGCGGGAGGAACTCACGGGAGATCACGGAGTCGGTCGTCCGTTGCTTGGCAACATAGACGTGTGAGAACGGGATCTCGAGGATGAACTCCGCCGGTTCCTCGGTCCCCCACAGGGGGACGTTGAGGAGCCGTACGACGTTCGCCGGAAGCTCGAACTTCACCGAGATGTACGGGTTCATCATGATCGGCAGGAGCGTGAAGTCGACGGACGGAGCGAGGCCTCGGATCAGCGAGTCGCACCACGTGCTCACGCCACCGAGGTGGTAGGGGTAGGTCCCTTCGGTCGTGAGCAAGACCGAGAGTCGCCGCGTCATCGGTCCTTCCGTCACCGTCGCGTGACCAGAAGGACTTCGAGGCCGTCCGGACGCTCGACGATCTCGGGGGGGACCGCCGTCTCGTGAGCGAGGTCGAGGACGACGCGAAGCTTGCCGGGATGCTGCCCCACCCTCACCTGCGTGACGGGCGGCGTGTTCGGGCGCAGTCCGGCCGCCAGACGGGATTCGACCGCGACGACGTCGTAGAGGTCGATGACGAGACGCGGGGGCCGGTGCAGCCGGATGGTGGCATGGCGGGAGATCGGGCCGTTGGTCACGAATTGAACCGTGACCACGGCGGCGAAGTCTTTGATCCGGACGTCGGTGAGTGATCGGACCGCTGCCGCCGCCCCGGTGTCGCCCTGGCGCTGCACCGCCGCGGGCGGCGCGGGTGCCGGACGTGGTTCCGGTGCCGGACGCGGTTCCGACCGAACGATCTCCATGGCCCCGCCCGCCTTCACGGCGGTCGTGACCGGCGGGACCGTCGGCGGCGTCGGCGAGATGACGGGCTCCAGCCGGCGAAGATCCACGGCCGGCGCCGTCGCCACCGACCTCATGCGGTCGGGCGGGGAGGAAGAGGATGGAGTGGCCAGCGGGTTACGACCCACGGCCAGGACCAGCTCGACGCCCTTGATCGTGCTCTCGGCCTGGGCGCGGCCGAGATCGTGCCGGAGCCTCACGAGCTTGGACAAGACGTTCAACGACTCGGTCTCGGGGGAAAGGCCCGCCACCGAGCGCGCCGTCACCTGGCTCAGCTCGTCCCGGGTCAGCGCCACCTCCTGTTCGAGGAGCGCGCGGGTGCGCTGTCGTTCGGAGAATGCGTAGTACAAGTCCTCGATCTGCGCCTTGACGTCCCTGGCCACCTCTCGAGCGTGCCGCAGGCGGCTCTCCGCCGTGAGGGTGGACTGGGCGATCTGCGCGCGCCGGATTCCCCCGTCGAAGATCGGGAGATCGAGGGTCAGGTACACCCCGTAACGAAAGTCCGTGCTCCGGGAGGTCGTGCCACCGAAAAATTCGTCACGCCCGTAGCCGTAGGAGCCGAAGAGCGAGACCGTGGGGTAACTGTTGCGCGCCCGGACGGCCCGAGCCTCCCACTCCGCGGCCTCGACGTCCAGATTCGCGGTCAGAAGGCGCGGATTGCCGTCCTTGGCGAGGGCCAGGAGTCCGTCCAGGCCTTCGACGGCGATCAGAGAGAAATCGAGCTCGTCGGGCTCGAAGAGCTGAGCGATCCGGACCTCGGATTTGAGGTCGGTCAGCTTGCGTAGGTCGAGCTCGGACGACGCGGCGCGTCGCTTGACCGCCAATCCCTCTCGCTCGAGCGCGATCAGCTGGCTCCGCGCCCGGACGCTCTCGATCGCGGGGACCTGGTCGATGGCGAACGCGGCCTCCCGTTTGGTGAGATAGGCGGTGTACTCGCGCCGAAGGCGGTCGAGCCCGGCGAGCGCCTCTCGCTCGGTCAGCAGCGTCAGATAGGCCTCGGCCACTCGCACGACCCGTTCGCGCTGGGTCTGGCTCAAACGGAGGACCGCGGCCCGCTCCTCGGCCAGCACCCCCCTGATTCGGGGACCGGTTTCCAGGAACTGGAGGAAGTTGTACGACACCGTGACGTCGCCGCTGTAGCGCTGGATACGAAGGTCGCTTCCGACGACGGAGGTGGTGCCGACTTGGGACGCGTTGCCTTGCGCGACCAGCGCCGGGGAATTCTCGAGCGAGTATCGCCCCCGGATCGACACGGCAGGCCAGAGCCGGCCTTCAGCCTCCTTGACTTTCCAGCTCGAGAGCGCCGGCCCGGTCCGGTCCAACCCCGGGAGGGCCAGGTCTACCGCGTCCCGGATGCGCAGGATGACCTCGGGGTCGGAGCCCGGGCCCGGGCTCTGGGCGGTTCCATCCGCGACCAGAATCAGCCACGCCGCGGCGGCGAGCATCACCCGCCGACCGACGTGAGCCACTCTCATCGACCGCTCTACTTGTTGGCCGAGGGCGGGGCCGACGGCAAGGGTAGCGTTCCACCCTCGATCGGGATCTCCACGCGGGCCGTAAACCCCGGCTGAAACTTCAGATCAGGATTCGGCAGGATCAGCGTGACTCCGAGCGCCTGGGTCTTCGCGTCGGCCACGGGAAGGATGCCGGCGATGGTCGAGGACACGGTCGTCGGGGGAACGGTGTTCACGGTGACCTGGGCAGGCTGTCCGACCCGCACGTACGGGAGGAGTCCGGGGCTCAGCTCGGCCTGGATCCGGACGCGGTTGATTTCCTCGATCGTCAGCAGCGTAGAGCGCTCGTAGATTTTCTCGCCCGGGTGCGCCTTCACCGACGTGACGATCCCGTCGATCGGGGCCGGGACCTCCGCGAGGGCGAGGTTGTACCGCGCCTGCGCGACATTGGCTTCCGCCTCGCGGACCTGGGCCCGCGCCTGTGCCGCGGGCTCGCGCCGGGACGCGACTTCGAGACCCCGCAAGCGGGCGCGCGCCGCCCTGGCCCGAGCCTCCGCGATCTTCAGCTCGGAGTCGCCTCCGGCGGTCCGGCGCTCGAACGCCAGGGTGGCCGTCTCGAACCGCCGATCCGCCTCGACCCATTCGTTTTCGGCGGTCTCGATCTCGGGCTTCGACGCAAACCGGCGGGCGTAGAGCGAGTAGAGCCGGTTGAGCTTCGCTCTGGCGTTGGCGAGGACCAGGGTGGCTCCATGATAGTCCGCGGCCATGAACGGAAGAGCCGAGAGCCTCCGTTCCCGCTCGGCTTCGAATTCCAGGCGGTCGACCTCGGCCTGGGTTTCCGCCAGCTGGGCCTCGTAGCTCGTGGATTCCGCCTGGGCCAGGTTCGCCCGTGCGAGATCGAGGACGGCCTCGGTGCGCCTGACGTCGATGACGAACGTCGACGGATCCAGGTGAACGGTCACCGCCCCGCGGCTCACGCGCTGCCCCGGCTCGACCACCACTTGGGCCACGATCGCGGAAACCGGGGCAAAAACCTCGACCTTGTCGATGGGGGCCACGATGCCGCTAAGGATGATGGATTTTTGCCCCGACTTCAATTCCTTTTGGCGGTCCTTCACGCAGCCGGCGATCAAGCCGACGAACAGGGCCATGAGCATGGCGGCGCGGGCGAAGGTGGCCAGGACGGACCGATCCGTTCGACGCCGAGCGGAGTGCCGGACATGGCGTATGGCGAATGTTGCGGCACGACACGAAGGAATACACTCCCTGATGGAGGGATCTCGACCCCAAGGCACTAGACAGTCTAAATCTAGGGGCCTGAGGGGCAACACACACAATAGATAGCGCAGTCAAGGCTGGAACTCCAACTTATTTTTCGATATCTTAGGACGGGCATGTCGTCGACCCCTTGGGCTGAAGCCTCGAGCCGTCGTGGGATGGTATGCACGCCTCACCGCCTGGCGTCCGAAGCGGGGCTCGCGGCCTTGCGCGACGAGGGCACCGCCCTCGACGCCGCGGTGGCCGCCGCCGCCACGATCGCCGTCGTCTATCCGCACATGAACGGGATCGGTGGCGACAGCTTCTGGTTGATCTACGACGCCGCCCGCGGCCGCCTCGCGGGTTTGAGCGCCGCCGGCCGCTCGGCGGCGGCCGTGGATCTCGAGCGATACCGCGCGCGGTTCGGAGCGTCCATCCCGCCCCGGGGAGGGCCGGCCGCGCTCACCGTGCCGGGCACCGTGGCGGGCTGGTGGAGCGTGCACCGCTATAGTTATGACATCCTCGGCTCCACGCTCGCGTGGCCGGCCCTGCTCGAGCACGCGATCGCTCATGCCCGTGACGGCTTCGACGTCTCGGACGGGCAGCGCCGGGTCACGGCCCTGGCCGCCCCGTTGTTTGCCGACGGCGTCGCCGACGAGGTCCGCCGGACCTTGTGGCCGATCTTCCATCCCGAGCGGTTCACGGCGGGACGCTTCACCCAGCCCGATCTCGCGCGAACGCTCACGCTGATCGCCGACGGCGGAGCCGACGAGCTCTATCGCGGAGACCTCGGCAAGCGCATCACGGCCGCCGCGGCGACGCTCGGCAGCCCGCTTCGCGCGAGCGACTTCGCGGAGCACCGCGCGGAGTGGGTCGAGCCGCTGCGGATGGCGTACCGGGGCGGCGAGGCGGCCACGCTGCCGCCTCCCACCCAGGGGTTCGCGGCGCTCGCCCTCCTCGGCACCCTCGACGGCTTCGACGTCGCGGGGCTCGACGACGCGGACCACGTGCACCTCGTCGCCGAGGCCACCAAGCTCGCGTTCGAGGACCGCGATCGCTGGCTGGCGGATCCCGACGTCGTCGCCGTCCCCGTTGCTGCGTGCCTCGACGCCGCACGGCTGGCCCGACGCCGCGGGCGCATCTCGATGACTCGCGCGATGACGGTCGACGGGGAGCGAGTCGAGGGCGACACGATCGCGATCGTGACCGCCGACCAGCGCGGCAACGCCGTGTGCGTGATCCAGAGCCTCTACCACGAATTCGGGGCGGCCATCGTCGCCGGCGACACGGGCGTGCTGCTCCAGAACCGCGGCTGCTTCTTCTCGCTGGATCCGTCCCATCCCAATCGGCTGGCGCCGCGCAAGCGCACGGCGCACACCCTCATCCCGTCGATGTACCTCGTCGACGGGCGTCCGCGGTTCGTCTACGGCACGATGGGGGGCGAAGGGCAACCGCAGACCCAGGCCGCACTCGTCACGCGGCTGGTCGATCGCGGGCTCGGCCCGCAGGCGGCCGTCGAGGCGCCGCGCTGGCTGCTCGGGCGCACCTGGGGCGAGACCACGCGAGCGCTCCGGCTCGAGACGCGATTCCCCGAGGGCGTGGTCGAATCGCTCCGCGGGCGTGGCCACGAGGTCCGCCCCGTCGAGCCCTGGAGCGATCTCATGGGCCACGCACAAGTCATCGAGATCGGCGCCGCGGGCCTGCGGGGAGGTTCGGATCCCCGAGCCGACGGCGCCGCGCTCGGACGGTGAAGCGGCCGGGCGAGCCTCTCGCCGCCCGTGATCACCGGCCGCTCCCGTTCGCGGCGCCGACCGACACCTCCCGCTGAAACACGATGAAGGACGACCGTCGGCTGGCCTCCAGAGCGGCGCGAATGCGGGCGTCCCCGCGTCCGGCACCCTGGGCGAGCAGCGCCTCGAAGAAGCGCGTGTAGAACGCGTCGGGCTCGACGATCACGCTGAAGCGCAGGCGTACGTCCTGGCGGTCGGCGCGTCCCGTGTAGCGGAGCCGCGCGCTCTGGCCGGGAGCGAGCCGCGTGTCCGACAGCTCGCGCGAGAGATCGAGCTCGACCTCGCGGCCGATCACGGTCTCTTGCCGGCTGCCGGGCACGACGTCGCCGGTCGGCCCGATCATCTCTCCGCGCACGATCACCCGCGGCGTCACGTACGTCGGAAACGCGTGGCCGACACGAGTGTTGCGCACGTCCAGCGTGCGGACAAAGTCCCCACCGGTCCCGACCGGCGAGACGTCCGGATCGACCGTGATCGAAAGCCCCGACTTGACCATCCCCTCGTCGTGGATGCCGCGCCAGAGGTGGCGGCGATCGGGCATGTGACAGTCCTGACACTGCACCCCTTGCCGCGCGAACGGGCTCGCCTTCCATTCCTCGTACGTGTTCTGGAGCAGCTTGCCGTTCACGGCGAATCCGTCGGGCCTGAACTGATGGCAGTCGCGGCAGAATTCGCTGGAGAGAAAGGCCGGCGTGCGCGTGACGCCGCGGTGGGGCAGGCGCTCGCGGGGGACCGCGCTGACCAGCGAGCCGTCGCGGCGCGGCGGACCGAAGCGCTGGTGGCCGCGCACGTGGCAGGCCGCGCACACGACGCCGTGTCGCCGCAGCTCCGCATCGAACAGGGGGTTGGGCGCGATGCCCGCGCGGGTCCGCGTGACGGGCGACTGCTCGGCCAGCGGAGCGTGGCAGACGTAACACTCACGGGCCGCCGCGGGATCCGTGACCGCCATCTCGTCGAGTTGACCCGCGACGCCGGGCCCCATCGTCGCCGCGTGCGCGCTCGTGCGCCAGTCGCCGAACTGCACGGGATGGCACGCTCCGCAGTCCTTCGGCTCGAGTGACGATTCGAGCGCGCTCCATCGCTTGGGCGGTGGCCCCTGCGGCCGCAGGGGCGCCGCCCAGTGGCGACCCACGAAGTCGGTCACCCGCTCCGCGCCGAGGGCCACGCCGACGGCCGCCACGAGCGCGACGGCCACGTACGCGATGACACGACGCATCGTTTGAGCTTAGCAGCCGACGCGACGATCCGGGATGCGCGTTCCGGACGATCAGGACCGCT
>Ga0180086_1000021_pt1 | contig 16474 bp, 15 predicted proteins | sample EasRiv760_16_10D_FD_121778 | JGI IMG/M metagenome (GOLD analysis project Ga0180086, IMG submission 121778) | Soil microbial communities from meander-bound floodplain in the East River, Colorado, USA - East River metaG ERMLT760_16_10D | ecosystem: Environmental > Terrestrial > Soil > Floodplain ... | reverse complement strand
ATTTTTCAAAGCTGGCCAGGGAATTTTCCACCGACCCGGGAAGTAAGGAAAAGGGCGGCGACCTGGGTTGGTTTGGTCACGGCCGGATGGTGCCTGAGTTTGAGCAAGCCGCGTTCGCTTTGAAGCCCGGACAGATTAGCGACCTGGTTGAGTCGAAGTTTGGCTATCACATTATCAAACTCGACGAGCGCAAGACCGAGACCAAGGACGGGAAACCTGAAGAGAAAGTCCATGCGCGACACATTCTGATCGGAGAGAGCGCCGGCGAGGGTGATAATCCGTTTGCGCCCCCAAAGACTGGACGCGATAAGGCGCGAGCTGCCGTCGAACAGGAGAAGCAGAAGAAAGTACTCGACGAAATCGTAAAGCGTTCGCACGTTACCGTCGCCGAAAACTTCCAGGTGAAAATGCCTGAGCCGCAGCCGGGGCCGCAAGGCCTGCCGCCTGGATTTGCTCCCGGCCCCGAACAATCAGGTCAGCCGGCTCCGGTGGAGCCCGTGCAGAACGCTCCCAAGCAAGAGCCGGATTCGAAGAATAACGAACCCAAAAAGCGTAAGAAGTAACAGGACCGCGAGCAACGAAACCGAAAATGCAGTTTGGCGACTACCGCGTTGAGATTGTTCCCGACACTGAGTTTCGCCTCGATGGCGGGGCAATGTTTGGAGTGGTTCCGCGCATTCTTTGGTCGCGGGTCTGTCCACCTGACGCGCAGAACCGAATTCGTATGAACATGAATTGCGTGTTCATCGAAACCGGTGAGGAACGAATACTGATCGAAACCGGAATTGGCGAGAAGTGGTCTGCGAAGCACACTGAAATGTTCGGCATCACGCGCCGGCAAGCGCTGGCTGAATCGTTGCGCGCGGTTGCCGGTGTTGAGCCGGATAGCATAAGCATTGTTATCAACACTCATCTCCATTTCGATCATGCAGGCGGAAATACAGAGCTAGACGGAAAAGGTCAGGCTGTGCCTGTGTTTCGAAATGCCCGTTACTTTGTGTCCAGGAGCGAGTTGGAACACGCTGAAGCGCCCAGCGAGCGAGACCGCGCGAGTTACCTGCCCGAGAACTGGCGGCCGCTGATTGCGGGTGGCCAACTGGAATTAAAGGAAGCGGACTACGAAGCGGCGCCTGGGCTGCGTATGGAAACTTACCCGGGCCATAATCGATCGATGCAGTGTTGGCGACTTAGCGGAGCGGGACAGACTCTCTTCGGCTTTGCTGATCTCGTGCCCATGCGCGCCCACATACCGTTTGCCTGGATCATGGGCTACGATCTTTATCCGGCGGAGACGCTCGAGGTGAAAAAGAAGCTTTTGCCGCAGGCCGCGCGAGAAGGCTGGGTTTGCCTGTTCTATCATGACCCGGATGAGCCGTTGTGCCGGCTCATTGAAGATGAGGGAAGGCTCCGCGCCGTTCCTGTCGGGCAGGCTAACTAAGGTTTGTTTAGAGACGGGCATTGCCCGACGCCACCGCTGGCGACGCCCGCGTCTAAACGATTAACGAGATGGATTCAGCAAAGATCGGAATCATTGGCGGCAGCGGGCTCTACCAGATGCCGGAGCTTCAGGACGTTGAGGAGATCACAGTCAAGACTCCTTTTGGTTCTCCGTCAGATGCTTTCATTGTGGGCACGCTTGAGAACGACCGGGTCGCGTTTCTGCCGCGGCACGGACGCGGACACCGCTTCACGCCCACGGAGGTTCCGTTTAGGGCTAACATTTATGCGATGAAACTGCTCGGTGTGGAGCGGATCCTTTCAGCTTCCGCAGTGGGTTCTCTCCGGGAGCAGTACGCACCGCTCGACATGGTGATTCCCGATCAGTTTTTTGACAGGACTCGAGCTCGCGCGCGCGAGTCGACCTTCTTCGGAGAGGGAATCGTGGCGCATGTAACTTTCGCTCGTCCCGTTTGTGAGGATTTGGGCGACGTGCTCGAGGAGTCGTGCAAGGTTACTGACGTTAGGGCGCATCGGGGCGGCACATATCTGTGCATGGAAGGGCCGGCGTTTTCCACTAAGGCAGAGTCCGAAGTCTACCGAAGTTGGGGAATGAGCGTCATTGGCATGACAAACCTGCAGGAAGCCAAGCTCGCCCGCGAGGCCGAGATCTGTTACGCCACGCTCGCGCTGGTCACGGATTACGATTGCTGGCATCCCGGTCACGATGCAGTCACCGCGGAGTCGGTCATTGAGTATCTGAACAAAAACGTCAGGAATGCGCAGCTCATCATGAAGGAAGCCGTGAAGCGCCTGAGCGAGCAAGAGCGTAACTGCAAATGTGGTTCTGCCCTGAAGAATGCGATCTTCACCGCGCCGCATTTGTGGCCGGAAAAGACTCGAAAGAAACTTGATGCCATAGTCAAAAAATATGCGCTCGCCTGAAAAAGTTAGCATCCAAGTTGGGGTGGGGACTTAAGTAGTTTAGAGTTCAAGCTTCAGCTTGCTGAGTTTCCAAAGCGCAAACTAAAGTTTGAACTCTGAACTGCTTGAGTGAACGCTCCGTCGGATTGTTGAGGGCAAGCGGGTTTGCCAAAGCTGAAAGGTGATTTATGAAGAAAGTTTTTCTCACATTAGTTGTGCTGGTAACCGCGCTGTTTGTTTCCGCTTCGGCTTCTTCTGGTCAGGGAAAGGCGAAGACTGGTCCGGATCCGTCCACAATTCGCGACTCAGAATTGGAAAAAGATTCTTTGCACAATCTTGAAGTCGCTCGTCACTACTTTAAGTTGAAGAAAGCGTACGTTGCCGCGATCAAGCGATGTGAGGAAATTGATGCGGGCAATCCCAATTTCGCCAGGATGGACGAAGTGCTTTACATTGCCGGTGTAAGCAGCCTCCGACTTGCGGAGAACCGTGGCAAACAAAAGACGAAGGAAAAGACGCCGGAGCAACTTCGCCTGGATGCCCGTGTCTATCTTTCGCGGCTGGTAGCCGATTACCCGAATAGCGGTTTTTATAAGCAGGCTGAGATCGACCTGCAAGCGCTGGGGGGACCGATCAAGCTAGAAGGCAGTAAGCCTTAAATGACAAATGAGAAATGTCAAATGAGATATGGAAAATGATTTGATTTTCCATTCATCATTTCTCATTTATCATTGGCCATTCAAAACGACGGGAAGGTTGTGCAATCTGAGGTCACATTCTGGATTTGAAATCTCAAATCTCAAATCTCAGATCTCGAATCTAATGACCAAGAGGAAACCAGGAACCAGGAACCAGGAACTGAATACCTAAACCTAACACCCAAAAACCTATGTCTCTCCTTGTAGTCGGTTCGGTGGCATTCGACGCGGTCGAAACGCCGTTTGGTAAATGTGAAAAGATGCTGGGCGGCTCAGCGTCCCACTTCTCAATCTCAGCGAGTTACTACACTGATGTTCGGATTGTCGGTGTCGTGGGAGGAGACTTTAGCTCGGCCGAGCAACAGGTCTTTGACAATCACGGCGTCGACACCTCAGACCTCGAACGTGTTCCCGACGGCAGGACCTTCAGGTGGTTTGGACGTTACGATTACGATCTAAACGTAGCGCATACGCTCGATACCCAACTGAATGTATTTGCCGATTTCCAACCAAAACTTTCGGAAACGTCGAAAAGCGCGCGACTGGTTTTCCTCGGAAACATTCAGCCTGATCTGCAGCGCGGCGTACGTGAACAGGTCTCCAACGCCGAGCTGGTGGCCCTGGATACAATGAATCTGTGGATTGAAACGGCGCGTGAATCGCTGCTGCGTACGATTAAGTGCGTAGATGTTGTGATCATAAACGATGCGGAAGCGCGACAGTTGACGGAAATCCCTAACCTCATCAAGGCCGCTCGCGCAATACTTTCGTGGGGCCCGAAGGCTTTGATCGTAAAGCGTGGCGAATACGGCGCCGCACTTTTCACCAACCAGAGTTATTTCGCGATCCCCGCATACCCGCTCGAGTCGGTTTTTGATCCCACTGGCGCCGGCGACACTTTTGCCGGCGGTTTTATGGGCTATCTTTCGAGCCAGGAAAAGCTCGACGAAGCCGCGATGAGGCGAGCGATGATTTTCGGATCTGTGATGGCATCATTCAATGTGGAAGAATTTGGCACTGCGCGCGTACAGAAGCTGACTCATGATGAAATCAATGAACGTTTTCGCGCCTTCAAGCAAATGACTCACTTTGAAGAGATTCCTTTCGAACGCGCGATCCACGCGATAAAGTAGTTGAATCCGTTTAGAAAGCGCACTTGTGCGCCCGGCCGGACAAGTCCGCGTTCTGAACAGATGGTAAGGGAACTCCAAAGATCGAAACTGTAACTTAAAGAAAACTTCTGGAGATTTTATGTTCTGTCCTGTTTGTGAATCCGAATACGAGGCCGGCATCACCCGATGCCCTGACGACGGTTCAGAGTTAGTCAAACATCTGACGTCAGAGACCGCAACTCACGATATGAGTGAAGCGAAATTCATTCCGCTGCACCATCTTGGATCTCCCGCTGAAGCCGAAATGGTCAACGACATTTTGACGCAGAACGGGATCCGCTCGGTTATTAAGTCTGGCGGGGCGGATACACTATCGCCGTTGCTGTCCGCGACGTCAGAGGGCGCCATCATATTTGTTGACGAACGCGACTTCGATCGTGCCAGGGAAATCTACGCATCCTTCTTCGGCGCGGATACGACTCCCTTGACCGGTGGCATGCTCGAAGAAGACGAAGAATGAAGTTCAGAGTTCAACCCGGGGAGCGCCGCAGCCCGCGTGGGGTGGTAGCGTTTAGGTTGCGGGTTGGGTATGCGGGCCAGGCTAAAGCTTGAACTCTGAACCTTTTGAGCTCATGAACGCCGCACCTGAGGAAGCCATCGTAGTCTTCATGACAGCCGCAAACCGCGAAGAGGCGGGGCGGTTGGCCGAGACGCTGGTGGCGGAGCGCCTTGCGGCGTGCGTGCAGATCCTGCCGGAGATGGAGTCGGTCTATCGCTGGCAGGGGAAGGTCGAGCGGCAGCGTGAAGTTCTGTTGATCGCGAAGACGACTCGATCTAAGTTCGAAGAATTGGAAAAAGAAGTGCGCGCCCGTCACAGCTACGAGACGCCGGAAATTGTAGCTTTTCCGTTGACCGCCGGCTCAAGTCCTTACCTCGAATGGCTCAGGACGAGCGTAGGTGTTGAGAGTGAAGCGGGAGTTTCTTAACTCTGTACCGGGCCTGGATACGGATCGGCAATCTCGGAAATGAGCGTATTATCGAGGCGTAAAGAGTCCTGGCTGTTGACGATGATTTGCACTACTTCCGCGGGAGAATCCGTCAGGTGCAAGAGCTTAAGATCCTGTTCGGTGACCTTGCCTTCCTTCATCGCGAAATCGCGAATCCAACCGAGCAATCCACCCCAGTAAGCAGATCCGAAAAGCACAATCGGAAAGTTACGAATCTTCTTGGTCTGAATTAAGGTGAGAGCTTCGAAGAGTTCGTCGAGTGTGCCAAAGCCGCCCGGAAAGATAATAAAGCCCAGGCTGTATTTGACGAACATCATCTTGCGAACGAAAAAGTACTTGAACGTTAATCCCTTGGTCAGGTAGGGATTTGAGTTCTGTTCAAACGGCAGCTCGATGTTGCAGCCGATCGAGAGCCCGCCGGCCTCAAACGCACCGCGGTTGGCGGCTTCCATAATGCCCGGGCCCCCGCCGGTGATTACCGCGAACCCCGCACGTGCGAGTAATGCGGCTGTTTCCTGGGCCGCCTGGTAGTCGGGGTCTCCGGTGCTCGTACGCGCCGAGCCAAAAATCGAGACTCCTCGAGTGAGAGTTGCGAGCTCGTCAAACCCTTCAACGAACTCGCCCATGATGCGAAAAACACGCCAGGTGTCGGTGTGCGTAAACTCAGCGGGACCGGGGCTCTCGAGAAGTTGTTCGTCCTGTGTCGTGCCCGGCGGGTATTCGTCAGGCTCTTGTTTGTCGACCATCGCCCTTCATATCCCCATGATGTTGTAGCCGCAGTCTACATGAATAACTTCGCCGGTGATTGCCGACGCCATCGGGCTGCAGAGGAATAGAGCCGTGCTGCCAACTTCGCGAGCTTCGACGTTGCGACGGAGCGGGGCGCGCTCGGCTGCATGCTGTAACATGGAACTGAAATCAGCGACACCGCGCGCCGAGAGCGTCTGAATGGGCCCGGCGCTGATGGCGTTGACGCGAATGTTGCGCGGGCCAAGATCGTTTGCCAGATAACGCGTGCTTGCTTCCAGTGCCGCTTTGGCCACGCCCATGACGTTGTAGCCGGCGACTACCTTTTCCGCGCCGTAGTAAGTCATACAAACGATGCTGCCGCCTTCGGTCATCAATGGCGTCGCCGCGCGTGCGAGTTGAACTAACGAAAAAGCACTTATCTCAAGCGCGGTGAGAAAGGCTTCGCGGCTCGTGTCGAGATACTCGCCGCCCAGCGCTTCGCGCGGCGCATACGCAATGCTATGAATCAGAAAATCGAGACGGCCGAATTCTTGCGCCAAGCGCTTGAAGGTTTCGTCAACTTCTTCCTGCTTGGTAACGTCGCAGGGAAGAAGCAGCGAACCGGGCATCGCCTCGCTGGTCAGTTCTTCAACATTCTCCTTGAGCCGATCGCCTTGATAAGTGAAGGCGAGGCGCGCCCCGGCTTCGTGCAGTGACTGCGCCGTGGCCCACGCGATAGAGCGTTTGTTTGCTACACCGAAAATGATTCCAAATTTGTCTTTTAGCATAGGTGGGTCTAAAGATTTCTCTCCTTGATCTGTGTTTTGAGTTCGGTGGTGCGCCTTTTAGTCATGTCCCCGAGGCAGGTGGCTTGAATCAAAGGACGAATTGAGCCGCCCTTGTACTGATCGGCGACAAACTCGCAGTTGGTATCGCGGTACTTGAGCCAGGCTGTCTGTGCTTCCTTGAGTTGCGGCTTCTCTTCTTCATCGAGCATCGAGACCAGTCTCCGATAGACCTGGCTCATAGCGGCGTCCGCGGCCCGAAATGCTCTACCGGCGCATTGATTCATATCAAACTGGGTGAGGGGATTGGCGCAGGGATCGCGCTTCTTTTTCCTCTGTCCGGATGCAGTTCCACTTGCCATCACGAACAGCAATAGAAAGGTGATCGCAGGTTTCAAGAGTCTCTCCGCGCGATTGGCAATCGGCTCGCTACACTGCCCGCAGTCTCCGGCGCATTCATCAGTGCCTTGTATTCGCCACACTCTTTGTCAGCATGCTTTATGAGATTAACGCGGAAAGTATTAAGTAAGTTTGGGTGAAAGAGCAAGCTAGGCTGAAAACACACGCTCCCCGTCTAGTGTTTGAAATGTCGAATTCCCGTAAAGACCATGGCTATGTTCTGTTCATCGCAGGCGGCGATAACTTCCGCGTCGCGCATTGAGCCGCCTGGCTGAATGACAGCCGTGATTCCATGTTTCGCTGCCTCGTCGATTCCATCGCGAAAAGGGAAGAAGGCATCTGAGGCGAGTGCGCTACCCTGAACGGGCAGTTGCGCGCGCATCGCGCCAAGCTTCACTGAATCTACGCGCGACATTTGACCTGCGCCCACGCCGACGGTCTGTCCATCCCGCCCATAGACAATCGCATTCGATTTTGTGTGTTTACAGACTGTCCAGGCGAACAACAGATCCTTGATCTCGTGCTCAGTCGGTTCGCGTTTAGTAACAACCTTCAGGTCTTCTCGCTTCAGCTTATGCGTGTCGCGAGTTTGCACCAGCATGCCGCCGGAGATTTGTTTGTACTCCAGACCTTGCGACTGTCTTGGCGCGCCCAGGCGCAAAACGCGCAGGTTCTTTTTCGAACGCAGCACCTCGAGTGCTGGCTCGTCGTAATCGGGAGCCACGATTACTTCAGTGAATATTTCTATAACCGCGCGCGCCACAGCTTCATCAACCGTTCGATTGAAGGCAATAATGCCGCCGAAGGCTGAGGTTGGATCGGTTGCCAACGCCCGACGATAAGCTTCTTTCGGTGACGCTCCCAGGGCGACGCCTGCCGGATTGGTATGCTTGATGATCGCGCACGCCAGTTCGTCAAAATCACAAATGAGTTGCCACGCCGCGTCAGCGTCAACATAGTTGTTGAATGACATTTCCTTGCCGGAAAGTAATTCGGCGTGAGCCAGTCCACCTGGTTCGCCAAACTCGTAAAGTGCTGCTGTCTGATGAGGGTTCTCGCCGTATCGCAAACTTGCGACTCGATCAAACCTAATCTGAAAATCCTCGTCCATGTTTCTTGGTAGTAAGTCCAGAGGTGTAACCGTCACTGACGAACTGGTGACCGCTTGATCAAACGCATCGGCCGCCACGCGAGGTCCCAAATAACTCTGGATCCTCGCATCGTATGTAGTCGTGCGCCTAAACGCTTTCCACGCGAGCCAGGCCCGCGTTGAGGACGAGAGGGCTCCCTCATTACGCCTTAGCTCGATCATCACGGCTTCATAGTCATTCGGTGAAACGACGACTGCCACGTGGGCGTAATTCTTCGCCGCGGATCTGATCATTGCCGGACCGCCGATATCGATCTGTTCGATCGCTTCTTCGAGGGTTACGCCTTCGCGGGTGATCGTCTGCTCGAAGGGATAGAGATTGATGACAACCATGTCGATGGGCTCAATGTGGTGCTCGCGCATCGCGGCCTGATGTTCGTCGTTGTCGCGCAGGCCGAGCAAGCCACCGTGAATTTTCGGATGCAGGGTCTTCACGCGGCCGTCCATCATCTCCGGAAAACCCGTTACGTCGGAAACATCGCGTATTTTGACACCGGCCTCGCGCAACGCCTTCGCCGTTCCGCCAGTGCTGATAATCTCCACGTCGAAAGTTTCAAGTTCGCGGGCGAAGTCAACTATTCCAGTTTTTTCTGAAACGCTGATAAGTGCGCGCCGAATTGTTCGCAAACCGAGTTCCTGGGTTTTGGCCATTTGATTAGCTGAAGAAGGGTGTTTGGATTTGATAGATACTGTTTACCGAATCAAACGGACGGACGCAAGTTGCGAAGTCCCGCGAAGTGTCCTAATCCAGAAGACATTGAAGCCAGGATGCGATCGAGACCAGATTCACTTGGAAGACTTCTCAGCTTCGCGCGGCATCTTGATGAAAAATTTATGAGTGCGGGAGTAACCATAGCCGCCCAATTGATACTCGACACCGGATGGCAGGCTAACCGTAAAACGATGATTGCGACCATCGCGTGACGCGTCGCCCGCATAGAAGCCCAGCAGATACTGGCTCTTCAAATCTTCTTCGATTGCCTGAAAGATCGGCGTCAAATCAATGTTGACCGTGTTTGCCTGTTGCAGAAGCGCGGAGCTTGCATTGCCGACCAGGAAATACTTGCCACCTGTTTTCTCGGCGAGTTCACGGAAACCTTTTGCGGGGGGACGCACAGCCAACCGTCCGTCACGCGGCTCGAAGAGCGGTAAATGGATCACATAGAAAGAGACTCGCTTTTGAAATGCTGCCTGGATTATCGGACCAGCCTTCATCGTGCTCGCATTGTCGAGACCGTCGCTAATCAAAATAACGATGCGACGTTCGGAGCGAACGCGGGGCAGCGCGTCAAACGCATTCACCGCCGCTGCTGCGGCGTCGAATATGGCGGTGTGTTGATTTGCTCTAACTGGAAACTTGAACGCCTCGCGCGCCGCTGAGGGGTCTCTGCCAAAAGACGCTACCAGCGTAGGCTTTTCCGCAAAGCGAATGACCGCCACTTGCGACCTTTCGCCGAACCGGCCAAATAGCCCCAACGCCGCTTCGCGCTGCTGCGAAACGATCTCGCGTAAACTACCCGATTGGTCGAGGGCAAAGACAAGGGCAACGCGATCGGCGCCCCGGTAAAGATACGATCCTGAGATGACGTGATCGTCGTCTTTCAATAAGAGATCGCGTTCCGTGAGCACAGTCGCGGCTTGTCTGCGTTTGTCTCTAATACGAATTGGGAAGACCAGCAAGTCTGTGCTGACTTTTACTACCTCGTCTTCGGTTGTTGGTTCCTGGGCTTGAAGATGAAGTAAGGGAAGCGCGATTATCGCGGCCAGGACCCATAAAGCCCTGAGCAAAGCTTGCGCGCGCGAACGCAAAAATGCCGTATTTACAGCGGAAAGGATTGTTTCTGGCGTAGCGGCAGGCAGAAGCATGCAGCCGTTTCGGCTCAGACGAAAAAGCGGCCGAAAAGTAGAATGCTCAAAATCACGATTATCGTGATTACGATGATCTTGACTAGACTCATAACTAATCCCTCAAAGTTAGGACAAAACAAGGGACGGAACGGACTGTATTCTAAAATCGCCCTGGTAAAGTGTCAATGAAGGAAGCGGAACTTGACCGTCTGACCGGCCAAGCCCCGCATTAGTTCAATATCGTCAAAGCCATACGCCTGCCGGCGCCGGGAAGTTCCTTGCTTATTTGAATCTCAGCCAAAAGGCCGCCGCCCACCTAGAAGGTCAAGCCGACTTGCCCCTGGTAGCTGCGCGGCGCTACAAAGTGGGTTCCACTAAAAGTGGACTGAAAATTATAAAGTGCCACCTTATTCGTCAAGTTAAGCACAGTAAATCGCAGGGTCACTTTTGCGTGGTCTGTGCGAAACAGGTTGTCCGTACCCGCACTGAAGTCAAACAAGTGACGCGGTGCTATTCGAGGCGGATTACTGTCATCATTTTCAGTTCCGTCAGCCGGAATACGTACCCGCAGAGCACCACGATTCGGAGAAGTGCAGCTTGTAAGCGGCTGGGTGGGCGTGGCGAAGACACCATCGCAGAAAAGGCCAATCTGCGCTTGTTGGTCTGCCGTCAAACCTAGCGCGGAAGCAAAGTCCGGAACCGAACCCGCCACGACACCGCTGTCATAGCGCCAGGTAAACGTAAGATACGGAGCAAGCCGCTTCCACTGTTCGAACTGATACTGGACTTGCGTCGTCTGTTCCAGGTTTTGATCGTGGTCGATGCGAAAGACACCGGACGGCAAATCAGAATTGAAAAACAGTCCGCCAGACTCCGGTGGGAAAAAGCGCGCCCGCGTATGCCCGGCAACAATGAACGCAGACAAACCCTTGTAGTTTGTCATGTTGACGCGCAGAGAAACCCCATCGAGCTTCGATTTCTGCCACGAGATTGGAAAGGTGACTGAAGTGTTGAAGAGAACATTGAAGTCGTAAGCATTGTTTGTGCGTTTGTTGAAGTAGTCGCCGTCAATCATCAGGTGCTTGCCAATCGCTTGCTGAAAGCCAAGGTTGAATTGGCTCCGTCGGCCTGGTCGAAGCGGCTGATCGCTTGTGTCCCCGAGGACTCCATTAGCGAGACCGCCAGCGCCGGTCGTGCTCGAAAGAATTAGATTCTCGTTGTAGGGAGTCTCGAAGTTACGCGTAAAAGATCCGCGCAGGATAGTGTTCGTGCGCTTGAACAGATAAGAGATGCCCAGGCGGGGTTGTAACATTTGGTCATGCGTAAGACCATTGTAATTATCGAAACGAAGACCCAAAGAGAGTGTTGCATTTCCCAGCGTCACGTTATCCTGAGCATACAGAGCTTCCTGCTTGATGTCCGTGTGTCCATGGAAAAGGAAGGGCGTTCCACCACGAGTCAAATCAAACGGCAATAGCCCAGGTACGAAGTCTGGGCTGGCCGGATCATTGAAGTCGGGATCGGTGATGCCGAATTCAAACCCTTCGTTTAAGAAGGTGTGCGAGAATTGCACGCCAAACTTCGCGTTGTTCCTTCCCTTTACGTAAGACAGATCAGCTTTCACGCCGGCATTGTTTAGTCGCCGCGACTCGCTGAAAGTGATTGGCTGATCCGAAAACGGGTTAGGACTGGCGAAGTACTTCACATTGTCGAGTCGATAGTAAGGATTGATCGACAGCACTGTGGTGGGGCCGAAAATATGAACGTAGCCGGGCGCGATGTTCAGGCTATGAACAAGCTGACGCTGGTCCTGCCCGATCGCTTGCTGATCAAACTGGGTCGGCGTCTGGAAGTTATTTCGCGCCAGAAGCAGATTAAGGTGGAACGTGTCTTTAGAGTTTGGACTGTAATCGATTCGGTCGAAGATGGTGCCGGAAGTGCCACGGTCATGTAGCGGGTTGAATTCCGGCGTATCGAGGAAGCGGCCCGAACGATCAAAATTGAACGTGACGAAGTTTCCTAACTTTTCGCGCCCGTACGCGAGCGACGCCTCCTGGCTAATAGTTCCAAAGGATCCGTAAGTTGTGCTGAAACTGCCAGTCGGTTTCTTTTGGTTCAAGCCAGACTTTGTAATCGCATTAACGACGAGACTAGTCTTATCACCGTACTCAGCGGGCGTTGCCCCGGTAATTACCTCCATCGATTGGATTGCACTGGGCGGCATTTGCGTTGAAAACGCCTTACTCTGCTGGTCGGAAATTGGCTGGTTGTCAATGGAATACGACGTCTGGGCATGATCTCCCAAGGGGTGGAAAAATCCGTTGGAGTCAGCGACGACGCCCGGAGCGGCCATCGTAACGACGTCGCTCAAGCCCGAGCCCGGGGATCTTGTCGGCAACCGGCTGATCAGTGTTTGGTCGACGTCGGTATGTGTTGAAGGAATATTTTCGAGAACGTCGGCAGCACCGCCCGTAACGGTAACAGTTTCGCTCGCTCCGCCGACACTGAGCGCAATCTTTAGACTGATGGGTACCGAGGTTCGTACACTTAAGTTTTGTGTTGCAGCCTCAAAGCCGCTGGCCGCAACGCTTAGTTGATAATTATTCGGCGGCACGTTGTCGAAGCGAAACGTCCCGTCCGCACCGCTCGTGACGCTGCGCGTGTAGCCGGTGACGGAATTTGCGATCGTAACGTTAGCGTTTGGCACGGCGGCGTTATTTGGATCAAGGACTACTCCCGCGACAGCTCCGGCGCTGAGCGCCTGGGCGAAAGCGGCGGAGCTCAGCACTGATATGAGTGCTGGCAAACAGACTAGGCGGAATACATGAAGGATGCTCTTTTGAGTCATTTCATTTACCTCTCTAATTTTCCTGGCATCAAAGCTCTGGCTGCCTGTAATTCAGGTAACCAATGGACCGCTTGTCACCCAAAGAGCCGGTGACAATCAGCGAGATTGCTGGATTCGATTAGAGGGTAAAAGGAGGAGCGCGTCCGCGCCGGGGAGCGTTTGTCTGCGAGTGAACCGATACCGCGGTTAAGTTGAAGCTGCGAGACCTGAGAGATGATGGGCCGATGCTTGGCGGAACAGAGACTGAAGAGGCGGAGAAGTGCTGGTGGAGTTGGCAAATGAGACAGTCGCCGCAGCCCAACCGACTGCTGCTTGTTTTCGTTTCCGTTGCCGGATCCGAAAAGGAGGAACTGCCGACCGCCTTGTTCGCCGCAGCGAGGCTTCCATGCGTGTGCGCGGCTTCAACGGTCGTTCCGTAGACGATGAAACCGAGCAGCAGAAGCGAGAGCGCGCGAGAAAACACGCCATGCTTCTTGATTAACTTTGAGCGTTCGTCTCTGTTCACTTTTTTGCGGGTTATGTTAGAGTCCTGAGCAGCAGTATAAGGATGCCTACCAGCACTGTCAAACGCGTTTTTGGCCCACTTCAGCCGCGAAAAACTGAGCCAGAGCGGCTCGTAATGTTCAAATCAGTGATGCATTTTTCCGGACTAATAGCTGCCCGGTTGGCCGTGTGGGCGGCACTCTTCACCGTTTGTGGATTTCTAATTCTGGCGAACCCTTCCAATGTTGAAGCGCAAACACTCCAGGCTCGAATCAGCGTTACCTCCGTTGCGCCTGCACGGATCAGGATTGACGCGGAATTCCCCAACGCAAGAAGTGTTTTGTCCTTTCGCAATGCCTACGGCGGCATACTTGGATTAGGCGAGCGAATTGAAGTGCTTGAGGCGATCAAGGCAAGTGGAGCGAGTATTGCGGTCCAAAAGCTGGCCCCGGGCGAATTCCAAACTTCCGAAATGTTTACGCGCTTCAGGTATGACGTAAACGTTGCCGAACCCGCGCGACCTGCTCAGATGTCCCATGTCTCCTGGCTCAATCGAGAACAAGGTCTGCTGATGCTGGCGGATCTGTTACCTCCTGCAACGAAGGATTCAGGCAATTTCACCTCAGCGCTAATTACCGTTGATGTTCCGATGGGCTGGACTGTGGCGTCCAACGTGAAACATGAAGGCTCGCAGTTTTCATCTGATGATCCCGAGAACGCCGTGTTTTTGATGGGGCCCTCGGTGCAGGAAAAGAGTCAGCGGCTTGCGTCGACCAACCTAACAATAATTAGTTCTGGTAAGTGGCCCTTCTCGCTTAAAGACGCAACAAAGATCGCTGGAAAGCTAATCGAAGAGTATTCTCGAGTTACCCGGTTTGATCTGAAGCGCCACACAGTTCTGATGCTGATTCCTTTTCCGGGGGAAGCCGGTCCCGAAAGTTGGAGTGCGGAGACGAGGGGCAATGATGTTGTTCTGCTATTAGGTCGAAACGCGAGCGGTAAGAGAGTTTTGTCGCGCCTCGGGATTGTGCTCACCCACGAGCTTTTTCACCTTTGGGTGCCAAACTCCTTAAAGCTTGACGGCGACTACGATTGGTTTTTTGAAGGTTTCACGCTTTACCAGGCTTTGCGAACGGCTCTCCGCCAGCGCTTGATCTCTTTCAACGATTACCTGGAAACGATCGCCCGTGTATATGATTCCTATTTGTCAGCGGTCGACCACGATCGCTTATCATTGATTGAGGCTTCGGAGCGCCGCTGGACTACCTCATCTTCGCTGGTGTACGAAAAAGGAATGCTGGTCGCTTTTATCTACGATCTTTCCCTCCGGAATCTCACCAATTGCCGGGCGTCGCTTGATGATGTTTACAGTGAGCTTTTTCGGCTGTCCGCGACAGGACAGGGAAGCGCAAACGAGATTATAATTAAGGTCCTGAGTGAACAGCGTGGAATGGAATCGTTCGCTAAGGACTACGTGGAAAGTGCCGGAAAGATCGATCTGGATTCGGTGGTCTCGTTATATGGTATTCAGGTGCAGCGCGCAGCGCCGGGCGCAACGAAGCTGGCACTAAGTCACAACCTTAATAAATCGCAACGAAACCTGCTCGGCTGCATTGGCAATAGAAAGTAGTTTCCGCAAGCAAGTTTTTGTGAAGAGTTAATAATGGCTATTACGAAAATTCAATTCAATCCTGTTTGCAAGGGTCTCCTGATCTTGATGGTTGTGGGCCTGGCCCAGGGCTGCAACACACTCGCAAAACAAAACGAGACCGGTGTTGTAGTTGCGCGTCGGGCCCAGATCCGTAGTTCGACAGCGGTAGTTGCTGCTGATCTATTGGAAGTAAACCGTGGTGATGCGGTTGATATCCTGGACTTCCAGGACGTACAGGATCCCACGGACAATTCCAAGAAAGAGCGATGGCTGCGTGTCCAGGTGCACGATGAAGACAATACTGAAGGCTGGATTGAGTCGCGAAATGTCATGCCGGACGAAGTCCTTCAGGCCGCCAGGAAACTCGCGGAAGAAGATAAAGGCGTTCCGGCGCAGGCGACAGGGCAGCTTCGGGCCAGCTCAAATCTGCGCCTCAGTCCGGATCGCAGCGGCAACGAAAACATAATGATGCGGTTGGATAGTGGTTCGAGCTTCGACATTGTTGGCTGGAATCGAGTGCCAAAACCGAAGTCTTCAGAGGCGATCGAAAGCGATATCGCGCCGAAGGCCGGAAGCGCCCAACAGGGAACCAGCCGAGGCACCAAGGAGAATCAGGAAGACAACGAACCGGAAGAGACTAACGAGCTTTGGTACAAGGTTCGTTTGCCCTCCTTGATTTCACCGGCTCCAGCGGGTTGGATATATGGAAAGCAAGTTGAGCTCGCCGTGCCGAGCGACATTATTTTCTATCGTACGGGTCGTGAGTTTGTAGCCTGGCAGAGGCTGGATGGCGACACCAGTGACGTGGAAGGATCGAAAAACAAGGATGCGGCTAGAGAAGGAAAGCCGGGAAGTTGGGTGATTCTTGAAAAAAGTAGTTCCAATCAACCACACACGCTGGGGGAACCGGACTTCGATCGCATCTATGTGCTGGGTTACGACAAGCGGGATCAGGAACACTACACAGCCTATCGCAGTCCTGACTTGAAAGGGTTCCTGCCGTGCCGTGTTGCAGGCAGACCTGACAACAAGACATTCACTATTCGGGTTCAGGATGAAAACGGACAAGTAACCGACGTTCAATACGGAATCTACAAGGATGCGAGAGGTTACCTGAAAGTCAGTGCGCCAAACGTGGCAAGTAAAGAGAAGGAAAAGAAGAAGAAGTAGTTGCGGCGAAAGCGCGTCGCTGTTGGAATCCTTTTGCCTAACGTGAATCCAGTACTTACATCGCAGCGTCCCGTGATCATTGGTGTGGGCGGGTTTACTTCCGAAGTTGGCAAGACCGCATTGCTCTGTGAACTGTTACGGGCCTTTCCAGGATGGGAAGCAATTAAGACGACTCGCGGCCACTATCGTTCTTGCGGAAAAGATCCGCACGCGTGTTGCGTCAGTCACCTGCT
>Ga0180086_1000020_pt1 | contig 16626 bp, 9 predicted proteins | sample EasRiv760_16_10D_FD_121778 | JGI IMG/M metagenome (GOLD analysis project Ga0180086, IMG submission 121778) | Soil microbial communities from meander-bound floodplain in the East River, Colorado, USA - East River metaG ERMLT760_16_10D | ecosystem: Environmental > Terrestrial > Soil > Floodplain ... | reverse complement strand
TCCCCCCGGCCCGAATCCTTTGCACCCCCTCGCGAGCCTCTTCAAGCGCATCCTCTGCGCGATATTTTTCCGAATCAATCTCCAGCGACTCGGAAAAGGCAGCGGCGGCCTCATCATACTGCGCCAGCTTCATTAGCGCCGTGCCCAGGTCGTAGAACATATCGGCATCGTCATCCTTAAGATGTGTCGCCTGCCTGTACTCCCTAACGGCTTCGCTGTAAAGGTGGAGTCCAGCATAAGCCTGGCCCAGATTGTAATGTCCTTCAGCGTCTTTGCTGTTTGCCTCGAGATATTTCTTGTACTTCTCGACCGCCTTCTTATAGGTGTCCTCCGCTTCCTGTTCCTTGCCGACGGCGTCATATGCCAGACCAAGGCGAAAATGGGCCTCCGCTAGTTCCGGATCTAATTTGATCACCTCTTGAAATGCCTCGACCGCCTTTTCATCCTGATCGGTGCGATAAAACTCTTTACCCTGGTCCAGATAAACACGCGCCTGTGATCGGTCCTCCTCGATTGTATGGTTGCCCCCCACCGATGCGTTGGCATTGGCGTTCGCCGCCTTCTTCCGCGAACAAGCACCTTGACCACAGACAAGAAGAAAGATAACGATCAGTACGATTATGAGCGCCGGCTTCATTTCCAATCACCAGGCATTGACTCGGCGAGATCTTCGGGCGACCACTTATCTACTTGAATTCGTAGAGCGAGTCAAACGAACTCCCCGGCGAGCACTGATGCAGTTTAGAGTTCAAGCTCTAGCTTGCGGGTCGAAGCGGCAACCTAAACGCTACCACCCGACGCGGGCTGCCCGCGTGGGGACCCCGGGGCTGAACTCTGAACTTCTTGCTTCAAACTGCAGCAGTGCTCCCCGGCATTGATGCCGTGGATTATTGGTTGGCAGGCAAGCAAAGCGCGGCCCGGATTCTGCAGAAAATGCTGTCCGGCATGAGACAAGATTTACGGGGGCAGTTTTGGAAATTTAGCGCTATTCCCTCTATTTTCCTATCACCTGCTACTTCCGGAGAAGGACCCGTCGGCCCATGGTCCTGGCCGACTCGAAAAACTTAACGCCGCCAAAGGAGTGGAAATGTTGAGACACGAGCGCCGCCTGATAGGATTGTTCCTACCAATTGCCCTGGTAGGATTATTCGCCTTTGCTACTGTAGCCTCCGCCCAAAAAGTGAAGGTGGAAACACGTGCCTTTACGCCGCCAAACCTTAGACTATCGGCTGAACCCAGGGTGATAACGGTCTGCGAGGGCTCCGGCCCGGCGGTGGTTCGCCTGAACGCTCAGGCTACGTCCAACTATCCAATCCGCTATCGCTGGACGAGCAGCGGCGGTCGCATCCAGGGCACCGGCCCGACAACTACGTGGGACCTTTCCGGCCTCCAACCCGGTTACTACAAAGCTTATGTCGACATCGATACGGGCAGCGGCGACGAGGCATGCCAGGCATTCTCATCAACGGCCGTCTTGGTGAATCGATGCCCGCCACGGCCACCTACTTGCCCGAACGTTGCCATCGAATGTCCGGACAGAGTTGTTTTAGGCGAACCGCTAACCTTCAGATCTACTGTAACGGGCGGCTCCCCCGATGTGGCGCAGACTCATAATTGGACCGTATCTGCCGGCCGGATCATCGATGGCCAGGGAACCGGGACAATCCGTGTGGACACGACTGGACTTGCCGGTCAGACAGTAACTGCGACGCTTTCGATGGGCGGATACAATCTCGACTGTTCCGCTACTTGCACCGTCCAGTTTCCAGTGCCGGTACAGTGCCGGAAGTTTGACGAGTTTCCAGCTATTGCTTACAACGACGAGAAGGCCCGGCTGGATAACTACGGAATCGAACTACAGAACGATCCAACCTCCACTGCTTACGTGATTGTCTATCCAGGACAACGCGGAAGACCCGGTGAAGTACAAAAGCACACCACACGGATCGTCGACTACCTGGTCAACTCGCGAGGCATCAACGCTCAACGCATCGTGACTCTGGTCGGACCCTCTCGCGACGAATTAATGGTGGAGCTATGGCTCTGTCCCCAGGGAGCCAACCCTCCCGCTCTGGCTCCGTAAACCTGATAACTCTTAACAACTTTTAGGCCGGCAGGAGCGATCAACTCCTGCCGGTCTTTTGCTCTGAGACTCCCTGGATCAAACTGGCTCTTCGCGAACAATCTCAGTCGGCTTCTTATCCTCGCGCAATCCCTTAAACGATGGATGGCGGATCGAACCGTCGGCGGTCCATTCCACAAACTCCACTTCCGCAACTAACTGCGGTTTGGCCCACTGCGCATCACCTAGTCCTGGATCCTTCGGCTTTACCGCAAAAGGCATCGAAGACTGCGAAATGCGATCCAGTTTCTTTTGCAGTTCCAGGCGTTGCCTGATACTGAAACCGGTACCCACGCGTCCGGAATAGACAAGCTTGCCTTTGTCGTAGACCCCAAGGATCAGCGATCCAAAACCCGGAAAGCCTTTCTTTGAAGGCGTGTAACCCGCGATCACAAACTCCTGGCGCTTGATGCATTTTGTCTTCAACCAGTCTCGATTGCGCGTTGACTCGTATGGCGAGTCAGCCAACTTGGAAACGATCCCCTCGATCCCGTATTCGCAGGCTTGCTTGAAAAACTGCGGGCCGTTTCCCTCAACGTGATCGCTATAACGCAGCGGCCCTTTGGCCTTCGCGGAAGCGAGCAACTGTTCGAGCACCAGCTTGCGTTCCCTGAGCGGCGTTTGCTTCAGGCTGTAACCCTCCAAATAGATCAGGTCAAAAATCTCAAAAACGAAGGCCGTCGCGCCCGCCTTGCCCCCTCGTCCCATCGACTGCTGCAGCCTTTGGAAACTGCTGCGGCCGGCGGTGTCAACAACCACTACTTCACCGTCAAGTATCGCAGTGGTTGCGGGGAACGTTTTCAGGGCCTGAGCCAGATTGGGAAACTTCTCCGTCCAATCCTTGCCGTTGCGGCTCCAGAATCGTGCTTTGCCGCGATGCAAATGGCAAAGCATGCGATAGCCATCAAATTTCAATTCGTGAAACCACTCATCACCCTGCGGCGGCTCTCTAACCAACGTTGCGAGTTGCGGCGCGACAAACTCCGGCATTGGAGCTTTGCGCGCGCCTGGCAGTTTCTTGATTTGGGTGGGGGTTATTGGCGCCACACTTGATCCTCGTTTCTAACAGTTGCAGACGAAAGCCACTTTGCAATCAAAGCAACCATGAAAAAGCGTTTGAGATTATTCTTTCGCCGTAGAATCTAGCAATGCCGGCATTCCTCCACAATACTTCGGATTACGTGAACGCGGGGTTGTCGTCTGGTTTTGAACTCGAAGAGATGGGTGAATGGCGTGACGCAGACGCGACAAAAGACTCGCCTCGGCTGCTATCGTTGCGCTTCCGGTTGCGTACGTCGGCGGCCCTGACTCCAATATAGGATCAGTCGTTTTATGGCACTCATGCGATTTAGAGTTCAAGCTTTAGCTTGCGGGCTAAGCGGCAGCCTGAATGCTACCACTCCACGCGGGCTGCCCGCGCGAGGACCTCGGGGCTGAACTCCGAACTTCCGGCTTTAAACTGCAGCAGTAACCGTTTTATATGACGTGCCGTTAGGAACTACGCGGCAATGATGGAGTTGAGGAAATCCTTTGTGCCCGGCGGGCCAGTGAGTTCCAGCCAGATTGGGCCTTCGGCTGGTTCGATCCGAAGATTGAATCGCAAGAACGGACAACACGCGCGCTCAACCGTAATCAGTTTTGCCAAGGTAGCCAGCCAGCTCGAATCAGATGGGAAGCGGTAGGCATAGCCGTCATTCAACTCCTTCGTTTCCATGACACCGTCTGCAACCATCTTCAATACGCCCGCTCTACGCTCCTGAAAATCAGAGTCAGTCAAGTTGCATGCTATTGGTAGTTCACTAGCTTCCATCGTCTACCTCTCAGCGATGAGTCGTGAATTACTGTCGGTTGTTGAGCTGGCATAGAATCACCATGCGCGGTCAAGCCGTACGGAACGATCCTACCTTAGCCAGCAAGCTCTTGAGGTCAACTAAAACTTACTGCTGCCATACCAACCAAGGGCGCCTACTATCGCGCCGACAATCCCACCTACCACAGCACCAGTCCCCCCGCCAATTCCCAAACCAATGCCGACGCCGACCCCTGCACCAATTACCACCCAAACGACTAAAAGCTTGTAGTCTAGAGGTTTACTCATAGTGCTCCTTTTCTTGATGTTTTCAGTTAGTTTGAGCAAACAGCCTGCACCAACGTTATTGAACCGACAGACTTGAAAAGTCTTTCACGGCAAGGCTGGCAAGATGCCTGCGCTCCCAGCAATCACGGCTCGATCTTCGTCGCCGGATTGCCCCAACCGCTCTGACCGCTGCTTGCCGAGGCGCGCGGCGCTAACTCGCAAACCAAACGGCAGCGGTAACGGCCGCGACCAGCACGAGGAAAATAAGATAGATTGCCAGGAAGTAAACAAAGGAAGTTGATTGCAGGAAGTCGGCTACCGCCCGCAACCAGTCGGGTTTGAGTTTTCCAATCAGCCCCAGGACCGCCACGAACACTACGTTCAGAACGGAGAGAAATTTAATTGCCCCACCAGGCTTGACAATCAAAATAACGAGTACTAATACAGCGAACGCAAGAAATGCGAGTAGCCAAAAGGCGGGATAGCTTTTGAGCCAATCCTTCTTGTGGAAGTAGTTTTGATACCATTCGGTATGCAGCCGCAATGGAAACCAGGTCAAAAGCAGGATGTAAACAAGAACCAGTTTGTTCTTGCTGGAGTCTCCCAGCGGTGCTCCAGAGGTCGTTGTGAATTGTGAAGCCGCCACGAGATACCAGAAGTAGGCGAGCGCAAAGAGAGCGGCAAGCCAGGTCAGGACCAAATGAATGTAGGCAATCGGACCGCCACGCGCCCGAATAGCTTTGAGCGTGCCCAGCTTCACCAGTTTCTGATATTCCTTCCGTTTCGCTTCGAGCTGTTTGTTGTGATTGCCAAATTCGGCGCGCAGTTGTTTCTCCAACCGAGAGGCTTCTTCGGCAGCGCGCTTTCTTAGGGTGTATGGCGCAATGGGCCGCCGCGTAAAATCGTCAACCACGATTAGCGTAACAATCAGGAGGGTTACCACAATCGCCGGATAAGAAACCCAAACGTGCCAGGTGGAAAACCAATGGAGCAGGATGTCATCTTGCATCATACTGAGTGAAAAAACACAGACGGCGATGGGAAAGGACGAGAGGAGAAAAACGGAAATCGAAGGATTATTCTGTATCCAGCGGCTCGGGTTCGTCGATTTGGGGAGGTACAGCAACAGGGCCAAAGGATACGAAAGCGCAAGGGTAAACGGAATTGTGAAACTGAGTAGTGCGGTGATGATTGGGATGGACATAAATCCTCTCCCTCAGGCCGTCAAAACCTGGTTGGCGATGGAAGACCCGTTTGAACGGGCCATAGAGTTAAGCGCCATTGAGAAACTCGAGGCGAGTTCCAGTGTTCAAAAAATAATGCTGTATGAGACCGATCGATTTCCTGGGAGGAACTCTCAAGGCTGGAGTTTAGGACCCCGAGGAACGCGAGAAACCGCAGACTACACCCGAGGATAGTTCATGTCAACGAAGTAATTGGCACGAATTAGCCAATAAAAGACCGGCGCGGACTGAATCACGCCGGTTTTGTTTGTGGGACAGGCATTCCCGCCTGTCAGTTTCTGTGTGAGCGCTCTGGCCGCGACGAGGACAGACTGGAAAGTCTGTCCTACTACTCGATCACTTCCTCTACTTCGCCGTCACCACCGGCGGCGGCAGCCAGCGGCTCGCGCGCCGGAGGCGCTGCCAGATCGTGGCCACCGACGATGTCAGGAAAATCATCCAGCTCGCGTTCACGCGCCTGATCGATTGTCTCGTCGCGGGCAATCTCCACGTTGCGGTAATACTCCATGCCCGTGCCGGCAGGAATCAACCGCCCCATGATGACGTTCTCCTTCAGACCACGTAGATAATCAATGCGACCAGAGATAGCCGCTTCCGTTAATACGCGGGTAGTCTCCTGGAACGATGCCGCAGAGATAAACGAGTCAGTCGACAGTGACGCCTTGGTGATGCCAAGCAACAGCGGTTCAGCCTGTGCCACCTCGCCCTTCGCTTTGTTGACACGCTCATTTTCGTCAGTGAAGCGGAAACGATCCACTTGCTCCTCGAGCAGGAAGTCTGTATCGCCAACTTCCTTGATCTTCACCCAGCGCAGCATCTGCCGCACGATGACTTCGATGTGCTTGTCGTTGATGTTCACACCCTGCAGGCGATAGACCTCCTGGATTTCGTTCACCAGGTATTCCTGCAAGCGTTGCATACCAAGGACGCGCAGGATGTCGTGTGGGTTGAGTGGACCATCCATCAAAGCTTCACCAGCGCGAACGCGATCGCCTTCCTGCACGTTGATGTGCGTACCGCGTGGAATGTCATACTCGCGCTCTTCACCATCGTCGCCGGTAATGATCAGCTTGCGCTTACCCTTGGCAATCGGACCCAGCGTGACTGTGCCGTCAATCTCCGACATCACTGCGGTTTCCGCCGGCCGGCGCGCTTCAAACAACTCGACGACGCGCGGCAAACCGCCGGTGATGTCCTTGGTTTTCGTTGTCTCGCGCGGAATTTTCGCAATGATGTCGCCGGGCTCTACGTCCTCGCCGTCAACCACCATCAGATTCGCCCGCACCGGCATCTGGTAAGTCTTCAGCACCTTGTTACTGGCGCCACGAACTTCCAGACGAGGCTGTTTCTTCTCGTCGGGTGAGTCCTTAACGACCATGCGCGACTGACCCGTGACCTCGTCGACCTCTTCGTCAAAGGTCACGCCTTCTTTCAAGTCCTGATACTTAACGTGACCGGCGACTTCCGTCAGGATCGCGAAAGTAAACGGATCCCAGGTAGCCAGCAGTCGATCCTGCGTAACCCGCGCGCCGTCTTCGACGAGAATGTGTGCGCCATAAACGATCTGGTAACGCGCCGCCTCGCGACCGCGGTCGTCAATGATCGTTAAGGAACCGTTGCGGTTCATGGCGATGCGCTCGCCCTTGCGGCTCTTGACGGTTTGGAGATCCAGATATTTAATCGTTCCATCCTGGCGGGCTTCGTGTTTCGAAGACTCTTCCAGGCGCGCCGTACCACCGATGTGGAACGTGCGCATCGTGAGCTGCGTGCCGGGCTCGCCAATGGACTGCGCGGCGATCACGCCTACAGCTTCGCCAATCTCTACCGGCCTTCCCGTTGCCAGGTTGCGACCGTAACACTTGATGCAGCAGCCGCGGCGCGACTCGCAGGTCAACACCGAACGAATACGCACGCGCTGCACACCGGAACGCTGAATTTCCGACGAAAGATCTTCGTCAATCTCCGCGTTGGCGTCGACGATGACGCGGCCTTCAACCGGATCGATAACGTCTTCCAGCGCGATGCGGCCGACAATGCGATCACGCAACGACTCGATCTCCTCGCCACCTTCAACAATGGCGCTGGCGGAGATGCCGCGAAGCGTGCCGCAGTCCGGCTCGCTGATGATCACGTCCTGAGCGACGTCAACGAGACGGCGCGTCAAGTAACCTGAATCGGCAGTCTTCAGTGCCGTATCAGCCAGACCTTTGCGCGCGCCGTGGGTGGAGATGAAGTACTGCAACACGTCCAGGCCTTCGCGGAAGTTGGCCTTGATAGGCGTCTCGATGATTTCGCCCGAGGGCTTGGCCATCAAGCCGCGCATACCGGCCAACTGGCGAATTTGCTGGGCACTGCCGCGCGCGCCGGAATCGCTCATGACGAGAATCGGATTTAGCTCGCCTGAAGATTTCTCGCGCTCGTCCATCGCCTTGAACATCTCCTTGGCAACTTTGTCAGTCACCTCAGACCAGATGGCGATGACTTTGTTGTAACGCTCGCCGCTGGTGATCACGCCGTCGAGATACTGTTGTTCGACCGCGATGACGTCCTTTTCAGCCTTATCGACTAAAGGCTTCTTGGCATCCGGCGTTACCAGATCGTCGATACCGATCGAAATGCCGGCCTTGGTGGCATAGAGGAATCCCAGATTCTTGAGATCGTCAAGCATCTTCACCGTCATCTCATGCCCGAGACGAATGTGCGAATAGTTGACGAGCGACTGCAATCCTTTTTTCTTGAGCGTGCCGTTGAAGAACGGTAAGCCCGGCGGAATCGAGTCGTTGAAGATGACTCGACCAACCGTGGTGTCGATCACGCGGCGCACATCCTCCTGCACGGCGGCACGGAGAATGTCCTGCGGATCGTGCTCCTGCGTCAGATCGATCAAGTCTCCCTGAATGCGAAGCTTGATCGGTGTCTGCGTTGTTACTTCCTTTGCGTCCAGCGCCAGCAGCACTTCCTCAAGTGAGGCAAAAACGCGGCCCTCGCCTTTCGCGCCGGCTTTGTCTCGCGTCAGGTAGTAAATTCCGAGCACGATGTCCTGCGAAGGCACAGCGATTGGCTGGCCGCTGGCGGGACTGAGAATGTTGTTACTTGAAAGCATCAACACCGCGGCTTCGATTTGCGCCTCAGGCGAAAGCGGAATGTGCACGGCCATCTGGTCGCCGTCGAAGTCGGCGTTGAATGCCGTACAGACCAGCGGGTGAATCTTGATCGCCTTGCCTTCCACCAGCACCGGCTCAAACGCCTGGATACCCAGACGGTGCAGCGTCGGGGCGCGGTTTAAGAGCACGGGATGCTCGCGAATCACTTCCTCGAGAATGTCCCAAACCACCGGCTCCTGGCGCTCAACCATTTCACGCGCCTGCTTGATGGTGGCCGCATGACCCTGCTTCTCGAGTTGGTTGTAGATGAATGGCTTAAACAACTCGAGCGCCATCTTCTTCGGCAAGCCACACTGGTGCAGCTTCAGCTCCGGACCGACCACGATCACTGAACGGCCCGAATAGTCGACGCGCTTGCCGAGCAGGTTCTGACGAAAACGTCCCTGCTTGCCTTTGAGCGTTCCACTCAGCGACTTGAGCGGACGATTATTTACCCCGCGCAAGACGCGGCCACGGCGGCCGTTATCAAATAACGCGTCGACCGCTTCCTGGAGCATGCGCTTTTCGTTGCGCACGATGACTTCCGGAGCGCGCAGCTCCATCAGTTTTTTCAGACGGTTGTTGCGATTGATGACGCGACGATAGAGATCGTTAAGGTCTGAAGTAGCGAAACGCCCGCCATCAAGCGGCACTAACGGGCGCAGCTCAGGTGGAATCACCGGAATGACGTCGAGAATCATCCACTCCGGCCGATTGCCTGACTTCAGAAAACTTGTCGCTACCTTCAGCCGCTTCGAATACTTGAGTTTTTTCTGCTGTGATGTCTCTTCACGCATCCGCTTGCGCAGTTCAATCGAGAGCTCCTCGACCTTCACCATCGCCAGCAATTCCTTGATCGCTTCGGCGCCCATCTTGGCAACGAACTGCGCCGGGTAATCGCGCACGAGTTCGCGATAGCGCTCATCTGAAAGCAGCTCGCGCTCTTTAATTCCGGGAACGTCGCCCGGATCAATGACGATGTAAGATTCGAAGTAGAGGACTTTTTCGAGCTCGCGCAGCGGAATATCGAGCAAGTGGCCGATGCGCGATGGCAGTCCTTTGAAAAACCAGACGTGCGAGCATGGGCTGGCGAGATCGATATGACCTAACCGCTCGCGGCGCACCTTAGCCTGCGTCACTTCCACACCGCACTTGTCGCAGATCACGCCGCGATGCTTCATGCGTTTGTACTTCCCGCAGAGGCACTCCCAATCAGCCACCGGACCGAAGATGCGGGCGCAAAAGAGCCCGTCACGCTCCGGCTTAAACGTTCGGTAGTTGATCGTCTCCGGCTTTGTCACCTCGCCATGCGACCATTGCCGGATTTTGTCCGGCGAAGCCAGCGAGATTCGAATTGCCTCAAAGTCAGGAGCTAATTGCGTCTTCTCTTGTTGAAATCGAAACACGTTACTCTCCATTTCGGATTTCGAAATTCGAATTTCGGATTTTGCCTTATCAATTTCGCAATCCGAAATTCGAATTCCGCAATTCTGTTATCCCTCTACAGCGCTGGTTATCAGCGCTTCACCAACGCCGTCTCCGCTCTCATCGCCGTTGCCGGGTACCTTCTTATTGATCAGCTCAACGTCGAGGCACAGAGACTGAAGCTCGCGCACCAGCACGTTGAACGATTCCGGCAGGCCCGGATCGAAATCGGCTTCACCCTTGACGATGGCCTCATAAATCTTGGAACGCCCGGCTACGTCGTCAGACTTCGCAGTCAACAGCTCCTGAAGAATGTGAGCGGCGCCATAAGCTTCCAGCGCCCAAACTTCCATCTCGCCAAATCGCTGTCCGCCGAATTGCGCCTTACCGCCCAACGGCTGCTGCGTAATCAAGCTGTATGGCCCAATCGAGCGGGCGTGAATCTTGTCGTCAACCAGGTGCGAAAGTTTGAGCATGTAGATGTAACCAACAGTCACTTTCTGCTCAAACGGATCGCCGGAAAGTCCGTCATAGAGTATTGCCTTGCCTGACTCATTGATGATTTCCGGAAGACCAAGCTCAGTGGCCCTGGCGCCGGCCTGCTTGAGTTTTTCCTTAATTTCAGCCTCAGTAGCTCCATCGAAAACGGGCGTCGCGAAGTGAACACCCAAAACGCGCGCTGCCCAGCCAAGGTGTGTCTCCAGAATCTGGCCTACGTTCATACGCGAGGGCACGCCAAGCGGGTTGAGCACGATTTCAACCGGAGTACCATCCGGCAAGTAAGGCATGTCCTCTTCCGGCAAAATCCGGGCAATGACGCCTTTGTTTCCGTGACGTCCGGCCATTTTGTCGCCGACTGAAAGCTTGCGCTTCATGGCGATGAAGACTTTCACCATCTTGATCACGCCGGGAGCGAGTTCGTCGCCCTGACGCAGCTTGGCAATCTTCTCTTCGTAAATATCCGAGAGGATCTTGATTTGCCGCTCGGTGCGATCTTCGTATTCCTTGATCTCCCCGCCAACGTCCACGCGCGAAGACGCCATCTGCACTTTTCTCAGGACCTTCGCTTCAATGCCCTCAAGCATCTCGCGAGTAATGGGCACGCCTTTGGAAATCACGACCTCGCGATTTACGGTCAGGTCGGCTGAAAGCTTACGCCCTTCAAGGAGTTCGCGAATGCGCTGATCGCGCTGCTCGCGAAGAATACGAGTCTCATCCTCGAGGTCGCGTCGCAGGCGGTCTTCTTCATCCTGCTCAATGGCAAGTGAACGCTGATCTTTCTCCTGGCCTTTGCGCGTAAACACCTGGACATCAACGACCGTGCCGTCGATTCCCGGCGGCGAGACCAGCGAAGCGTCTTTTACGTCGCCGGCCTTTTCCCCAAAGATCGCGCGCAGCAGTTTTTCTTCAGCGGTGAGTTGGGTTTCGCCCTTCGGCGTAACTTTGCCAACCAGGATCGAACCAGGCTTTACCTGAGCGCCGATACGAATGATGCCGCTCTCATCCAGATCACGAAGCATGTTTTCGCCGACGTTCGGGATGTCGCGCGTGATCTCTTCCGGTCCCAGCTTCGTATCACGGGCTTCGATCTCGAGCTCTTCTATGTGAATCGAAGTGTAGTAGTCCTCTTTCACCAGCCGCTCGGAAACCAGAATGGCGTCCTCAAAGTTGTAACCGCGCCAGGGCATAAAGGCCACCAGCACGTTGCGTCCCAGCGCCAACTCGCCGCGATCCGTGCAGGGACCGTCGGCGATCACCTGTCCTTTGGAGACACGCTCGCCAACGTGCACGATCGGGCGCTGGTTGATGCAGGTGTTCTGGTTCGAACGCTTGAATTTGATCAGTGTGTAGATATCCGCCGTCACTTCGCGCGAAATTGTACCGTCAACGTTATGATCGGCCTTGATGATGGCGCGCTCAGAGTCAACGTAGTCCACCACGCCGTCGCGCTTTGCAACCACGACCGCGCCGGAATCGCGTGCGGTAGTTTGCTCCATGCCGGTCCCGATATAAGGCGCTTCGGCACGCAGCAGCGGCACTGATTGGCGCTGCATGTTTGAACCCATCAGCGCGCGATTCGCGTCGTCGTTTTCGAGGAATGGAATCAGCGAAGCGGCGACCGAGACGAGTTGCTTCGGCGACACGTCGACGTACTCGATGTCTTTGCGCAATGCCAGGATAAACTCACCGGCTTTGCGCGCCGCATTGCGCTCATTGACGATGTAACCCGACTCGTCCAATCCGATGTTAGCCTGGCCAACAACGTGCTTATCTTCTTCCCAGGCAGTCAGGTAGAAAGGCCACGGCTCAGACTCAGCCTTGCGGCCGCTAGCGCTGACTTTCTTGTTTACCTTCTCCACGTCTCCCAGCGGAATATGCTCACCGTGCTTGAGCTTCGTATCGCCGCCATTGAGAATGCGAACGTATTCAACCACCTTTCCGTCCGTTACCTTCCGGTAAGGAGCTTCGATGAAGCCAAACTCATTGATGCGCGCAAAACAAGAGAGACTCGAAATCAATCCGATGTTCGGACCTTCAGGCGTCTCGATGGGACAAATGCGGCCGTAGTGAGTCGGGTGAACGTCGCGAACTTCAAACCCCGCGCGCTCACGCGACAGCCCGCCTGGTCCTAATGCCGACAGACGGCGTTTGTGCGTGATTTCAGAGAGCGGGTTGGTCTGATCCATGAACTGCGAGAGCTGGCTGGAACCAAAAAACTCACGCACCGCCGCGGTCACGGGCTTGGCGTTGATAAGATCCCGCGGCATGGTGGTCTGCATTTCCTGATGGATCGACATCTTCTCCTTGATCGCACGTTCCATGCGCTCGAGGCCGATGCGGAACTGGTTCTCCAGGAGCTCGCCCACCGCGCGCACGCGCCGGTTGCCCAGGTGGTCAATGTCATCCGCCTGGTACTCGGATGGGTTCTTGCGCATCTTCAGCACGTAAGCGACCACTTCGTAAAAATCTTTAGCCGAGAGCAGGGGATCGTTTATGCGATCTCGCTCTGGTTTACCCATCTTAATGTTGAACTTCAGCCGGCCCACGCGCGAGAAGTCAAACTTGCGCGGATCGAAGAACATCGCTTCGAGCAGTTTGTAAGCGGTTTGAACGGTCGGGGGATCGCCGGGACGCATCTTGCGGTAGATCGCCAGCAGCGCATCGACCGGCTTCGTGATTACATCTTTTTTCAGAGTCTGCGAGAGAATCGAACCAATATCGTCGCGCTCAGGAAAAAAGACAGAGAAACTATCGATGCCGCCTTCGACAATCTCCTGCAACTTGGCCGGCGTGATTTCGTTGTTGGCTTCGAGGATTACCTCGCCGCTCTCTTTGTTGACGACGTCGGAAACGGCATAAGCAGCTTCGAACTGCGAAGTCTCCATCTCGACCTCGCCAATGTTCGCCTTGCGCAAAGCTTCGAGCGCCGTCGTCGTAATCTTCTTACCGGCACGAACGATGAGGTCGGGACCTCGTCCCTTAATATCGAAATCGACCTTCATGCCGACGATGCCGGTTGGACCTTCGTCGGGTACCTGGATCATCAGCCGCCCGTCTTCAACGCGAATTTCGTCGGTGACATAAAGAGCCCGCAACATGTCTTCGTCCGCAAACGAACCATTTTTTACTCTCTCTTCGAGGGCGGCATCACTCTTGACGAGCTTGCCGTCTATTTCCTTGCCAAACCAGAGACCGAGCGCGCGCAGGAAAATCGTCGCCAAAAACTTGCGCTTGCCGACACGAACGTAAAGCAGGTTCTTCTGATCGTATTCAAACTCAACCCACGAACCGCGGTAGGGGATGATCTTGGCAATATAGATTGCGCCGCGTTTGAAGAAGACCCCCGGAGAGCGGTGAAGCTGGGAAACGATCACGCGCTCAGTGCCATTGATGATGAACGTGCCGTTATCAGTCATCAGTGGGATTTCACCAAAGAAAACTTCTTCTTCCTTGATGTCGCGAATCGAGAGAGCTTCGGTTTCCGGATCTTTGTCGTAAACAGTGAGGCGAATCTTCACCTTGAGCGGCACGCTATAGCTCATGCCGCGTTCCTGACACTCCTGTTGATCGTGCTTGTGCTTCAGCCCCACAGGCTCGCCGCAGTTCTCGCAGAGCTGCGGACGAACTGAGTTGAACGTGCCACACTTGTGGCAGAGCGTTTCACCTGCCGCTAATGGATTGACCTTGATCGTCGAGCCGCAGTGTTTGCAGTTGGCGCGGAGGTAGTTGAGACCTTCCAGCCGGCCGCACTTACACTGCCAGTTACCGATCTGATATTCGACAAAATCGAGCGTTGCCGTGCCGCGAAAATCGGAGATCGGAAAGACTGACTGGAAAACAGCTTGTAGTCCTGTGTTCTCGCGTTCCTCCGGCAGGAAGTCCATCTGCAGAAAACGGTTGTACGACTCGCGCTGAATCTCGATTAAGTTCGGGATGCGCACTGCGGTGGATATTTTGGAAAAGTCTACGCGCACCGGCGCCTGGCTCGTCCGTCTTCCCAATCCTGTGTTTACGGTTTGAAGCAGATTTCCTTGCATGAGAGGTTCCTTCAATGAATAGGCGATTTTAGACTTGCGCTCATTGCTCAAAGCAGCCCGCCCTGCTTCGATCGCAAACAAAAATCAAAAATACTGTTAAAGACGCCAAGACGCGGTCAGAGCGCAGAATGCCCCGACCGCTTAATTACAAAAAAGCGGCTGATTTCTCGTCGATTTTTTCGGAATAACGCCAGCGCCTCAATACTCTCTTAACTTAGCGACCAAGCCCACGAGTGTCAAGTCACCACCAGAGTCCAACGTCTTCCAGGTCGAAAGTCCGAAATCACCTCTTGATCGGTGACGTTGGCCTTTGGACGTGGGAGTTTCGACTGACTATTTGACTTCGACGGTTGCACCTGCATCGGCAAGCTTCTGCCGGACGGTCTCGGCCTCTTCTTTCGAGACGCCTTCCTTCACGGGCTTCGGAGCCGCTTCGACGAGATCCTTGGCTTCTTTCAAGCCAAGCGCCGTCACTTCGCGCACAACCTTAATGACGTTGATCTTGTTGCCACCGACGGCCTGTAAGATCACGTCAAATTCGGTCTTCTCCTCAGCCGGCGCTGCGGCTTCGCCGCCGCCGCCAGCGGCCGGAGCCGCCACCGCAGCTGCGGCCGCGGAAACGCCGAAAGTCTCTTCCAGCTCTTTCACAAGTTGTGACGCTTCAAGAAGCGTCATGCTCTTCAAAAACTCAATAACATCTTCACGTGTTGCTGCCATGGTTGCCTTTCTATCCTCCTCAAACTAGGGTCCTGAGTGCTGTTTAAGTGTTCAGCAATCAGCTACCGGCCGCCGGCTCATCAAAACTGAATGCTGACTGCCAGGCGCTGATTGCTCTGTATTTGCAGCAGGAGAACCCACGGTACGCTTCTGCTGATTGTTTGCATCTCAATCCAGCGAAACGTCGGAGCCGTAAGACGACCTGACTATCGCCAAGCTCGTTATCCGCGTCCGGCCCTGTGCTTACTTGTCAAATTTCAAATCCAATTGTTCTTCTGAGATCTCAAATCTCAAATCCCAGGTTTACTTGTCCTTCTGAGATCTCAAATCTCAGATTCAATTCGGATTCCCAATCTCAGCCTTCTTGATCTCAGATTTCAAATCTGAGATCTGAAATAGGCTATGATCAGGCTGCCTCCCCGCCCTTCTGGTCACCAATCTGCTTAATTACAATCGCCAGGTTGCGCGGCACCGCCGACAGCACGGTAACAAGCCGTTGGGCCTGGGCATTAATTAAGAACAGAACTTTCGAAATCAGTTCTTCCTTGGAAGGCAAGCTGGCGATAGCTTCAACGTCGCGCAGTGCAACGACGTTGCCCTCGACGATGCCCACCTTAAACTTGAAAATATCCGGATTCGCCTTCGAAAACTTCGCAATCGCTTTTGAGAGGTTCACGGGATCTTCATTACTAAGCGCGACAGCCGTTACGCCCTTAAACTGATCCGCGGCCTGCTCCAACGCTGTGCCCTCAGCGGCTTTACGCGCAAGGGTGTTTTTCACTACCTGATAGCTGATGCCCGCTTCACGCAACTGATTGCGGAGCTCCTGATCCTTGGGAACAGTCATTCCCTGGAATCCGACCAGCATCGCCGCCTTCGCGTTCTTAAATTGCTCTGTGAGAGCTTCCAGATCCTTTTGTTTCTGTGCTTTGGTTTTCATCCGTGTCGCTCCTCACCCTATTTGACGTAAGCCGCTTCATCAAGCAAAACGCCGGGACTCATCGTGGCCGCCAAATTAACTTTCTTCACGTACTTACCCTTCGCGGTCGACGGTTTCGCTTTCACCACCGCCTCGAGCAGCATCCGGGCGTTGTCGCGAAGCTTGTCGGCCTCAAAAGAAACTTTTCCGACCGGCACGTGGATCACGCCCGTTTTATCGACGCGATACTCAACCTTGCCGGCCTTTGTTTCCTTGACTGCTGTTTTTACGTCGAAGGTCACAGTGCCTGTTTTGGGGTTAGGCATCAAGCCGCGCGGGCCGAGCACCTTTCCCAGGCCACCGACGAGCCGCATCATGTCAGGAGTAGCAACGACGGCATCGAAATCCAGCCAGCCGCCCTTGATCTTCTCGACCATGTCC
>Ga0180086_1000019_pt1 | contig 16705 bp, 16 predicted proteins | sample EasRiv760_16_10D_FD_121778 | JGI IMG/M metagenome (GOLD analysis project Ga0180086, IMG submission 121778) | Soil microbial communities from meander-bound floodplain in the East River, Colorado, USA - East River metaG ERMLT760_16_10D | ecosystem: Environmental > Terrestrial > Soil > Floodplain ... | reverse complement strand
ACATCTTCATTTACCCATCGAGTATAGGCATTCGTGGGTTCAGCTTTGACCTTGCGAGGCTGATCGTCCGGCGTTTGGTTCGATTGTCTAGTTTGTTTGGGCTGTTTGGCTTGTTGTGCCTGCTGGGACTGCGAGGCAGAGAAGGAACTGGCAAATGACAGCGAGAGGATAACCGCTGCAAACCGCAAAATCAGTATCTGACCAGACACGGCGTGACTCCTTCCGATAAAAACACTGAACGCAACGGGGAGACGCGGAATCTAGTCTAATTACGGGAATCGCAGCGTAGGTCTACGAAGCCAAGCGAAGGCCTATTGTACTACAGTAAACTTCGCCGAGGGCGCGAGTGCCTGGCCTGAGACGCGATCGCGAATGCGAACTGCCAACTCGTATTCACCCGGCGCTAATCCTCGCGTATCGATCAGCCGGGCCAGCGTCAAGCGTTGGCCTGAGTCGCTCATGCCGCGCCAATCTTCCGCTTGTTTGCCAAGCTCCTTGCCGTCTTTCAACAGCGCATACTCCACGTCGACCGACGGCCGCAGCGTCGTTTGATCAATCCCGGCGTTGTAAACCTGCAGATAGACTCCCACTGGTTGCCCGCGCTGGTAGATCCCGGAAACGTTCGGAATCACTTTTTGCTGGCCAATGACGAATTGTCCGACGGCTGGTTGATCGATCAGACTCTCCAACTTAGCAGCCAGCACCAGCGTAGAGGTCGAGAGCTTCTGAGGATCATATCTGGGAACCGTGAAACCGACGTGTCGTATACCGGTGGCTCCCGAGGCGACATCACGGACGATAACATCCACCTTATAAGTTCCCGGCGCGAGAGCGACAGCTTTCTGGTAAGCAGACTTGCGGTCCTTAGCTTCGTTCAACTCCTCGGTCGTTGCCGTCGTGATTACCGGATCTTCAAACACACCGGCACGCCGACCGGCAACTGAGGTGATTCGTCCAAAAATATTTATTCGAGCCTGTTGTAGTCCACCGCTGTCCTGGAAGACCAGATCCTTGTTCGACGTTTGAATCGTTAGCGCGGTAATGACACGCTCGTCTGATTGGCGGAAGAAGTCGACGCGAATGTCGAAGTTGAGCGGATTCTCTTCGATGACGCCGGTATTGACCGCGGAGGCGAGGTCGTTAAACTTTACTTGCGGCGGACGGCTGAGGTCGGCCAGCAACTGTAAGCGCGAGAAGGGACTGTCTTGTTCACGCTGATAGTTGTTACTCCCAACACCACCCATGCCACTGATGCGATCGCCCTTATCAGAGAGACCCAGTTGTTCAGAGAGCGTTAAGCCCGCGCCCGGAACCATTAGCATCGCGTCCTTCTCGTTGGGATTGCGCGCGATGCGATACTCACCGCTGCCGGTAGGATCGACAAACTCGATCTCCACACCTGAACCTACGCCCGCAAGATAACGATAGAACCAGATCTCAAACGGATAGGTCGTCGTGTTGCCACCACCTTCGTAGGAAGGACGTTCGTAGCCGCCTCCCATCGGGTGAGTCTCGCGCTCGTCAGGCTTACCATACATGATCCAGATGCGCCCGCGATCGGATTTCCAACCCGGGATTCCGGAGGCAAAGTGCTCGTTGGCATAGGCAATGCGCTCGTAGTACTCCTCTTTGAATTCATTCTCATCCGTATCCGGATCGGGATCGCGACGGCGCCAGAATTCTTCAATGAATCGTTCCCGTTCGTCATCAGTTGCGAGTTTCTTAAAAGCCCTCCGCTCTTCGTCCGTAATAACGTAAGTGACGTCCTTCTCCAGCCAATCCTTGTAAGCCTTCTTGAGTTCGGGCTTCACATTGCGCGGTTTGTCCATCGGATCCTGCTGGCTTTGCCGAGGATCCTGCGCGGAGCCCGATAAGCTGGCGGCGGCCAGAACGAGGGAGAAAATGGCCAGGCGAAGAGCGGCTTTCTGGTAAGACATGACTAAACTCCTAAGACAAATAAGAACTTCGTTGGAACTGAAACGAAACACGGCGATCCGGACTCGAATGCGGAAACTAAAGGATTCTAGGTCTCCCCAGGAACACAGTCAAGATGCCATAAATACGGCCTAAAGTTGCCTTTTGGCCCCCAGAAACACTCTTCAGGCGGAAGACCCGGCGTTTGACATCTAGATTTGAGATTCTGAGATCTGAGATCTCAAGAGTCAAACCGCCGTTCTGGGACGGCTAAATATCCAGGCCACAAATATCGACACTACGTAGAGAGCAATCATGGGTGCGGCAAACAAGAGCATGTTGGGAATATCGTTAGTGGGCGAAAGAACCGCGGCGGAAATCAGAATTATGATTAGCGCCGTCTTCCAAATCTTTATCAGCAACTTCGCCGTGACCAGCCCTATTCGCGCCAGCACATAAGTAATCGCGGGCATCTGAAAAACTATTCCCATGCCCAACATCACTATGATGATGAAATCGAAGTAGTCGTCCGCTTTTAGCAAGAGCCTGAAATCCTGACCCAATCCGAGCAAGTATTTCGCCGCCGGTGGAAAAATTATTTTGTAGGCGAACATCGCGCCGAGCACGAACGAGATCGACGAGAGGGCGATGAAAGGGGTGACGTAAGCGCGCTCGTGCGGATATAGACCGGGCGAAACAAACGCCCAGATTTGCCACAACAGAAACGGCACCGACAGGCAGAGTGCCGCGTAAAGCGAAACTTTGACGTATAGAGAAAACGGCTCAATCGCGCTGGTGACGATGAGCTTGTCGTTGATGCCGGCAATTGCGTCCGGCAACGCGGCGAAGTCGACCGGAAGGCGCACGCCTTTAGGGATGATAGTAGCGCCGGCATATAACGGTTCATCCGTAAAGAGTCCCAAAACTCCCTGAGGGTCTTTTGCGGCACGCGCCGTCACCGAAACTCCGGCGGGAATCACGCTGGCTCCAAACTTTGTTTCTTCGGGGAAGATGTAGCGGCCGACGTCGTTTTCCTTGACCGAAGTCAATGGCAAGATTTTCTCGTTACCGGTCAATCCGTTGATCGGCACCTGGCGTCTCTGCGCTTCGGCAAGTGCGTGCTCGACTGGGACAGCAAGAAAACGGTAGATGCGATCGGAGACAAACCAGCAAACTGCGGCTGCGAGAAATACAAACGCGAGTGAACGAATCAGTCGGCTTCTCAGCTCGTCCAGATGTTCGAGGAAAGACATCTGGCCGCCGAGTTCCTCTTCCCTGCCCTTTCCTGTTCCGAGTGCTCTTAGAAACGTTGACATCCGTTTTTATCTTCGTCTAACCTGCCTCACAACCAGTCGTGCTTGGGGGAGGGTAAAGCCGCCTCAGTCGTGCCGTCAGAATCACTTCGGTCGGAAGCCAAACCAGTATTGTCAGGTGAAGGAAGCGCGCCTCCCCCGGTCGTGTGACGCGCTATTACTCGGTCTGGCGTTACGGCTTCAATCATTGGCGGCTGTAGGGGCCGGTCCGGTTTCTCACTGTCCAGTATCGAATTCTCTTCAGTCATGCCGTGACCGGCGACAGACCGGGATCCTCGCGCGGACAGCCCGCCCGGCGTTGCATCCCCAGCGCCCTCAAACTCTTCGAGACTGACTTCTTTCTCCCAGGTGCGTTTGAAGTCTTCAGAGGCTTTGCGAAATTCCGCTAGATTTTTGCCCAGCGAGCGACTCAGTTGCGGGAGCTTGCGCGGACCGAAAAAAACCAGCGCCATCACTAAGATGAAGAGTAACTCGGTACTGCCAAGCGACTCGAGAATCAGTAAAACCACTTTCTCAGGATACCTTTCAACTCATAAGTTTCGAAAAACCCACTTCAAGGTGAATGATTGTAACCCGTGGCCTGACAAACCAGAAAGTATCAACTGTCTCGAGCCCCGCTGTCGTCAGTTAATCCCGCTTGGCGGTCACCCATTCGATCTCGTTTTGATTTCTTTTTGATTGCTTGACACTTGCTTAGCTGTCCCGCAACCTTTTAGCAGACGACTGTAACTGTTCTAACTTTAGGGAGTCTCCTCGGATTCCTGGAAAGGCGTAAATAAGGCGACTTATGACAGCCTCGGTGGAAAAGGATGTCGCAGCTATGCCATCCGCCGACGCCATGGTTGGTTCCCTCCAGCGATTTGCCGAGGTGGCCGAGCAAGTCGCCTCCACGACAAAGAAGCTCGAGAAAACTGCGCTCGTTGGAAACTATCTCAAGCAGCTGGGCGATGCTGACCTCGGCCGGGCGGCTCGTTACTTCGCCGGTCACCAATTTGCTCAGAACGATGCGCGGACCACCAACGTCGGCGGCAGCATCATTAGTACCGCTTTGAGCGAGGCCACAGGCCTGAGTTTCGAGGAGCTTGGGCCCATTTATGTGCGTCTCGGAGATGCCGGTGAAACGGCGCACGAAGCTATTAAGGAAACGCAACACTTCCACAAACCGACAATAAGTTTTGCCGAAACAGAATCCATCATCACCCGCTTGAGTGAAACTCGTGGGATCAAGAACAAGACCAGCCTGTTAACAGCCGTGTTGAGCCATGCTACGCCGCTCGAGGCGAAATACCTCATCAAGTTGTTGGCCGGGGACCTGCGAATCGGGCTTAGAGAAGGACTCGTCGAAGATGCGATTGCGCGGGCCTTCGAGCGACCTCTGGCAACGATAGCGCAGGTGAACATGCTGCTTGGCGACATCGGTGAAACTGCCGTTCGCGCCAGGGCCAATGACCTGCAAGACGTCAACATCCGCCTGTTCCATCCCATCAAATTCATGCTGGCAACGCCGGCCGCCGATCTGGCGGACATCGCGCGTACTATGCCCGTCGAGTTTTTTGTGGAGGACAAATTCGATGGAATTCGCGCGCAAGCGCATACGAAGGACGGACGCGTGGCTATTTACTCCCGCACCATGGATGAGATCACGCATCGTTTTCCTGAGCTTGCCTCGCCACTCAGGGATCTGGAAATTGACGCCGTTATTGATGGGGAAATTGTGCCGGCTCGCGGCGAGCGAATCCTGCCTTTTAGCGAACTGCAAAAGCGACTCGGGCGAAAAACCATTGGGGAAGAATTATTGCTGGAGGTACCTGTGATTCTCGTGGCTTACGATCTCTTGTATGTCGCCGGGCGGGTGTTGACGGACGAACCTCTTGAAGTGCGCCGCAAACTCCTGGAGCAGATGATTCCCCCGCAAGACATCGTCCGAGTTTCTTTTGCCAAGCGCTTCGCCGGGGTTGCCGCTCTCGACGAAGAATTCGATCAAGCTCGGGCTCGTGGAAACGAAGGTTTGATGATTAAGAGTCCTGCATCTTTCTATAAACCTGGAAGGCGTGGGCGCGAATGGCTGAAGCTAAAACGGGCAATCGCGACTCTCGATGTGGTTGTCACAGCAGTCGAAGTGGGACACGGCAAGCGTAGGAATCTGCTCTCCGACTACACCTTTGCGGTTCGCCGATCGGAAGAAGATGATGAGTTACTGAACATTGGCAAGGCTTATTCAGGCTTGACCGATGCCGAGCTTGCGGAGATGACAGAGTGGTTTACGCGCCACACAATCAGGGAATTCGCGCATGGAAGAGTGCGCCTGGTCAAACCCGAGATGGTGATTGAGGTTACTTTTGATCGTGTCCAGGAATCGAAAAGGCACAAAAGCGGCTACGCCCTCCGCTTTCCCAGAATTCTCAGATTGAGGCCAGATAAGAAACCAAATGAAATCGACACCCTGGAAGCGGTTCAAAGGCTCGCCGCAGCGAACCTAATCTAGACCTCCTGGCGTTCAACCCCCCGGTCCGCGCCAGACACAATCATGGATTGGCCTCAGCCATCCGGGAGTTATTCAAGTGCCGATCCCCTAAATTGCTCTTGCCTTCCCGTGCAAAATGAAGGTAGCATGCGCCCTGTCAACGCCCCCTTGCCGGGCATACAAAGATACAACCCGGCAAGTCGCATACTAACTTAAGGCAGTAGCGTGACCCAGTCACGGCAGATTTGAAATCTGAACCTGTTAGGCGGCTTGTCCTAGAAAATCGAAGCCAGAGCCCACAGCATGTCCGCCAGTGCCGAGAAACTGATGTCGTCGTCGACTGCCGTTGCTCCACCAGCTAATCCGGTATCTCCTGGTGCTGTTGTTGGAGTGTCACCAGTTACAGGGCTAGGCGAACCCGGAACGTGAATATCCCCCGGAGTGGGGGGGTCAGCATAAGCCGGAATGCTAAGTGAGAAGGCAATAACTGACGCTGCGCAGATTGCTTTGAAGGTTTTCATTTTGTCTCCTAATTGGGTTATAACTACCAGTTGCACGAAGAAGGGGACCAACTGATAGTATCTAACGAGGCGCATAATAGCTGCCCCGTAATTCACTTGCAAGGTTTCTTGCAATAAAAAGGACGGCCTCACATGAAAATGAATCAAGTGGAATTGCTACAACATGATACGGCGACTGCCCCGGGCAGCGAACAGGCACGGGTGGTTTGCGCGCGGGCCAAAGAGCTGGAGGAGGCAGGAAAATTTGAGGATGCCAGGTTGGCCTTGAGCGAATTCTGGCAGCGTATAGGGGATCGGCCCGAGGTTGAGGGTTTGGCTGGAGCCGTCCGTGCTGAAGTGCTTTTGCGCGTCGGCGCTTTGTCAGGCTGGATTGGAAGTGCCCGTCAAATTCCGGGCGCGCAGGAAACTGCCAAGGATCTCATCTCGGAGAGCTCGGCAATATTTGACGAACTGGGACTGACGGAAAAGGTAGCCGAGACGCGCGTCGACTTGGGTATTTGTTACTGGCGCGAAGGCGCCCTCGATGAAGCCAGAATAACCTTCGACGATGCTCTGCAACGCCTTGGCAATCTCGAAAGCGAACAGAGGCTAAGGGCGCTCTTGAATAAAGCGATTGTTGAAGAAGTATCTTCACGCTCCGGGGAAGCGGTACGAATTCTTTTTGAATCTGAATCGCTATTCGAAAAGAGTAGCAATCATTCACTGAAGGCTAAGTTTCACCTTGAGTTTGCGACGGTACTAAAAAATCTTGGTCTGGCAGAACGCAGAGAAGACTATATTGATCGTTCATTGATGCAGTACACAGCTGCAGGTCTCCATTTTGAAGAAGCCGGACACGAGCGTACTCTCGCTGTCGTCGAAAACAATCTCGGCTTCTTGTTTGCGCACCTGGAGAGATTTGAGGACGCGCATGAGCATCTTGACCGCGCCCTTTCGATGGCCTCCAGATTAAATGACAAAGGAGTTCGGGCCCAGGTTGAAGATACTCAAGCCAGGACTCTTCTTGCTCAGGGCCGCATTGAACAAGCAGAGAAGATTGCCAGCTCGGCTGTAAAGGGTTTGAGAGAGGGCGACGAACAATCCAATCTCGCCGCGGCTCTCACGACACATGCGACCGTACTCGCCAGGATGGGACGGCATAGTGATGCTCTTGCGGGGCTCAACGAGGCTGTTGGCGTGGCGGGCCACGCCGGCGATCTCGAGACTGGAGGAATTGCCTCCCTTACCATTATCGAAGAGCTGGCGCCAGTCCTGTCACCGGTCGAGTTGCGCAACTACTACAAGAACGCTGAATCGGCGTTGACTCATTCCCAACACACGGCAGTTCGAATCCGTCTTGGCGAGTGTGCCCAATCGGTCCTCTCGGCTGAAGCCCATGATTCAATGTCAGGATCCCAAATATCGACGTTTGATGCACCTGCAACTGACAGCTCGCTTGAAGAAAAGGTGCTTCGATACGAAGGTGAACTAATCAAGCGCGCCCTGCTGGCATCTGACGGCAGCGTCACACGTGCGGCCCGCCTGCTTGGTGTCACCCATCAGGGACTTGCTTTCATTCTGAACGGCCGGCAAAAGAATCTGCTGCCCTCGCGAAAGCCTGCGAAGCGCCGCAGGCGAAGCATCATTCGCTATCATTGAGAGGCGAACTAAATCCAGCTTCAGTTCTCCCCGCCTGGTCTTCCCGCCTGCCAGATCGCCTTGTCAGGGCAACGTCGCTCGTTGCTTTGTGCTCTAAACGCCGCTTCAAATATCGATCGATATCAAAAAATCGCGGACAATTAGTTAGATGAACACTGTTCAGACCCTCTTCATAGTTCTCCTTTTGTTCTTTGTTGCAGGCGGATCTTTTGCCCAGACCACGCGTCGGAGAGGTGCCAGGCGCCCGGTCGTCTCCAACCCGGCGACTACTCAGCCCATCTCTCAACCGGAGCCAACTCCATCGACGACTACTTCCGCGATTGCACCGCCCAGAGCCCCGGTTCCGTTAGCGAGTGTCAATGGTCAAATTGTCACAACGGCCGATATTGATCCTAGAGTGCGGGTAGAAGTTGAAGCTGTGGAAGCTAGAATCGACGAAGCCCGCCGGCAGCTTTTGGAACTCCAAATCAACACCCTATTGCTGGAAAGCGAAGCCGGCAAACGGAAGATGACTTCCCAACAGTTTTACGATCTCGAGGTTGCCAGGAAAATTACCGAACCAACGGCGACGGAAATCAATAAGTTTGTTGAGGACAACCGCGATCAGATCGATCAAAGTGATCCGGCCGCAATGCGTCAACAGGTAGTGGCGTTTCTGAAGAGTGATCGCGAGGCGAGGATATCAGGAGAATTAGTCAAGCGTCTGCGCGCATCGAATCCAGTTGTAAACGTGGCTAACGCAAACGCCCCTGGCCTTGCGCCGTCCGTGGTAGTAGCGACGGTAGCTGGACGTCCCATAACCGCGGGCACCATAAACGAGCGGCTCAAACCGATCGCTTACAAGCTGCGGCTCAATGGCTATACGCTTACTAAACAAGCCATGGATCTCACCATCAGTGATTTGCTTTTGCTTGCCGAGGCAAACCGCCGCAACGTTCCTCCGGAAGAAATTGTACGCAAGGAAATAAGCGAAAAAGTGCGTGCGCCCACTGAAGCTGAGATCGCAAAATTCTATGCGGACAATAAGGCCAGGATTCCGCGCCAACTCGCGGCGGTTAGTAGTCAAATCGCTTCATATTTACTGGAGCAGGACCGGCAGCGATTGGAGCAGGCTCTCTCCGAAAGACTTCGAAAAGGGGCCGACATTCGCTTGTTAATCTCTGAACCACCTGTCCCGGTGCAATCGATAAGCGTAGATGACGATCCGGTTCGAGGCGATGCAAACGCCCCGGTTACAATTGTAGAGTTTACGGACTTTCAATGTTCTTCATGCGCGGCAATGCAGCCCATCCTCGACGAGGTGCTGAAATCCTACGAGCCTAAAGTAAAGTTGGTGGTGCGGGATTTTCCGCTCGCCACGCATGCGAATGCTCGCAAAGCGGCAGAGGCGGCGAATGCCGCTCACGCTCAAGGGAAGTTTTTTGAATACACCGCGTTGCTCCTTAAGCGACAGAATGCGCTTGACGTTCCTTCACTGAAAAAGTATGCGAGCGAACTGGGATTGGATCGCGTGCGTTTCGACGCGGCGCTGGATGGCGGAAAATACGCGGCGGAGGTCAAGCACGATATCGACGACGGGGAACTCTATGGCATCGACAGTACGCCGGCCATTTTTGTAAATGGGATGGCGCTTAGAGAGATGAGTGTTGAGGCCTTGCGCGCGTTGATTGATCGCGGACTCGCCAGTGCCAACTCGAGTCCCAAAGTTTCAGCAAGATAGTTTTTCTTCAGTTAGCCTTCTTCTTATCAAACAAGTTGCAGGCCTGGTAAGCGCCAGTGGGATCTATCGCGGTGCGACCTTCCTCGATGTGTTTGATAATTCCCTCTTTGTCGACTACGAAGGTCGCGCGCGTTCCATATCCCGAAACCTCGTTGTAAACCCCGTAGTCTTTAACGGCTTTGCGCCTCCAGTCACTCAGCAAAGGAAACTTCACACCGATATCTTCCGCAAAACGTCTGTTGGCCGGCGAGCTATCCATGCTAATTCCCAGAACCTGCGTATTCGTCTCCTCGAATTTGGCGATATCAGCCTGATACGCCTTAAGTTCCTTCGTTCAACCACCGGTGAAGGCGAGGACGTAAAAGGCGAGTACAACGTTCTGCTTGCCTTTAAAGTCGCGCAAACTGACTTGCTTGCCTTCCGTGTCCGTGAGCGTGAAGTCCGGCGCAGGCTGGCCCACTTTCAAATGCGTCTTAGGCGGCGCAGGCTGCTGAGCGGGAGCGACCGGCGGCTGCGCAGACGTGGTTGTTTGCTGCGCGAATCCCGAGGCGGCGAGGATTGCCGGCAACAAAAGCAACAAGGCGAATCTCTTGATCATTTAACAGACTCCTTTGAATTAAAACCTGGTCCCACATCGTCCCGCGAGCTCGGGAATCAGTGGGAGGCGCGTGATTGTTAAGTAAAACTTCTGACCTAACCCTGACAAACAGCTCGCTTACAAATCGCCGAAAGGTGAACGCCCGAAGCATAAACGTTAGCGCTCGCGGGAGCAAGTTTTAGTACAATTGGCTAGTGTCTTAATTTGGATTCAGGGGTTAGGTGGCAGGTTTCAAGCGGCTGAGCCGGCTAGTTGCTTGAGGCCGCTGGTGGAAGTCAGCCGTTAGAGTTTTATTGCAAACGCTTGTGCAATCCGGGCGAGAAGATATGACCGTGCCAGTTAAAAGTCAACGACTGTTGGTTCAGATAGTTTGCGAAAGCTTAGATTTCAGCGGCACTCTAATATCAGAACCGGGAGCAGTAGCGACCGGCCCCGATACTCAACTGTAATAAGCCCCACTATCAGAAGCGCTAGCGGTACCGATCGGCCTTTGAGACACCTACGATGCCGAGCAACAATAAGAAGTCAGGTTGAGTGTTTGGCCGGTCGCTACCGCTCCCGGTTCTGATTGCTTGCGTCGGCCCCGGTCGCTACTGCTTCCGGTTCTGTAACGAACTTTCTCCTGGTTTAAGACGATGTTCACTAATGCAATAGTCCGACCGCCAGGCGCCAACTATGCCGAAGGGTTGACCACCATGGACCTGGGCGTGCCGGACCATGCACGCGCGCTTCAGCAACATGAGGCATATTGCGAGACGCTCGAGCAGTGTGGGCTGACGCTAACGCGAGTCGAAGTTGACGAGCGTTATCCCGATTCCACTTTTGTTGAAGACGCGGCTGTGATGATGCGAACCCCCGCTCGCAGGCAGACTTCTGCCCTAGCGACTTCTGACACACGCGCTATTCTCACCAGACCGGGTGCGTTCAGCCGAGCTGGAGAAGTGGAAAGCATGGCTGAAGTGCTGTCCCGGTTCTGCCCGGAATTAGATTCAATTAAAGAACCTGGCACGCTCGATGGTGGAGATGTTTGTGAAGTGGAGGATCGTTTCTTCATCGGCATTTCCCAACGCACAAATGAGGCGGGTGCGCAGCAACTGGCTGCGTGGCTGGCCTCACACGGTTTCGCCTCAAGCTTCGTCGATATAAGAGGCCTGAAGAACATTCTGCATTTGAAGAGCGGCCTTACTTATTTAGGCGATAACCGGCTCGTGGTAATCGACGCGCTGGCTGACCACGACGAATTCCGCGCTCATGATCTTGTGCGCGTGACTGCCGGAGAAGAGTATGCCGCGAACTGCTTGCGGGTTAATGACCGCGTCTTAGTGGCCGCTGGCTATCCGGGCTTTGAAGGAACATTGCGAGAGCTGGGTTACCAAACGATCGCACTTGAGATGACAGAATTTCAGAAAATGGACGGCGGTTTGAGTTGTCTGTCGCTGCGGTTTTGACATGCCAAATTAGCCGCAGATTTACGCGGATAAACGCGGGTCAGATCGAAGAATAAGTAGTACAGAACTCGAAACAATGTCGCAATCACAAGGTTAACGCAACACAAAAGGCAGCTGGTCAACTTACAATGCCCTACGCTTTTGGGAAGCTCGATGGTTGCTCGGCCTGAGGAAACGGGTGGAAGGCAGGTGGGCGTTCAAATCACGAGCGTTGATAATATTTGCAGAGTTCTTCAGAAGAAATACTGCACTGACCCCGCCAGAATAGTCAGCTACTCCGCCAATAACCCCGACTTAGGTAATAGTGCTAAAGCATCAGGATTCGTTCAAATCCGTTCGTTAATAGAGTCAAGCAGTCAATCGCTGATCTTGCCCGCGCCATTCCTGTGCTGCAAAAACGTGCGACGGCGACGCAATAGCTATTTTCTAAAACACTATTTCCCGGAGAGCTTGTTGTTCGTCGTCAGTTAAGAAAGTAAACAGAACTCCAAACCCAATTCCGGTCTGGTAAGAACAGACTTCGCCACGGAGTTGTAGCCATTCTCCTGAGGGTAGCTTGATCTCCACGCCCACGACCTCTCCGACATCAACTCTTCCCGTGGTGTTAACGAAACAGCCACCGAGGCCCAGGTCTTCAATGCGACCTTCGTGATTGCCGCATAGACCGTCCCACCTGGCGGGCAGGTTTGTTGAAACACGTTCGTCGATGCGTCTGTTTTTAACCATTGAGCGCTAACGGTTGAGCGTCCCTGGTTTCAGGCGAGAGCTTTTCCGCAAACGATTCTTTATTCGCCGCCAGCAAATAGTTCCCTGCGTCATTAGCATAGAACTCATGCAAAAACCGAATTCCCTCTTCAGGACTTAGGGAATGAAGAATCTCCATGTCGAGATTGGAGGGAAATTGCTCCTTTCGGTCCTTCCGCTCAAGATAACCAGCTCGATAGGCGGTCTCCGCGTCGCGAAATCGGGGCGCGCCTATTTCCCTCGGCGCCAGGAACGCGTTGTTATGTTCCAGCCCCAGGATACCGTAATCGTGTTTCTCGCAGAGATCTTCGAGGGCTGCGATGGAGTAACCATAGAAATGATAGCGCAACTGAAAGTCTGGATCGAACTTCACCACAAATCTGAGCGGTGGCGGAATATTTTCATTAATCTCAGTAACCACCAAACCCGGCCGGAAGTTCGATAGGATTGCATCCAGGACCCAGTAATCGTTGCCGTCGATGTCCAGGCAAAGAACACCAAAATTCTTTTCGATATCAAAGCCTCTGAACAGTGAGGCGACGTTGTCCGGGTCCACGCGCGAGTGGACGGAGTGAGCGGCGGGAAACTTGCGGTAGGCCCTCGATAGTAAAGAGTGTTTCTGGGAATCAGCTTCTATGCCCAGCACTTTCCAGCCGGCTAATAACAAAGCATAACTGTTCGACCAGCGCACACCGTTTCCTGCTCCGATGTCCACCACAGTCCTTGGGTGATCCTTCGGGAGGAGCTCCTCAATATATTTGGCGAGGATCTGTTGCTCATTAGCGCGGGAAAAGCGTCCCCGAAGAGAGTACTTAACCTTTTGCAGGGTGAGCTCAATGATACTGCCGTAGTGTTGGGCAGCTTTAGTCAGGTTCATTTCCATCCGAGAGTCAACTTAGGGCTGGTTTTGACGGGAGCCCGCCCATCATGGAGGGCTTGGAGCCCTTGCTCACGCGCGGGCTTCTGCCTGGTCTTTCGCGGCTAAGATAGCAGACTCAACTTCCGATGAAAACCTGGCCACAAAGTGTGAAGGTATCGCGAAGGATCGCCAAGAAAAGGGCCGTTGGTACTGGTGCAGTTTGCAATCAGCCCGGAACTCAGGCCACCCGTTGCCAAAGAAGCGCTCGTTACAGAACCGGGAGCGCGTAGCGACCGGATCCAAGCACTCAACCGTGGTCCGACAGGTCTTTCTGCCGCGAAATCGTCGATCGCAGGTTGAGTGTAGGATCCGCTCGCTAGGCGATCCTTGCGGTTTACGAAGCTTGCCTAAAAGGAATTAGTGAGGTGCCCGTAATAGATTCTTGTTTCATATTCGAAGGTGACTATTCCCTCGCTTTTGTGCGCGTTGAATATCTCTTCAAGCTTCGCAAACATCAGTTCAAAATTGGGAGTCCCGGGCTCGGGCGTATATGACGCCGAGCGAGTCCGGCCCTTGAGCGATTCGAAATCAAAAAGCTGGACGTTCTCGAGGCTCTTCAGTTGGAAAGCCCCAGGCGCGAAAAACTGTGCGATGTTCCCGGTCACATTCTCGTGTCGCACCTTATCGTAATCCGTCCCATAGCGAAGCAGTAGGTTTTCATAGTCGCGCAAGAAAGGGGTGGAATCCAGCCTGCGTTCATTCCAGATGAGTATCACCCAGCCACCAGGCTTTAGAATTCGAGCGAATTCCCTCCTTGCCTTCTCCCGGTCAAACCAGTGAAACGCCTGCCCGGCAGTAACGAAGTCAACGCTGGCAGGTTCCAACGTTGTCGCCTCAGCCGTCGCATCGATGCTAACGAAGTTCGCAAAACCAGCTAAGAGGCGCTCTGCCGATTGGCGCATCGCCGCATTTGGTTCAATACCAATCACCGGATTACCGTTTTTCAAAAACAATTCAGACAGAATGCCGGTGCCGGAACCGACATCGGCGATTGTCGAGGTTTCCGTCAGCCCACAGTCCGACTTGAGAATATCGATCACGCCTGCGGGATAGTTCGGCCGATACTTGGCGTAGTTTTCGGCTCGGTTTGAAAAGCGAGCAACTGAATCACTCATGGGCACGATTCTAGCCGATTTGGCGACGCAGATCAGCGTTGAGGGTCCAAGCTTTAGCTTGCTGGTTACACGAAGCGGCAACCTAAAACGTTGTACTCTAAACACTAACGATTAGTCGCGAGGTAGCAAGGTCGTACCCCGTGCAGGGGTGCCAGGCGGATAAAACTTCACAAAAAGACGATGGGCCAGCAGAAGCAAGAGGATAAAGGCGAACGTGAGCGGCAGACGGGTATCGGATTTGACGAGTAGCCAGTAGTGAAGCGCGCCCGCAATGCCGGCGGCATAAACAAGCTTGTGCAATCTGTTCCACCGCTTTCCACCCAAACGCCTGGTCATCTTGTTGGTTGAAGTGATCACGAGCGGGATCAGCAGGAAGAAAGCCGCCATCCCGACGGCGATGAACGGCCGCGTAGCCACGTCGCCAGGCACGCTTTTCAGATTGAAGTAGCGATCAAACCAGATATAGGTCAGGAGGTGAAGAAACCCATAGAAGAACGCGAAGAGGCCAAGCATACGCCGGAATTTTATCAGCCAGTTTAGTCCCGTAATCTGTCGCACCGGCGTGACCGCAAGTGTGATCGTCAGGAAAACCAAAGTCAGCATGCCGGTGGTGCGCGTGACAAACTCCAGCGGGTTAGCGCCAACCCGTTTGTGGTAAACGTCCCACAGCAACATCCCGAGCGGTACCAGCGCGTTGGTGAAAATCACGAATTTTGAGAAGCGAGCGTCTTTCATGTTGAATAATTTGAGGAGAAGGGCCTAAAAGTACCTTCTTAAGTCCATTCCCTCGTACAGGTGCGCGACTTGATCCGCATAGCCGTTGAAAAGCAGCGTATTCCGAGAGCGAAAGCTGGATTCTCCTATGCGGTGCTCGGTGGCCTGACTCCACCGCGGATGTGGAACATTAGGATTCACGTTCGAGTAAAAGCCATACTCATTCGGCGCCTGGATATTCCACGTAGTGGGCGGCTCGCCGGCGACGAGGCTTATCTTCACAATTGACTTGATACTCTTGAATCCGTATTTCCAGGGCACCACCAGGCGAACGGGAGCACCGTCCTGCGGCGGCAGAGTTTCGCCGTAAAGGCCTGTCGCCAGTATCGTCAGGGGTTGCATCGCCTCGTCGAGACGGAGGCCTTCAACGTACGGCCAATCAAGCACACCGGTTGTCTGATTAGGCATTCGTTTCGGATCGTAAAGCGTCTGGAAGGCAACGTACTTCGCCTGGAAAGTGGGCTCAACCTTCTCAAGAAGCTTTGCCAAAGGAAATCCTATCCATGGGATGACCATCGACCAGCCTTCCACACAGCGTAAGCGGCATACGCGTTCCTCCTGGGGAAACTTCAAGAGCTCATCTAAATCGAAAGTCGTGGGTTTATTTACCAGTCCTCCAACCGCAACCGCCCACGGCTTGACCACGAAACCCCGGGATTCGGAGGCGACAGACTGTTTATTGGTCGAGAATTCGTAGAAATTGTTGTAGTTGGTGATGTCCTCAATAGACGTGAGCTTCTCGTTTACGGTGAAACCCTCGCTCACCCGATTGTCGGTCGTGGATTTAGCCACAGTTACCAGCTTCTCGCCCTGCGGTTTTTCAGCCGGTGCGGGATTAAGCTTGCGATAGAGAAGCCCGGTAGCGGCGGTTGTCGCAGCTAGAGCCGCGCCACGCATGAACAAGCGGCGCTTGAGATAAATCTTCTTGTCCGTGATTTCGCTGGACTTAATCTGTTCTGGTTGCTTGATAAGCATTTGTTAGTCTGAAACGGTGTTGTTTATTCCTCACTAATACCTACGATGCCGGGCCGCAAAAGGGTTTTGCCTGTAGTCAGATTCTCTAGCTTAGGCAAGTAGCGAAAAGAGAATGCTTTTGGGCGACTGGCAGGTCTGGAAATTGTAAACCCCGAGGCGGAAGATTCTATGGTAATAGTATCGCGCTTTACCATTCCGCTTTGGGTAGGACAGGCATTCTCGCCTGTCGGGTCTGGATCGCAGACACACAGGAATGTCGTCCTACTTCCTGCTCTTAGCCCGGAAGGATTGTCTTGGTGGAGCCTGTCCAAACTGAACCTGTCGCGCCATCTGAACCCGTGGCCAATGGGGTTGAGTCAGAACGACATCTACCGTTAAAAAGCCGGCTGGTGAGAGGGGCGATCGTGCTGGCAGCCGGTATCGGTGTCCTGTTGATCCCGACTCCCGTTGGCATCACGGCCAAGTCCTGGCATCTCCTGGCAATTTTCGTCGCTACAATCGTCGGGTCAATCGTGCGGCCGGTACCCGGAGGGGCGATGGTGCTGCTCGGAGTTTCAGCATT
>Ga0180086_1000018_pt1 | contig 16720 bp, 12 predicted proteins | sample EasRiv760_16_10D_FD_121778 | JGI IMG/M metagenome (GOLD analysis project Ga0180086, IMG submission 121778) | Soil microbial communities from meander-bound floodplain in the East River, Colorado, USA - East River metaG ERMLT760_16_10D | ecosystem: Environmental > Terrestrial > Soil > Floodplain ... | reverse complement strand
GAAGGAACAAGGCACGCCGCCTCCCGTTGTCGCTCCGCAGCAGACTACAGCAACAAATGCCGATGGGACTGATCAGGCGTTAGCGCCGGTTTATGGCCTCCAGGGCGTGTTGATAGAAACACTTGACGGTAAGATGGTGTCAGCGCAAGCGGCCGATCAGGGCTTTAATCCAGCGTCGTCGATCAAACTTGCAACGGCTCTCGTTGCTCTTCACACCTTTGGCCCGAACTATCGTTTCACAACAGGCTTTTGGACGGACGGCTCGTTTGACAAAGCGAACGGGCAAATCCTGGGAAACCTCTACGTGACAGGTCGTGATCCATCGTTTCATCACGAACACGCCGTAATGATCGCCCAACAGTTGAATAGCTTGGGAATTCGCACAGTGACTGGCGACCTGATCGTTGCGTCCGGATTTACGATGAACTTCAATTGGTCCGCGCGGAGTTCGGGCGGGCTGCTTTACGACACTCTGGATTCGACGCTGCGATCCAGCGAGGCCGTGAGCGCATGGACTTACGAGCGTACGGCGCTCGGCGATCAGTCGAGCTTGCAGATGGTTCCAAGTCTGGCTGTGAAGGGTGATGTATACGTCGGCTCTGTTGCGCCCGGGGCCAAGCTATTGCTCACGCATAAGTCGAGCAAACTTACCGACGTGCTCAAGGTGTTGCTCTGCTATTCGAATAACTTCATGGCGGAACGTGTCGGCGATAGCCTCGGCGGGAAAGAATCAGTGATGCGGCAACTGGTTGCCATGCTCAGAATTCCGCCAGAGGAAGTTCAGTTTGCCTCTTTGAGTGGCTTGGGGGTGAACCGCGTCACTCCTCGTGCGATGATGAAGATATTCCGAGGACTACGCACCGAACTTCAGAAGAACAAGCTAACGCCTGCTGACATCATGCCAGTGGCCGGAATGGACCCGGGGACACTGGAAGATCGTTTCACCGGCCCTGCATGGCAAGGGAGCGTGATCGCAAAGACTGGTACGCTTGTTAGAACCGACGGAGGCGCGAGTTCGCTTGTCGGACAAATGAGAACTGCGAATGGAGGCACTCTACTCTTCGTCATCATGAACCAACATGGAAACGTTTTGCAGTTTCGCTCGAATCAGGATTATCTGGTGATGCAGGTGCAAAACAGCCGCGGCGGGCCGAAGGCTTTCAACTACAGACCGCTGGCCCTCACCATGAAACTCGCGGACACTGAAAGCGTGTCGGGATTAACCAACGGTGAGCTCGAGCGAAACTTGAAAGGCCCTAGTACTTCTCCCTGAAGACCTCGCCACGGACAAGAACAATTGCGCCCCGCCGATCATGAAGATCGACGGGGCGCCTCACCGTCCAGCTTGCGCGCGCGGTGTGCGGCACCTCGCACGAAACGGACGATCCTTTTTCAAGGCTCCCACGCGGGGCTGCCCGCGCGGGATTGCACATCGCTCAAAGCAAACCCGGGGTTCAGGCAAAAGGAGTCCTCACTAATCTAAAGTTCGAAAGCTACCCATGTTTCCAATCAACCACGGGTCATTTCCAAGGTTCAACAGCCGCAAAGCTCCTAGCGAGTCTTCACGAGACGTCGGAAGGCGGCTTCCGTCGTAGTAACTAAAAGTGACGTATTGCTCGCTGACTCCGATGACGGGTTAAGCAAAATAGGGTCTATTTGCTGCACTAACGAAGTGGTATGCGTGTTGCCAATAAGGGGCCGCGGCGTTTCGTGCCGCTTTATCGAAACCTGCCCAGGTCGGCCAAGTTTGAGATGAAAATAGAAACGACATTGAACGAACAAGAGAACTAAATCACCAGCAAAAGGTTTGTTGAGGGCAAATAACATGGTTCGTGAAACACGTCATACACCGGATTTACGCTGCAGAGGCTTTTCACTGATTGAACTGCTGATCGTAGTAGGTCTGATCTGCATCTTCAGCGCAATTGCACTGCCGCAAATGATCGCCCAGCGCCGCCTGTCGCGATCGATAGGGGTCACTCGCGAAATCATGAGCCAAATGCGCTATGCGCGACAGCTGGCGATGTCGGAACGAAAGGCGTTCACCTTTTGCTACGACAACGTAAATAAGCAAATCACGATAATCGATCACAATAACCTGAGAACCGATCCCAACAGCGGCAAGGCAGTTCTGACCCTTGCAAATTATCCAAACACAGCTGGTAGCACAATTGTTGCCACCTATCCGCTCTCCCAGGGGGGACTTGATAGTTCAGAAGTAACTTACGGCATTCCGACTGGTCTGCCGACGGTGGCCCTGGGAGACCAGGTGACCCTGACCGCACTGACCAACAACAGGCTGAACATCACATTTCAGCGCGACGGATCCGTCATCAACTCATCGGGAACTGTCTCGGATCGGAATCCGCAGGACACTGCATTGTTCATCTACAACAGTAGAGTACCTGCGGCTACGGCCTCAGCAATCTCAGTTTTGGGCGCCTCGGGCAGGGTCAAGATCTGGAGGTACAACAATGTTAATAGGTATGCGGAATAAAATTTCCCAAACAAACGGCAAGGCAAATCGATCACCAGAGAGTGGTTTCTCCTTATTGGAGATGTTAGTAGCGACTCTGATCATGACCATCGCTCTCTTGGGAGTGGCTTCGGCGATCAGTTACGCGCTCATGGCCAGCAACCGAGGACGCGGCGTTACTAACGCGAAGATGCTTGTTGTCTCCATACTTGAGCAGATGGAAACCCTGAGGGATACCAGCGCATTAACCTTTGACGAGATCTCAAATGGCCAGGTTTTGGGAAGTACATTCGCGGGATTTCCTTATTCCGCGGCAGACTTTCGTCCCGTCTCAACGGTACCGGGGAGGGACGGGGTATTTGGCACCGCTGACGATCTGATTAATGCCGGACCAGACCTGGTGTACGGTACTGCGGATGACTTCTCGGATCCCACCCTGGCGCGCCCAGGCGTTAGCCGTCAGATACTAATCACACCGTTTCCGACTAATCCCTTTATCAAGAAGATTCAGGTAACTCTGCGGTACTCGACAAGTAACGGACACGTCGTGGACCTGGTCGGCATCAGCTATCTGAATGACAACGGCCACGGCACTTATATTCCCTAAGCCGAACAGGACACGCGCTTCAATTGGAGAACATTGTATGAATTCGAATTCAAGACTAAGCAACCAGCGAGGCTTTTCGGTTATCGAGATGACTATTGCGATGACCGTGATGCTTGTCCTCACGTCCGCAATTGTGTCCTTAGTGAATAGCTCAATACAAATCGCGTCCACAACTTATGAACTAACGGATGCCCAGGAGAGCTTGCGCATCGCTCAGGAGTACATAAATCGTGACCTGATGAGCGCGGGTGATGGGCTTAGGAATATGGCGAATATTCCAGTAACGAAAACTTTCGTCCAAAACTACCTCGCCACTACTCCGATTGTTGACCCGGCCTTGCCGGTCACCGTAACAAATCTTGGGATACTAACAACCGACAACGACGTTGCTGTCAACAAAATAGTCTTCGGGCCGAATCCGGCTGTTGCGACTAATCCTCTGGTATACGTCAGGTCCAACCCCGTGCGTACAGATCGCCAGACGATTCTGCAAATAGATAGCGACTTCACGCCAATCGGGTTGTTGGCGCCGGCCATTGACCCAACCGGCACTACGATCACAATCGCTGATGCCGATCAAACTCGGTTTACTGCTGGGGAAATCTATTTCCTAACATCATCCGTCGGCGGCACATTTGGAACCGTCACAGCCGTCACCAATGACGCTGGAGCCAACTCAAGTTTGACGTTCGCACAGGGAGCCGCAAACGGTGATACGCTTGGGCTCAATGTGACAGGAGCCGGAGGGCGTATCAACACAATTTCCGCCGGCGGCACCTTGGCTACGTCTCTCCAGCGAATGAAGATAATTCATTACTACGTTAATGCAGATGGCATGTTAATGAGACGCGTATTTGGTGTGAAGGGAGCGGGATTCCGTGAAGGCGCAATTGCCGAACACGTTGTCAGTGTTCAGTTCGCTTACTCCCTGGCTCCGGATGACAATGGCAACATTGTACAACCAGTGACACGACTGACCACTCTGGATCAGCAGATTGCAGTACGGCAGGTGGAAGTGACGGTGACCGTCGAAACTCCGCATGTCATGCAAAACGGTCGCCCTCCAAATATGTCCATGACGACCAGCACGAGCGTGCGCAATATGCAATTTCGCCAGGCGCTCCAGCCAAAGGCGACTCTATAAACGCCAATTTTAGATGTGGGAGAATGCAATGATTATTAGAAATAACAATTCACCGCGAGTTTCAGACAAGAGGTTGAGCCCTCGCGCTGGTGAGCGGGGCGCCGCCCTGGCCACAGCCATTCTGATGATGACGCTACTAAGCGCTATCGCGATGACGGTATTGGCCGTGGTGCAAAGTGAGACTCGTGTCGCGGGTGGTGATCTGAAACGAACGCAGACATTCTATGCCGCTGCCTCGGGAATCGAGAAGATGACCGCGGACTTTAGCGCTCTGTACGCCCGAACTTCGCGTCCGACACAAGCTCAGATGGATGCCATTGCCGCCCTCTATCCAGCGGAGTTGGTTGCCGAAGGATTCGCATTTGATAACCCGCCTCAGAGCATTCAGCAAGACACTGTAGCCCTCGCGGCCATGCGCACGACCCAGGGGATCGTCGCGCCCGCCCTTCCACGCGTAACGATGCCTGCCAACTCACCATTCGTCGGCCTTATTGCAAGCGTCAACCCTTACATTCTCACGAGCACGGCTACCGCTCCCGATGGCACGCAGGTAGCCCTGACTCGTAATATGAACAACTACCTGATCCCCATGTTTCAGTTCGGCATGTTTAGCGATGACGACATCGAGCTGCACCCAGGAGCGACCTTCACCTTCAACGGACGGGTTCATGCGAACGGAAACGTCTACGTGGCCGGTCTCGTGAAGTTTCTTGACAAGGTCACGAGCGCTCACGAAGTCCTTTACGACACAATGCGCAACGGCGCGGCTCGTGGCTCAGCCAGCACGGTATCTATGGCTGTAGGGGCAATCAATTCACCGATGACTATGGGCAGCCTGAATGGTGGACCCAATATCGCGGGCCAAGTGGCTGGACAACCAAACTTTTTCCCCGGCTCACCGAACGGTACTGTGTGGGCTCCTGCCACTTTTGTTTGGAAGACCACCTCCGTGCAAATGCCGGACAATATCGATAACAACAACAAATTTGGGGGCAATTTATTGACGCGTGTGACCGGTGCCGCAAAATTAGAGCTGCCAATGCAACTTGAAGGTAGCCCTACCCGCGAGATTATTAGGCGCCGCTTGCTGAATGACAACCTTCCACCTCCGGCTGTGTCATCTGCGCTTAGTGACTCGCGTTACCACACGAAGGGTAAAATTCGTATTTTGATTGACGATGAAGGCGTTGCGAATGATGCTGCCGGACTCTATGGAGTTCAGAATGGCGACGGAGTCAATGCCCACGATGGCGTTACGCTGTCAAACTTCGATCCGATGATGTTACCCAATGCAGCCGTAGCAGCGGGCGGCGGCAGAGCGTTGTGGCGTATCCTCGACAACAACACCGCCGTCGGTAATAGCTATAACGAGGTAACAGCTGCGCCAGCTACTTTCCCAATGCAGCAGCAGAATGACGTCCCGATACAGGCGGATACTGTTCGAGGTGTCAAGGCAGCTCCCCCGATGAAGTCTATTACGGGCGCTAACAATTCCAATCCGCTACGGATTACCACCAGCACTGCACATGGATTCTCAACCGGCGACAAGGTGGTTATCTCTGGCGTACAGGGAAACTTGAATGCGAATGGTAGGTTTACGATCATTGTGTTAAATGCTACCCAGTTCACACTGGGTGTCACAGGCGTTGGCGGCGGCGGCTACACGGGCGGAGGAACTGTCTACTCATTTACTGCGATTCCGAAATCCGCGAACGCAGCCGCCATTTCCCCCGGCGCTGGAATCACCGGGCATATCCTGATTCAGATCGTCGATAACAATGGCGTGTGGCGTGATGTGACCAGAGAGATTCTGAGCATGGGCATGACCGTCGGTGAGCCAAATGCAATTGTTCAACTGCAACGGCCCTTATGGGCAGCGTTCACACAGGGCAGCCGCGATGGCAACCAAGTCAGTCAAACCCCGAACCCCGTTCTTAATGGTGACCTTGCATACGCCAACTGCCTGACTGACATAGTCAACAGGACACACATCGCAGCGGATGGTGAGATCAGAACAGCTGGTACACCTCCAACTCTACAAGATCCGGGTGGATATCTCATCGGCATCATTGACGATACTGCGGCAGGCGTACAGCCACAGCGGTCGGATGTTCCTCCTATCCTCGACATTCCAGCTTTTGGTGCGAGCATGTGGAACAGCATTGTGCCAATCAATCTCTACAACGTCCGCGAAGGACGTCTTACTACCTCCAACGCAGCTCCCAATCTAACCTCTGATGCAAACCAGGTTTATGAACGAGGCATAACCAGCGTCGTTGAAATCAACATGAAAAACCTGGCTCGATGGGTGGATGGCGTATACGACACTAACCTGTTAGCCAACACCGGGGCCGTCAGCGCTAACATTACGAAACCCGATGGTTACGTCGTTTACATCTCGGACCGTCGCGGCGACAACGTGAAGAACCTGGTTGTTCCCAACCCGGGAACTGATCCGTTGACATTTACAAACATTAATAGCACCAACGGCATGGCTGATAACGTTGACATCTATGGACCAAACGGCGTTATGGATGGCGGCGAAGACGTTCAAGGCACCGGCGCTTTGATCGGTAGCGCGTTGGTAAAGGACCTGGCCGAACTGCCAGATCCCGCAGTGCTTGCCGGCACAACCAATGGCACTAACTTTCTTGCAAATAGGTTCCCCCGTGCGCTGACCGTTGCCGCGTGGACCAATCCGAATAACTACTTCCGGCGGTCGGTGCGTCTATTCAATGGCGAGACCTTGCAGACCATTGGAGCCCCACGCGCAAGCCTGACAACAACCATGGGGATCACGATGTCGAGCGAGAACATGATCTACACCTGGGGTAACTACAACACCACTGGCATCAACCAGGCTCCTGCCGCCGGCCTCTCATCGTACAATGATCCAGTAGCGGCGTCTCACTATATGCCCACCGCCACCGACAGACAGGTGCCGGCCTCAATCGTCGGGGATGCCTGGTTCGCGTTGTCCAGGAGCTGGAGCGACAGTATGAGCTCTATATATACGGATCCGCTCAGCAGCCGTCCCGCTGATAGGTCGCTAGGCGGCGCCTTAGCGGTCACAGATGAGACCGCGGTGCGCGCGGGAATCATCGCCGGGAATAACCTGGGAGCAATTGCCGGACTTCCAGATGGGGGCAATAATGCGGCCCCTAGTGAATCCAGGCTCAACGGCGGTATGCATAATTTTCCACGCTTCCTGGAGGATTGGAACGGCAGATTTAATTTCGTCGGAGCGCTGATACCTTTGTATCGTTCAACGCAGGCCCTGGGACCCTACAATTCCAACTCCTCGATTTACAATGCACCTACACGCAACTGGGCCTTTGACATCACCTTCACAAACCCCGCCAGGCTGCCACCGGGCTGCCCGCAATTCCTGCACGTCGAGCCAACCGGCTTCCGACAGATTCTCTAAAACGATAGGCCCGCGCGCCAAACCGCTATTCGCAATAGTGACTAAAGCGCGCGGGCAACTTCCCCGGTTTCAACCAAGGGGACTCCTGCAATGCGACCCCCTCTCACCTTCGCCGAAAAAACTGGACGCGGCTTCTCTGTTGGCGAGTTGCTGCTTGTCATTGCGACGCTACTCATTGATCCCTCCTATCCGAATATCGCCGTCAGCTTAGTACACAAACCAGCCTAACCCTGCCGGCGACAGTGACTCGACTAACTTACCAGAAACGGATCACAGAATTTTATGGCAAGAATAGACGACATCCTGAAGCAAATGAGGGACTGTGAGGCTTCGGATCTTCACGTCACTGCCGGTTGCGCGCCATATTTGCGAGTTCACGGCGAGATGGTGAAGCTTAACTACAAAGACCTGTCGGCTGAGGTCAGCCAGGCGCTGATTTTTGAAGTTCTGTCGGAAACACAACGAGAGAATTTTCTTGCGAATTGGGACCTCGACTGTAGTTATTCGCTAAAGGGTGTGGGGCGATTTCGTGTCAACGTCTTTAGACAAAGAAAGGGCGTCGGTGCGGTCTTCCGACTCATTCCCGAATATATTCAGACAATTGAAGAGTTAGGGCTGCCTGCGAATCTTCCTGATCTGCTCGATGTTTCGGAGGGCCTCATCCTGGTAACCGGTCCCACGGGCTCGGGCAAAAGCACAACGCTCGCTTCGTTGATTAATAAGATCAACACCGATAGAAAAGCCCATATCATCACGATCGAAGATCCAATTGAGTTTGTTCACCACAACAAAAACTCACTGATCAACCAGCGAGAAGTTTCCAGTCACACCAGGTCGTTTCATCAGGCGCTGAGGGCCGCCTTGCGCGAAGACCCTGATGTAATTCTGGTTGGCGAAATGCGCGACCTGGAAACAATCTCATTAACTCTCACGGCAGCGGAAACCGGGCATCTCGTACTCGCTACGCTTCACACAAACAGCGCAACGAAAACGGTAGACAGAATCATCGATGTTTTCCCCGAAGCGCAGCAGCCGCAAATCCGCGTGATGCTTTCGGAAAGCCTGCGCGGTGTGATTGCCCAGTCGCTGGTTCGCCGCCACGATGGGCACGGGCGCGTGGCGGCTGTTGAAGTTTTGGTGAACATCCCCGCAGTAGCGAATCTGATTCGCGAAGGTAAGACCTTCCAGATTCACTCGTCGATGCAAACCGGTCAAGTGCACGGAATGATCACCTTTGAATCTGCAATCAATGATCTGGTTCGCAAGGGCATCGTTTCCCGGCAAGATGGCCAAAGCCTTCTATCGCGCCGCAACGTAGGAAGGCCATCCAACGGCCTGCAGCGAGCTTAGAGGACAAACTTCCTGCTGGGAATAGCGGGTGTCCCGCCCGCAATGTGCAGGCGCCGTTTTCCGGATACTAAACAGACTAATGGGATCAAGCTTCGGTACTGGTGCGATTTGAGAACTGCACCCCACTCCCGGGACCGCTTGAAAACTCAGGTCTCCAAATACCTCGCCTTCTTAATCCTCGCAAGGCTGTTCCACCTCCTGATTCGTGGAAAACTCCCCTTATCAGCACTATTCATAAGGGTGAGAACAGAACTCGGAACCCGACTCGGAGGTCAACACCTTTGAAGAGAACGCTTCTTTTGCTCGCGGCTATTATCGTTATTGGGGCACCCATGACGGCTTTTGCCGACACTTTTACCTTCAGGGCCCCGGTAACCGCAGCCAATCAGGGTAGTGGGGGTTCCAACCAGTTCGACCTCGACCATCACCGCGCTTACACCTGGCGAATTGATGGGTTCAATCTTGCGGGCAAGACAATCACAGGAGCGAAGCTGACGTTCACTAACATCAGCAACTGGGATCGAAACGCGAACATGCTCTTCGTCCACCTGCTCGACACGGCGCGGAATCCATTGGCGGCTTCTTTTACGGATGCCAGCGGAACACCCGTGCCCCAGTCGCAAATAATCGATAACTTCGCCGGCGATCTCTTCAACAGCAACCCACTGGTCGACCCTGGCACGGGCAACACCTTCCTGTTTGCGCAGAGCTTCACGACTACTCCAGGTAACTTCGTTTACAACTTTACGGCCGACCAACTACAGATTCTCAGCGCTTACTTCCTAAGCGGAAACAACATTGCCTTTGGACTCGATCCGGATTGTCACTTCTGGAACAACGGCATCAAGTTTGAAATCACGACTTGTGACAACACCGTGCCCGAGCCCACCACTATGGCGTTGCTCGGAACGGGAATCGCGGGTTTGTATCTGAAGCGTCGCCGCCGCAAACAGGCCGCCGCATAGGTCTGAAGCATAGCAGCCACCAAACAGGCATCTTAATAATTGAAGAGGCGCGGATGGTTAATACCATTCGCGCCTCTTAGTTACTGGATGCGCCTGCGGTTCGCGCGTCCGTTTTTATCTTCACCGCGCCCTCCGATCGCTACCACACCGGGCCGCAGGCGGTATTGACAATCGGTTACTACACGCCGCACATTTATTTTCTGCTTTCTGCTTTCTGCCCACTGCCCACTGCCCACTATGCTGCTCACCTGTTGTACAATTCCTTCTCGTCGCATTCGTCGCTACCAGACCTGAACCACGAACACATGCCTGACATTCTCCTCGTTGAAGACAAAGACAGCTTACGCCGCGTTTTGCGGTTGACTCTGGAGAACGCAGGCTACTCTGTGACCGAAGCTGCCGACGCGCGCGCTGCTTTGAATGAAATCGCCGGCGGCCCACACAGATTAGTCCTCACCGATCTGCGCATGCCTAACGGATCAGGCCTCGATGTCCTACGTGCAGCCCGCGCTGCCGACGGAAGTATTCCTGTTATCGTAATGACTGCCTTCGGATCGATTGACGAAGCAGTACAGGCAATGAAGGACGGAGCGCACGATTTTCTTCAGAAGCCGGTAGACTCCAATCACCTCCTTCTTATCGTCGAGCGCGCGCTCGAGCAGGAGAGGCTGAGAACTGAAAACATGCTGTTGCGCGAAGAGTGGTCACGCCGCTACGGCTTTCCGCGCATCATCGGTGAATCGGAAGCAATCAAGCGGGCCGTTTCTGAAACTCAGCGCGTGGCGCAAACGGAAGCGACGGTTTTGTTGCTGGGTGAATCAGGTACGGGCAAAGAACTGTTTGCGCGCGCTGTCCATCATCTCTCCGCCAGGCGCGACAAGCCTTTCGTCGCCATCAACTGTGCCGCCATTCCGGAGACGCTCATCGAGAATGAATTATTTGGCCACGAACGCGGCGCCTTTACCGGCGCGGGCGACAGGCGCCTGGGGAAGTTTGAGCTCGCTTCCAGCGGTACAGTCTTCCTGGACGAGATTGGTGAACTCCCGCTGACTGTGCAGGGGAAGCTATTGCGCGTAATCGAGGAGAAGGTAGTGGACCGTATAGGCGGGCGCGCACCGGTGCCGGTTGATGTTCGAGTTGTGGCGGCTACAAACCGGGATTTGAAAGCGGCGGTTGAGAGTGGGGAGTTTCGACGCGATCTGTTTTTCCGTTTGGCCGTGTTCCCCCTTGAGATTCCACCTTTGCGCGAACGCGAAAGCGACATCGTCCTGCTGGCCAAACACTTCGCGGCGCAACTAGGCAAGGAATTGCGCGGCCGCGAGGCTACTTTGAGTGACCAGGGGTTTACCGCGTTGCGGGCACACAGTTGGCCGGGAAATGTTCGGGAGCTGGAAAACGCAATCGAACGCGCCTGCATTCTCTCCGACACGATGATGCTAGAACCGAAGGATCTCGGCCTGGCCACGGAACCGGCCGACAATGCTGAGGCGCTAAAGTTGTTTGACCTGACGGGAAGTCTATCTGAAGCCGCCCAACGCGCGTTGCGCTTTGTGGAGCGCCACAAGATTCTTGAGACCCTTGCGGCAAACGACGGCAACAAGATGCAGACAGCAGAAGACCTGGGCGTTAGTTATAAGACCCTTCTCACGAAAATAAGAGACTACAATCTCTGATATAGATGAACGACCTTCCTAACGACGGGCCTTCCAACGAGGGGCCCTCTAGTGACGAGCCTTCAAACAATGGGCTTTCGAACCAAGCGTTTCTTCCATCCGGTGAGCAGGAAACAGTTGAAGTTCCCGGCTTAGTTCATGATGAAGCGAGTTCGATCGCCGGCGAAACCCTGGACCAGGTGGGTACCGCAGGCGGTGCGACTCCGTATGTAGCTCCGAGCGCAAAAATAGAAAAGGGCACCGGACGATCTGCCTTCCTAGTGGGCGCGGGCATCTTGATTAGTCGGATCGTGGGACTGATTCGGCAGAGAGTTTTCGCTCACTACTTCGGTCTTTCCGCCGCCGGCGATGCCTTTAGCGCCGCCTTTCGCATTCCTAATTTCCTTCAGAATATTTTCGGCGAAGGCGCGCTGTCGGCATCATTCATTCCAGTCTACGCAAAGCTGCTGGCGCAGGACGATGAAGAGGAAGCCACGCACGTCGCTAACGCGGTGCTGGGAATGCTCGCGTTAGTCACCTCCCTGATTGTGATTACTGGCGTCCTCGGAACGCCCTACCTCATTGATGCCATTGCTCCGGGTTTCCAGGGCGAAACACGGGAGCTAACGATTCGCCTGGTAAGAATTCTCTTCCCCGGCGCCGGTCTGTTAGTACTCTCTGCCTGGTGTTTGGGCGTCCTCAATAGTCACCATCGTTTCTTCATCTCTTACACTGCTCCGGTTGTTTGGAATATCGCGATTATTGGTGCGCTGCTCATGTTTGGGGGACGTGTCGGTCAGTTTCCTTTGGCCGAATACGCCGCATGGGGTTCGGTCCTGGGAAGCGCTTTGCAATTCGGCGTGCAGTTGCCGACTGTTTTGCGACTGGTGCGACGATTTCGGCCCACTCTCGACATCGCGAGTGAGCATGTTAAGTTGGTAATTAGAAACTTCTTTCCGGTCTTCATGAGCCGGGGTGTGGTGCAAATCAGCGCTTTCGTCGACGCCATACTCGCGAGCTTTCTTCCCACCGGTTCAGTCAACGCGCTGATGTATGCGCAAAGCCTCTACACACTTCCCGTCAGTCTTTTCGGGATGTCGGTCTCAGCGGCTGAGCTGCCTGCGATGTCACGCGCCATCGGCAGCGCGGATCAAGTGGCCGAGGTCTTACGACATCGGTTGGACGAAGGTCTCCGCCGTATTGCCTTCTTCATCGTTCCCTCGTCGATGGCTTTTCTCGCATTGGGTGATGTAATTGCGGCCGTTCTTTATCAGACCGGCAAGTTTACGCATACGGACGCAAACTACATTTGGGCCATCCTCGCAGGATCGACTATCGGATTGCTGGCATCAACTCTTGGCCGGCTTTATTCGTCCACTTACTACGCGCTACATGACACTCGCAAACCGCTTCGCTATGCGATTGTTCGCGTAATGCTAACCACAGCGCTCGGCTATTTGTGCGCGCTGCCTCTTCCGCGATTGCTGGGAATTGATGCCAAGTGGGGAGTTGCCGGGCTTACTGCCTCGGCGGGTATCGCGGGTTGGATCGAGTTTGCTTTGCTCAGACGCTCCTTGAACCGGCGGATTGGTCGCACGGGCTTGTCGGCGTCTTATGTTATTAAACTCTGGATCGCCGCGCTGGTTAGCGCCGGCATCGGCTGGACCTTCAAGTTGTTGCTGGGTGAGCTGCACCCTATTCCACTGGCTGCCGTCGTCCTCGGCGGCTACGGAGTCGCCTATTTTGCGCTGACTTATCTCTTAGGCATGCCGGAAGCGCACGCGGTCATTAGCAGGGCCCTGCGTCTACTGAGAATTAAGAAGCAGTGAGTGTGATCCAGTACCGAGGCCAACGTCATAAAGGTCGCCCGGAAGGCGGACTTCCCACCTTCGAGGCTCTCCCTCTAATGGGCCTCCAGTGGGGCCGGGGGGGATTTTCGCAGGGCGATGGATTTTCTGGAGATCACGCAGGATTGGTTATTTAGTTAGTTACCCTGAAAAACGGACTGGTTAGCTGCAGCGGCAAAGGCGGGGGGCGGCCTCGAAGCCGCCATTTTTGTGTTTGCAGGGCGTTTTTGTTTTTCGCCCGCCATTAAGATTCTGGAACGTCTTCTTTGTTGTTCCTAAGACCCGCCGTACGCCACCTGTTCCAATTGACCCCGTAACGCCCCGTCCTTATCATCCAAACGTGCAGCCGGTTATCTCAGCAAAGCAGGCGCGGGAAATTGACAGCGTCACGACCCGCGATTATCAAACCCCATCGCTACTTTTGATGCAGGCCGCGGCCGAAGCTTGTTTTCAGGCAATCGCTGGCCATTTCGCGGGCGATCTGGCCGGCAAAAAAACACAAATACTCTGCGGACCAGGAAACAACGGTGGCGATGGCGCCGCGCTCGCGCTCGAGCTTTGCCGCGCGGGTGTCCGGGCTGACGTGGTGCTGTTCGGAAACGTCGAAGACTCTAAAGGCGATGCGCGCACCAACTTCGAAATCGTTCGCCGGCTGGCCAGCTTCAAAGCTGGCTCCGATGATCGTCCCGCGCCTTTGAGTTTTGTGGAGTGCGGCAGCGTCGCGGTCTGGGAAAACCTGGCGCAGCCACGCCGTACTTACGACGCTATTGTTGATGCGCTTTTCGGAACTGGCCTCAGCCGCCCGCTAGAAGGAATTTTCCTCCAGGTCGTGCAACATCTGAACATGACGCGACGGGCCCGAGAAAGATCAGCTACGCGGCGGCCGTTGATTGTTTCCGTTGACATCCCTTCAGGCCTCGATGCGGATTTGGCGAAACCCATGGGAGAAGCCGTACAGGCTGACTTGACGGTTAGCTTCACCGCGCCCAAGCCCGCTAACGTTGTGCCTCCCGCGTCGCATCTGAATGGACAACTGATTGTTGCAAACATCGGTTCGCCAGCCGCACTAATCGACGCAGTGAAACCGAATCTCTTCGTCACTGAGGAAAACGACGTACGGCAGTGGCTCATCAGCACGCGTTACACGCCCGACTCGTTCAAGAATACGCACGGACACGCGCTGGTGATTGCAGGCTCGCGTGGTTACAGCGGCGCGGCCGTCCTTTGTGGCAGTGCGGCGATGCGAGCGGGAGTAGGTTTAGTGACTGTCGCAACACCGGCTTCGACGCAAGCCGCAGTCGCTGCCGGCGTGATGCCTGAAGTGATGACGACCGCACTTGCCGAAACTGATCGCGGCGCTGTTAGTGATGCAGCCATCGATCACGTAATGCAGTTAACTTCAAAAGCCAACGTCATAGCGATTGGCCCTGGACTGTCAGCAGAAGACGAGCGCACGCGTCATTTTGTCTACTCAGTGGTGAAGCAACGCCAGACTCCGGTAGTGATCGATGCCGACGCATTGAATTGCCTCGCGAACTACGCGTCCAACGGCTGGCCTGAGGAGTTGCAGGGATCAGACGATGCGCCGCTGATCCTGACACCTCATCCAGGAGAGATGCTGCGATTGCTGGGAACAACTGATAAAGCTGCGCTCGACGATCGCGTTGCCGTGGCGCGTAAGTTTGCAACTCAACACAAATTGATTCTTGTTCTCAAAGGCGCGCACTCCTTAGTCGCAGCGCCTGATGGACGGGTGTTCATCAACCCCACCGGTAATGCCGGACTAGGCACCGCCGGCGCGGGCGACACCTTGACGGGCATCATGGCAGGATTTATCGCCCAAGCGGGCGCGACGTTAAGAGAAAACTCTGACGCGCTTAGCGCGACGATAGCCGCTCTTTATGTAGGCAGCCTGGCAGGCGATTTTGCTGCCAGAGATTTAGGGATGAGGTCTATGGTCGCTTCAGATATTCGTGAATACCTCAGCGAGGCGATACGATCACTGGATCCAAAAGGTGAGCAACCGTAACTGGCGTCTTGCCTGGCTCTTCTCTCGTGACCCATGACGACTACTGCGCGACAGATCCCGACCGGCGAGTGGCAATCTCGTGACATAGCTGACACTTTTGCTCTCGGCAAGCAGGTTGGCACACAACTCAGCGGTGGCGAGATCCTCTTGCTCGATGGCCCGCTCGGTGCCGGCAAGACTGTTTTTGTTAAAGGACTGGCCTCGGCCCTGGGTATCGATCCGGAAGAAGTAACTAGTCCATCGTTCACGCTGGTAAATCCTTATGTGGGGCGATTCCTACTTTTCCACATCGACCTTTATCGTTTAGATGAAGGGGCCGCCGCCGCTCATGCGATTGACCTGGAGGAACTGCTCACTGATGAGCGCGCAGTTGTCGTAGTGGAATGGGCCGAACGGCTTGGTAACTATCCGCTGCCTGCAAATGTCTGGCGCATTACGATATCAGGCGATGGCGAAACCACTCGTCGCATTTCCATTTCCGGATGAGCCTTCGCGCTTCAACATTATTCTTTGGAAACTGCCCAGGTCTTGACTGCATCTCTGCGAGAGAATATAACCACAACGCGACGCGATCCCTCCGTTGTCGCTCTAATCACTGTAGGAGACGGTTACAATTTGTCTACGCACCTCGAAACAACTTATATCTGCCCTGACGAAATGAAGCGCGATTCGCTTTCACTCCAGTCACTGGTCCAGGCGCTTGATTCACTAGGCAGCGCGCCCAGCCTCCGCCAAATTTACGACTGGCTGGAAATGTCTGAGATCTCCGCGGAAGAGTTGCAGCCTTACCTTGGATTCAAAGAAGGCAACTACTGGCGGCATCGTGTTTGTCGCAACGAGTTTGTAGAGATGCTGGTGCTGTGTTGGCGTCCCGGCCAACGAACTCCGATTCACGACCATAATGGTTCCCACGGCGGCGTTAAGATCTACCGCGGGATGTTGTGGGAAACGACGTTCACCTATGACGCGGTGGCGGGTTTGGGGTACAAAAGTGCGCGCGAATATTCGCCCGGATCGGTTACCGGTTCCGACGTTCCCGACATTCACCAGCTCGGTAACCCGGACGTCAGCGGCCAGGATCTCGTCACCATTCACATCTACGCACCCCCACTGGGCGTGCTACATACTTACAAACCTGGCAGTGCGAAGATCGATCTCTACCTTCCCGACGATACTGACGCTTGATCGAAGTCAAATTCCTCAAAGCCAGGACAAGCGGCCTT